>ODAJ014749414.1_pt1 | contig 44613 bp, 52 predicted proteins | sample 1539241 | NCBI WGS metagenome assembly ODAJ01 (sample SAMN02144231, study PRJEB22623) | gut metagenome | biome: sheep rumen | host: Ovis aries | place: New Zealand
TGCACCTCCCAACATCCTGTAGACATAAAGAGGAGTAATGCAGCCGAAGTCCATAGAGCATGACCTTGTTTCGTTCTCTATCAGATCACGGATACGTGGCACTACACAAACCACCCTTTAACCACTTCCCAGTTCAACACCACATAAACGATTACCACTGCCACCAGTGTCACTCCATAGAATGGTATAACCGACTTCGTAAACCACCGGTCGTTTGTAGCCACCAGTCCCTGCCGTTTCATCTCATCTTTCAGGTCACTCTTTTTTATCATGAGCGGCTTAAAGTAAAAGAGCGCATCGCCATACCCATCCTGTATCCCACTCTTCAGAATGTTCATAAACACCGTTTCACGATTACGCATCCCTCGTTCCAGATGCAAATAATACACATCAAGATACCAGAACAGCACTATGGGCAATACCCCCAATAATATCCACCCATTCAACGCTTCCACAGAACACTGCAGGGCCATCATTGCCGACACTATCGTTACCATCCAAGCCTTACAATTGCTACTGTTTGCCGCCATTCTCTCAATATTTCCCTGCATCATTTGCAAGTACTGGCGGTCATCATCACTATAAAGATTCTCTTTCATATCCATTTCTTTAGTCAATAAAAAATTTGGAACGATATAATGCTTTCAAAGCGAATTTACCTGTATGTCCTTTCATACTCTTAAGGTTAGCAGAACCGATTCTTACCAATCCTTTCGTTGGTATGTTATGTGATATCTTTAGCGAATCCTGTGCTTTTTCTAATAAGATTCCACGGTCATCTGCTGAAAAATAACGCGTATTATACAACCAAGTTGGGCGTTTACGTTGCAACTTATTCATATAGTTCACCTCCTCGAAAATCCAAGGTGACAGTGTTTTCTCCTGAATAGTCGATTTCAAAGGAACAGAGTTACCTGTCTCGATAAAGATTGGACATTCAATATTGTCAATGGCCTCCATCAAAGCAATAGAAAGCATAGAAAAAACATGTGATGTGCAGAGATTATGTTCGTCATAATCGTAAATCATCCCATATGCATCACGCCTAAATCGACAATATGTCCTGTCTAGTTCATTAAGCAGTGCAAATGCATTTCCCCATACATCAGCATCTATAAAACACTTCAATCCGCAATTATTTTCCAGCCAACTGGCCAAGAAATGAGCTTTGTTTAGGTCATCATGGGAATGAGATATAAAAACATCGTACTTCCCATGTGGGAACCATAGCTTTGCCAGTCTATCTCCATCTATAATGCCATCTGTCCCTAACAGGTAATCACGTAGTTGATCTATATGCCCTTCCTTATCAACATCAGCATGTTGATATGTCACATTTTCCTTATAACCAAGAAAAGACAAAGAGCTCGACGATATTTTAAAAGGTAAAAACATATGCTTATAGACCACAAACAGCCACAATCCATTATATCAGATTGCAGCTATTATCCCTCATTTATCTTCTAGAGCAATTCGTCTCATACACATGCTCCCATTAACCTATTAACCTATTTAAGCCATTAACCTATTAAGCCACTAAGCCATTCCCCCTTTTTCAATACCTGTTCTCCAACCAATTCTTTAGCGTAATCCATTTACGCCCCTCATTTGTTCTGATACTGACGCCCAGATAACGACTACCACTCAGCGTAATCCGCTCTTCAATATATGGATAAAGCTCCAGATATTCATTTCCTTTATACAAAGAATTTCGGTCATCCAGCATAGGCAGTATGGCCATGTCATTATGAGGCAATTTAAGTTTATCAGCAATACCCACCTCCCAATTGCACCATTTAGATGCAATGGCGGCATTTGTCGCCAGCAGGATGAATTTCTCACTATAGTTTATAACCTCCTTGATACGTTCAGCTGTTTCTGCGCATGTCTCGTCGGGCATTTTCTTATCCATACTGTCTATGTACGGCTCTATATGATATTCGTCCTTCAGGAAGTTAAGCAATCCTTTGAGTTCGTTCATATCGCCATCCGTCACCAAGTCACTATGTTTGTGCGAAATGAACACCGTTGTACCTGCGCCAGAACGTATTCCTGTAGAGCTGAAATACCGCGTACGTCTATAAGACTCTGTTATAACATTCGAGTCGCTAATTCTATAACGATTAAAATATCCTCTGGTTATCTTCATAAAAATATTCCTCCATTAACCAGAAACCATTAACCATGAACCGTTAAGGTTCCATTCTTCCCCATTGAGGCACAAATAAGTAGCTACAAAACAGCCAGATTGCCTTTAGGAGCTTCATAACAACATCTTACTTCTTACATCTGACATCGCAAGAATTCCATCCACCTCATGCGGCACAAACGGACCCTCTTTCACTTCAAATATCACAGAACCTGTCTCAAGAGACTCAAGTGAGTGCCAGACGTCCCTCTTAATATCTACGCCATATTTCCCATCTTCGGGACAGAGGATGATATCTTCTTTCACATTCCCTTCATCATCGTAGGTTGAGACCTTCACCTTTCCACGAAGAATCACAAACGTCTCGTCCTTTGTCGGATGTCTGTGTATTGGCACCTGCGTTCCCGGCTCAACAGCATTCAGAAATCTATGACACTTTTCATCCATAGATTGATGGAAATTGTAGTTCATCCGCAGACGAGGTGTTATCTTTGCCTCAGAAGAAACCAAATCCAATAATGACTTGCCTATTACCTTCATTTATCAGCCCTTATTTGTTTTAATCCCGCCTCGATAACCTCAATAACCACAGCCCCTCCCCACATACGATAAACGTACAACGGAGTCACACAGCCAAAATCCATTGAACATGACCTGGCCTCGTTTTCCATAAATTTATTTAAACGTTCTATTATTTCATTCAATGAAGGTTCGATTCGCTTACGCATATACTATAAAAGAGTCTACTTTAATGCTTCTGTGCCATCAGGATTCCACCATTTACCATCGCCCCATGTTATTGTTTTATGAGTATCCGTATTGAAATAATGGAATCCCATATAGATGTCTTTTCTGTTAGGTTTTTGCACGAACTGTCCTGCTCTTCTTACCCCTGCTGTTGCTCCATCTTCTTCAACCCATTTACTTCCATTCCAGTGAAGAAGTTTATTCAATGTGGTGTCATAAAAAGCAAAACCCACATTATTTGCCGTAAGTTTTAATTTCTGCCTCTCTGTAGAATTGGCTACAAGCGGAGTAACTTGAATCAAGTCTTTTGACGCACTACCAGTATTTTTTATCCTTGCCCAAATTGCATTTTCATAGTCAGAATAAATAAGACTTCCATTATAAGTTCTTCCAAGTATCAAATCACTAAAGTATGGCGTTCTTTGAATATATCCAATAGTATTATTCCGACCTAGATCATTAATGACATTATATGACTTAACAATTTGGACCTTCGTAGAATAATCTCCTAATGTGTAATCTATTTTATCAGAATTTATAATTATCCAATCAGATGCATTATTAATGCTCGCCTTATATAATTGATCCTCAGTATTGACAATTGAGCCAACCCTAACATTCTTAATTGTGGATTTGTATTTCAGTGGGTTCAACACGTTGATGATATAACCATCTTTTACAACTGAATTTCTAATAGATATAGAACCTATACTGATATTATTTGTTTGTTGATCATCCTTATCACTGGCGACCTCAAAAACACAAATACCCTTAACGGGATTATTGATATCAGAATAACTCAAATTGCCAATTGACACGTTACTATTCCTTCCAGCCATATAAACCACAGTTGTGTTTGGTGTACATGATTCGCATTTAATAACGTCAATAAAAATGCTTCCTTGTGTATAACCACCATCAACTGGTCTTATTCTTAAAGCTTTATCTGCAAAACCTCCTAGATATAAATAATCAATTTTTATATCTCCACAACTATTCTTTGAGTTGCATTCAACATTTACTCCATAATTCACTTTTCCTTTGTACTTTTGTCCATGCAGATCAACACGACCGTCAAATTTCACCCGTGAAACAGAATTGAATCTCATCAAACTCCCTCTAACAGTTACACCATCTGCAACCCTAACAAACACCCCAAATGGAAACGTAATATATTCTGGCTTTTCTTCTTCATTCCCGAAAACAAAAACATCATCCATACTCTTGGTAACAAGGAACTCGCCCATACACTTTATAATAGATTGATTCTCAGCATCCAAAAAAGTGATAGGCCGATCTATATTCCAAGAAACCTCCATATTAATAGAAGTGTTTTTCTGAATTTTTGTATCCAGATGAACAACCGTACCTTCCATTCCGTATTTTGCTTCAGGAATTAAGAGAGTATATGGCCTATTATTCTGCAAACTATTTCTTAGTGCATACCATTTATCACTAAACGAATCACCTTTAAACCAGCAAATATTATAGGTATACTCGTCAGAACCATAACAATTCCCGACTAAAGAAATATCGTCAAAAATAGGTTGGTTGCCTGCATTAATATATGTATTTTTTCCTTCTATAGTATTCTTAAATTTACCTGCGCCCTCTATACTTCCACCTTCAAAAGTTAAAGTACAATTGGCAGGTATTCTTATGTTTTCCTGCAGAATAAAATTATACTTTATTACATACTCTGTATTCTCTCTTGTAAAATCACTTTGTTCAAGTACATTCCTATTATCCGTTTTATCACTGTATTTTGGTCCAATAACGACACGTCTTTTATACATATTAGGGCGCGCATCGATATATGATGATTGTTCCTGAGCTAACACGTAACCAGATGACAATAATAGAACCAGAAATAATATGAATCTATTCATATAATCAAATCGGCTTTTACAATACTCTTTATTTCCATGTAGTCTTTCAAATATACTTTGCGGCTATATAATATAGCGAAAAAAATCATCCGTAATCCAAATAGTAGGTTGTTGTATCACAGCCTCCCCAAATACAATTCTAAAGCTATGTCAATTTAAGATATAATTATTCCTGTTTCCATATTTCTTCCGGCTTTAAAGGGGCAAAAGCACCATCCTTACATGATAACAATACCGTTCCGCTCACACGTGATTCTAAATTGTGCCATTGACCAGCCGGAATATTGACAACAACTCCTGGCCTCATTTCAACAGTTTCAAGTAGTTTTCCATTTTCATCATATATTTTTTCCACGAACCATCCCCTTATACAAGTCACTGTTTCAGATGTGTTTAAATGACGATGTATATCCATTTTTGTCCCAGGTTCAATCGCATTTAATAACCTTTGCGAAGAATCATTAGGGGTAGTACGCAAATCATAACTTTGACGCAATCTTGGATTGTTTTTTGCTTGCGCCGACAATTCATCTAGAATAGAATCTTTAAATACCATCGTAACTATCTATATGGAATTAGGCTTAAGAATATGCCCACACACGCTTGTCCAGAATTGTACCCACATGTTTTCCCTGAAACACAACTTACGTTTCCATGTATTTCCTTTCCATCTCCTTAGTTTATAAATAATTCTTGGAAAGACATGCATCGGCATCTGTGCCGGGAACTCAGGCGATATTATTTCGTTTAACACACGATCTTTTAAAACGGGCTTAAACTGCATATGAGGGAATATACTCGGGTTAAACCCCAAATCTTCAACACATATGGCATTAAAGATGTCGAACAAATCTTTCATTCCATAACTAGTTAATAAACCCTGCAGCCATCCCCAATCAATACTATTACTATTATTTTTTACGAAAAAGCCCCAATCAAGAATCTGTCGTATTGTTAATCCTTCTGCGGCAAAATGCCCCATTGCATGTTTAAGTAAGAACAGCGCATGAAAATTTGGAGTAGGTATATATACTGTCTCACCATATAATTCAACAGTATTCGTTTGCTCCATTGCTAACTTCTTGAATACTTTTTCGATATTTTGATTTGACTGATGACTATAGACATTGACAATATCAAAATGGTTTTCCACCAAAAAGTTGCGCCAATAGAATACAGTATGATGATGGTGGGATGAATCAATTATGATTCCGGTTTCCTTAGTTAAAGCCGCATCCGCTTCTTTTTGTTTACCAAACAGCCAGATATCGATATCCCCACAAGGTCTATGCTCAGGTTTAGGCCAATTAACTCCACATCCATAGCCCTTCAAGACCATCATTTTATAACCAAGATGATTATAGGTCGCGGCTAATTCTGCTATCGCACGCTTATATAATTCATAACGATACTCATAACCTTGAAGTGTTTCACCTATCCATTGCAATAAAAAAACTTTAGGTGGTCGCATATTCTCGGGAATGCAATCAACGCCATCCACCAATATTGCTGATAAACCCTGTTGCTCTGCAAGTGTTTCCAGACTTGTCCAATCAAATACATCGGGGAGAAGGCCCGCCTGATGCCCAATCCCTAACCGAACCAAAGAAAAGAAAGCACGTATGTTTGTTTCTTTTTTCACAAGAATATTACCTCTCTGAGACAATCACCCAAAATGTCTTAAAAATTAATGCAATATCATAGAAGATTGAATGCTTCTCCACATACTCAAGATAAAGCTTAATCTTTTCTTGCATAATAACCTCGATGTAGTACTTCTCTGGGTCTTCTGCCTTTTCCATCAACTCATTCTCATTACGGAATTTGATAGAAGCAGGATCTGTGATTCCTGGCCTTACATCCAGCACGTGCATCTGCTCCGGTGTCCAATAGTCCACATAATGGCGCACTTCTGGACGGGGGCCAACCAGAGACATATCCCCAATGAACACATTGATGAGCTGAGGGAGTTCATCTAACTTAAACTTGCGAATCCAATAGCCAGATTTCGTAACGCGAGGGTCTCTCCCGCCAATAGTCACAAGACTTCCCTTATCAGCCCCTACTCTCATAGAGCGGAACTTAAAAATACGGAAGTCTTTGTTGTTCCTACCAACACGTACTTGGCGGTAAAACACAGGTCCTTTTGAGTCCAGCTTAATCCAAATGGCAATAATTAGGAATAGTGGACTTAACACCACTAATCCTAATCCACTTGCCACAATGTCAAATAATCTCTTCATTAGAGGTTTTTGATAATATCTACGAAATTACTTGTAATGTACTCTACATCCTCATCAGTGAGACAAGTATGCAAAGGCAACGTTATCTCATTTTCAAACAGATGATAAGCATTAGGATAGTCTTTGATGTCAAATCCAAGTGCCTTATATGCCGTCATCATGGGCAGCGGCTTATAATGTACATTGGTTGCAATGCCTCTTTCTGCCATCTGCTCAATCACTTTATTTGTCTCTTCGCGAGTCTTTCCTAACAGACGCACCAAATACAAGTGATGAGAGCTGCAATGATCCGCATCCTTGTGGTTCAGCACGGCTACATTAAGTCCTTCCAGTGCAGCATTATACTTCGCTACAATCTCATGCCTTCTTTCGAGGAGTTTAGGATAACGTTCCATTTGGACCAAGCCAAGTGCAGCCATAATGTCAGTCATGTTGCACTTGTACCAAGGGCCAATGATGTCATATTCCCATGCTCCAAGTTTTGTCTTTGCAAGAGCGTCCTTGTTCTGACCATGCAGACTAAACAACTGGGACAAACGGTAAAGCATCCCGTTCCATGTCTCATCCTCTTTCTTTGGTACGGTGGGCATATAGTCCGCATCCATAGGAACAACCTCATTGCCAAACGGTAGTTTCCATGTCAGAGCACCACCTTCGGCTGTTGTGAAGTTCTTAACGGCATGGAAAGAGAAAGAGCTGAAGTCAGCAATCTCGCCCGCCATCTTTCCCTTGCGACTACCACCAAAGGAGTGTGCACAGTCAGCAGAGACAGCAATACGACCTATCTTTGCCTGTAAAGCATTATTGGGCTTATACAAGTGTTTCTTCTGTTCCACAATCTCAAACACCCGCTCATAATTTGCTACAATACCGCCAAGATCCACAGGGCAGATAACCTTGGTATGCTCTGTGATAGCTTCAGCGAGCTTATCATAGTCCATCTCTACATTATCTTTCTGGCTGTCAACCATAACCAATTTGCACCCCACATGTTGTGTCACTGAAGCAGTAGCGGTATAGGTATATGCCGGCACAATTACCTCATCTTCCGGTTTTAAATCCAGCAAATGAAGCACCATTTCAAGGGCGGCAGTAGCAGAGTTAAGGCACACAGTCTTGTCTGTATGCACATACTCTGAAATCTGGGCTTCCAGTTTCTTGGTTCTAGGTCCTGTAGTAATCCAACCGGAAAGAATCGCCTCACGCACTTCCTTTGCCTCTGCCTCCGTCATATCCGGCGGAGAAAAGGGGATATTTTTTAATTTCATATTCATATTATTCTATTATTCTATTAATTTCTTCACGATAAGCATTAATAACTATTTTTCTGGAGAACTTTTCCTCCATTCTTTTTCTTCCTAATTCACCTGCTATTCTCCTCTGACTATTGGGCAAAGCAAGGAACCGTTCAATAGTACTTACCAAGGCATCTACATTACCACCTTGGTATATATATCCCGTTTTATTATCCTCCACTGTTTCTTGGCATCCAGGATTATTAGTAGTTATCAGGAATCGTCCAGATGAGGCACTTTCCTGAAGAACATTGCTCATCCCCTCTCCGTATGTTGAAGGGTGAATGGTACAATGCGACCTTGTAATATATGGTTTCACATCTTTCAGGCTCCCTCTGTATACTACAACTCCCTGTTCATGCAGTTCCTTCAAGTCTTTCTCATAATGAATTTCTGTAGGCTCAATGAATCCCATCAGATTAAACTCTGTCTGAGGATAATTAGCCTTAATACGTTTAGCAGCCTCAATATAATCATCCACCCCCTTGTCGTGGAGGATACGTCCAATATAATTAAAGACTACCGGTTCGCCGGTTTTACCATCGCCACCATCTGGATAAGGCTGCAAAGGATAGCGGTCGGTATCAACGCCACTACCGGGTATCAAGCGATACTTTCCCTTCACCATTCCTGCCTTTATTGCCACATTCATGTTCGTCTCGTTCTGGAACATCATACAGGCAGACCTTTTGTAAGCCATCTTAAATAGCCACATAATGAAACTCTTCATCAGCCCCTTTTCATTGACTACACTTCCAAGACCTGTCAAGTTATTGATAACGGGTATTCCTAGTTGATGGGCTGCTATGCTGGCATACACGTTAGGTTTTGCCGTATAGGTCAACACCACCGCCGGTCTGTATTTCTTGAAGAGTTTGCGGTAGTGCATCATCAGCCTAAAGTCCTTGATGGGATTGGTCCCCCTTCTGTCTATTACGGGATTGTCGTAGATGTATGGAATCTCCTTCATTAGCTCGAACTTTGGCCCGTCAGGACATGATATGAGCATTTGGAACCCGTCTGCAATCAACGCCTCTATAAGTTCCTTGCGGAAGCAATAAACGTCATCGTCGTTGTTGGTAAGTAAAGCAACTATTTTCATTATTATTTATTTATACTTTCGAACAAAAGATCAACTACGGTTTTCGTTGCCGCACCGTAAACTGTGGCATATTTCTGCTGGAATTGTTCTACTAAATTCTGTTGCTCAATTTTGAAACCACTTTTAATCAAATCTAAGAGTTCACCTTCTTCACCTGTAGAGGGTAACAACTTACGAATATCAAAATAAAGCCCCCTCGCCTCCTGATATTGATCGTAATCATATGTCCACAAATAAATAGGTTTATGCATAATACTATAATCCGGTATTAACCCAGAATAATCAGACACTAAAATGTCAGATGCTATCATTAATGGCTCTATATCGGGGTATTTGGTCATATCTATGAACCAATCATTACTAACTGTAGATTCTGTCATTGCAATAGGGTGGGCTCTATACAGGATAACATAATTATCTCCCAAAACATTATGCCACTTTTCAAAATCCACTACGGGAGTATCAAAAGTACCATAATGACGGTATTCGCGAAAGGTTGGAGCATATAGCAGAGCCTTTTTCCCCTCTTTTATACCCATAGAAGCACGTAAATTTTTTCTATATTCCTCACTATAATTCGCAAGAATGTCATTCGTTGGTGCACCGGTTATATAGACTTTTTCAATTGGGATATAAAGCACCCGACTTCTTACTTCTTTTTCAAACTCACTTTGAGCCAAGCACGCATCAAACAAACTTTTCGCAGCTGCTTGATAATGATTCTTATTATTCTCATCAGGGCCGCATTTTTTTATTGGACTACCATGGCCTGTATATAAATAAAACGTCTTTTTTCCTTTAAAGCCAAGTCCTCTTTCAATAGAAACGTTTGTAATCCAACATTTTGCCTTTAAGCAAGTTATATAATAACTAAATGTATCTAACTTAACTTTGTTTGTTATATTGGGGAAATCCGCAGGGTTAATAACACCCCATACAAGTTTATAATCATGGAATCTTTCGTCCTTCAGCATTTGATCATAAATTGCTTTCGGACTATCCGTGCATCTCCTGCCACCATAACTAACAAACAGTATTAACTTGCTGTCGCATTTGACAAATAATTTCAGTATGTTTACAAAAAGCGACATTACATAGTAATATAACTTATATAAAAATCTGAATCTTTTTAATGTTGCTTTTAATCTTGATTTAACATCTGTATTCATATTATCTTTTATATCTTGGTAATACTATTATTATAAAAATCTTCTATTCCATTTATAATAGCTCTTGTATGAAGACTATTAATGTAAGAATATTCCCTTTTTTCCTGAATACTCTTAAGAAACGATACGATCTCATATCTTATGCCCTCACCATCTAATTGATAGAAATACCTCCTATTATCTGCGGGATTCTCATATCTAATCTCAAAATAGTCAGTTTTCCACCAAGGTGCGGGTACGTAAATATATCCTTTTGTCCCCGATATGATTAGTTCACCTTCAGATTTTGCTCCCTTTCCGACTTTTAATGATGCTACAGCATGAGGATAAACAAATGCTATTTTTGTGAAAGAATCAAAATGGTCAGCAATTAAATGAGACGTAATTTGCTTGCTTGCGTACTCTACACCTAACAATTGAAAAATAGGCAGCATTGCAGTTGGCCCCCATGCACATATGCTGTTCCAAACCTCATCAAGACTGGTCCCCCTCTTTGTCTTTATTTCTAAATCTGACAAACTAGTACATATAGAATCTACGGAAATAATATCTCCAATTTTACCTCCTTTTGCAAGAACTATCATTCTATTGTAAGCAGTTGAATATGCTGTTTTAATAGAATCCATAAGTTGGAGATTCCTTTCTTTTGCAAGCCCTAATAGTTCATCGTATTCATTAGTGCAAAGAGTAATAGGTGATTCACATAATACATGCTTACCAGATAGTAACGCATGTTTTACATGTATGTAATGCTTCTTGGGGTGAGAAACCACATATACGGCATCTGATAATTCTAATACTTTATCATAGCTGTCTGTTATAAGGTATTTGTTCTTTATCTCGTCAGATATATCAGAATCATCCGTTGTACAAATCCCACTAATTGTTACTCCATTTACATATTGGCTTTCCTTCTCAAACTTATTTATTAGTGATGAATTTCCTACTATTCCTATTTTTAAGACTCTTTTTTCAGCACGTATTTCTGAGCTAGAGACGCCTTCTGTTCGCTCAAGGTAAACGACTTTACAATATTCATTAAGATAATCAAACTTTCCTTTCCAATCCGAACCTACGGTAAAAATATCGACTCCGTAACGCTTGATATCATCTATTTTCTGCCCCTCATACTCCTCTACGATTATTTCATCAGCGAGACCGGTAGCCCTAACGGACTCAATACGTTCCATTAATGATTGTTGCGCATTGATTTTACCCCTTGTCAAATCAAAACTATCGGACGTGACACCAACAATCAAATAGTCTCCAAGAGCCTTTGCTCTCTCAAGAAGTCGTTGGTGCCCATAGTGGAACAAATCATACGTTCCGTATGTGATGACTTTTACCATAATCAGATGAATTTCTTATTCCTTAAATCCAAGAATGCTTCAATCAATTGATCGTAATCCTTCTCCTGCAGATACCCAATATGTCCAACACGGAAAACAGTATCTTTCATATCACCTCCATTCGGGCAAATCCACATTTTGTATTCATCCTTTATCTTCAAGAAAATTTCAAAAGCAGACTGGGTTGTGGGATGTAGAGGAGTGACTGCATTACTAAGGCTTTCACTTATTATTTCAAAAGGAAGATTGTGTTCCTTAAGTTTATTACGGAAATACTGGGCCAGATGAGCAGTACGCTCTATTTCCTTAGCATCTCCGCCTGCAGCATCAATCTCTTTAAGTCTTACATTTATCTGACGCAATACACCAACTGCAGGAGTCCAAGGTGTTTGACCACGTTCCTGGTTCTTTAACGCTAATTTCAGATCAAGATACTGGCAGCAGCACTTGGTTTTCTCTATCCTCTTAAGAGCAGAAGGTGCCAAAGCCATCACAGCAATTCCCGGAGGGCAAGCTAAAGCCTTCTGACTGCCGGTAATCATCACGCCAGCATCAAGGGCGGCCATATCAAACGGATCTGCAAGGAAAGTGCTAATGGTGTCTACAATCAAGAAACAATTGTTACGCTTACAGAAATCACTTACCAGATTAATATCGAAATGTACACCTGTTGATGTCTCATGCTTCTGTAGTAAGAAAGCCGTATAACCTTTATCCTCGTATGGAGCAAGATGTTCAGGCTTCAAAGCCTTACCATGTTCCAGTTTAATCTCAGTAAAGGGAATCTCATGTAAAGTCAGTAACTCCACAAAACGCTCACCAAAGCTACCACCATTGATAACAAGTGCCTTATCATTTTTGGTCAGACAGTTCATAATGGCTGTTTCCATACCACCAGAACCAGAACATGTCATAAAGACCACACGACTATCATCGGTCGTATGCGCGAACTTTTTCACAAGCCGTTCATTCTCCAACATAAGTTCAGAGAACTCAGCAGTCCTAAAGTATGGTACTTGTTCAGCACCTAAGGCTCTAACAGCATCACTCGACTGTACAGGGCCTACTGTAAAATTGATCATGCTATATCTATTATTATTTATTTCTGTTCTTGAGATTCCAAAAGAATACTTTCTGCCTATTCCCCCAAATATACTTTTGCCATAACAACTTTAAGGACGGCTTCTTTGCCCACTTCTTATTTATGTCGTTATATGACATGTCACTTTGGAGGTCTTCCATGAAACGTTCTCTGTCTGGATTATCGGAGATACACTTTCTCATTGGGCTTTGATACCTCAGCGCATCCTCAAAAGCGAGCTCATGACCATACATCAGTTTTTGAGCCTTTTCAACAACGGTTTTACCTTTCTCTGTATTACATACAATCAAAGATGAACCACCATTACTACCATACAACTCCGGACAGTATAGGTGAACTCCCCAAAGATCACCAAGCGAAATATCAGCTCCACGTTCAGCAGTTGTGAAACGGCACTTATAACATGAAGGACGGCTCATCAAATGATTAAGCCATATAGACCAGAAAGGATTGAACCAACGGTCTTTTATTATAGTCTTTTTCATCTTTTCAAGTACGATTTTAGTTTGTTGAAAATCCCACTTACCTTGTTGTTTCCAACTTGAGATTCTGCCCCCCCCAGATTATCGTTTGATAAGTCTATACGATACTGTTCAAAATCCCATTTTCCGTCTTGGAAAAATGCTTTTCCAGTATAACGATAATCAATGTTTGCAATTCCACATCCGTAACACTTTCTCAGATGCTTATCCCATTTCCTAACATACAACGGAGATGGTACACCTTCACAGATTACTTCTACTGTCAACAAATTATCTTGGTTCGTTTTACCCAAGTAGCTCCGTAAACCGGCAATCTGACATGGTGTTCCCGAAAAAAGAACTTTCTTGCCTTCCTTCAAAAATGCCCTGGCTTGCTTATAAGTATCTCCTATAACGCTTTGAGAATATTTTGATTTTCTAAACTTGGACAGTTCTGCCTTATCTTCTATATAACTGTGAAAAACATCAATACCTTTCGCCTCTGCACCGAAAATCACATAGTTTTCATCACAAAAGGCCTCTACGATGGCAGAGAAGGCTCCTCCAGACGTACTCTCAAATCTTACCTCCGGATTAGCGTTGTAGCCTCCAAATACATATTTATTTTCAGTATGTTTGGGAGGCATCTCATTGTACTGACACACTTTCTCACAAAGGTCACACTCCACACAAAGGTTTGTGTCAACCTCAGGATATCTAAACCCTTCGGTATCTTCCTTCATTGAAATCGCATTGTGTGCACATATTTGCACACACGCCTCACAACCACAACAAAGAGTTTTATCTGTTATCTTGATGCTCATAATCTATACTAAAAGGCTAAGTGCATATCTTAAATACTCTGTTGCAGGCTTCCTCGCTTCAGCGATACGTTGATAAACAGCATCAAAATCAATCTTTGAGTTAATCTGTTCTGTTCCATCAATCATAATACGGTCTTTTAATCCAAACAGATCAAGAATAGCCCCAATTTTTGTATCACCTTGTTCACGCGAGAAGCAGTAAAAAGGAGTCCTTAGTTGAACGGCGAAGATAACGCCATGAAAAGAATTAGTTATTACGCACTCAGCATGCTTTACCAAAGAAAGGAACTCCTCTACTCCCGCATCGTAACGCATAATGTGCCCCTTCTTTATATTTGTTGCTCGTATACTTATTTCTACGAGAGGAAGACCTGTACGCCTTGACATCTCTTCAGCATATTGCTCCATATTTTTATTGTACCTTCTAGAATAGAGCAATATGTATTTTTCTTGCATCTGAGGCTCAGCGATAATGCTATCATAAAGCGATGCCTCTGCAAGAAGGGTTGGATCAATTGTCCTTTCTACCCTTACATTCACGTACTCCTTAACATAAGGAATCATATCGAACTCTCTTATTCCAAGGGCTTTGAAGTTCTGCAATCTCTTATTAAGTGTCAGGTAATCCTGTTCGGTAAACGTAGGGTCACCAAAACTGGCTGCATAAGAAACACTTTTTCCCCGCATACAGTCAAAATTAGCATAATACCCCTCTACAAATCCTTTGAATTCATTTATGCAGAATATTGTATCGCTACCACAGACAAACCCTTCGATAGCTTCGTCTTTTACCACATCGTTGAAATTGGTATCGTAGTACTTCTTTTTTGTCCTACGGAAGCGGTTTGTATAGAAATCCTCAAACTTTTGGTAGTTTTCACGAATAGCAGGCATCATTAACTCTATCTGTCTGCGGGCCTCCTCATCCTTATCCCACATCTTTTTTGCGGGATTCAAACAATCTGAGTCTTCAAGTACCTTTGGGCAATAGTCAATCAATTTGGACTGTACTCCAAACTCAGCGCCAATTCTATCAATTGACTGGCACAAAGCCCATGATTGAAGTGCAGAACCGTAATTTGTAAAATTGCAGTTAATGTTGTAACTGACTTGACCTATATATTTCATTATTACTAACTTTTACTGTCTACTTGCTGTTCTTAAGAAAACCATGCAGTAATTAAACAGTTATTGATTATCATATAGAACATGTTTATAGAAATCCCCCCTTCTTTTATTTAAAGAATCAAACAGATATGCTTCTGTTCTCTTAAAATTTTGCGTGGCCTGCTCTATCATAACCTCTTTAGTAAACATTTTCAAGACTCTATAAATATCTTCGGCACTCTTCTTTTTAAAGACAAACCTTTCATCTAACAATTCTGGTGTGCCAGCTGCTCTTGCACCACATGCTGGCAAGGCATAACTCTCCGCCTCTATTACAACTCTGGGGAGTCCCTCGGCAATACTGGGATGAATATAGATATCTAGACTCTTGTAATAATCCTCCATACAATTACGTGGCACAGAACCAAGGAAATGTACATAATCATCCAGACCATATGCGTGAACCATTTCCTTTAATTTTTTGTTTTCGCCACCACCAGCTATATAATAGTTAAAAAACACCCCCTCAGATTTAAATTTTGCCATCGCTTCTACGACATACTTATGCCCCTTATATTTGGAACTAATTGCCCCTACTGTTCCTAAACTAAGTATTGTATTCTCATCAATACGAGAAATAATTTCTTTTCTCTCGTCCAATATGGAATAGTTATGTTCTTGCAAGACAACATTTGAACAGCCAATCCATTCACCACGCGTCGGATACCTTTTTTCCAAAAATTCATTTGAAACATATATCACATAAGGGGCATTCTTGACCATTTTTTTTGTATAATAATAACTGAAAGGAGCGATTAATTTCCCTTTTAAGCTATGATTCCAAATGGAATCCCACGCGCATCCTATTACCTCCAGTATATACTTCTTTTTTGTTGTCTTCAAGTAATTCACAGCCCATTTTCCAATCGTTATAGAAGGAATTTTAACTATTACAAGATCGGCATAATCAATCGCCATTTTAACTTGTCTTTGATTGTAATTAGAGAAATGAATTAGTTCCTTAAGGGGCGACTTCTCTACTTCAATAATAGACACTTTAGGAAAATCAGAGCTGGTTTTATTATTCTTTAAAGACTCCCTATCATTTACACTTCTAACAGACGCACAATAATAAAGGTGGTCACATAATGCACCGTATTTAATAAAATCGCTATAATTTCCAAAAAAGTAATCATTGCCACACTTCCGCACTGGCCTGTCCTGAATAATAGTTATAATCATATTTACGAATATTCTTTATTTCTCACAACGGTAATCTATCACTTCTACGCTCCCCGCTTGGGAATAAGTATGTAATAGAATAGCGTGTTCCCCATTATTTAATTGAATGTTTTGGCCACGCAATTCGCTTACTTTGTGATTATTGCTTAACTCAACAGAATTATCCATTCTATAGACAATTATTGACTCGCCATAAGCCCTATTACATTTTTGACATAGGCGATATAGGACTCCATCTTTTTTAATAACATGGCCTGCAGGTCTTTGTTGTTTCTTTTTATCCCTAAAACTAGAGATCAGATGAAGCTTAAAATTCCCCATATCAAGGCCGTATAATTCAACATAATACTTTATATTGAACCTATTAGAACCCTCCTGGCGATATGTTATCATCTTAATGCTATTATCTGAATCCAGATAAACCGTGCTATCTCTATATACAACATTACTCTTTAAAACACATATTTTATCCCATTTATCAGGGAATACCGAAGCTTTGTATAATGATATTTCTTTTGCTGCCCCCGTCTCTGGAATCATATAATAATCATTATTATACTCGAACACAAAGGGGTAGGACATATGAGTAGGTGTCGAAATTATATTGCGGAAATTCCTAGCACACCCATTTATAATATCAAAAACTCCGAGTTCTCCTTTATGCCTTTCCTTGCTATATGCCTCCACAAATAGGAATGTTCCCAATTTTGATGTAAAAAGGAGAGGATCGGCGAACCAATAATCTTCTGTATTTTCGACAACTGTAAAAGGTGGTTCTTTCCTATTATTCTTGTTAAATAGGATGCTATTATCATTTGCATTGCGTATCGCGATACCCCAAGGTGTTGTCTTTACAACTCCTAATTTCCTAAATATTGGATTATAATATAAACTCATGAATATAAACCTGTTTAAAGATTAGCTTTATACCATTCAATGGCTTCTCCAAGGCCCTTAGCAAAATCATATTGCGGGTCATAACCTAACAGACGCTTTGCTTTGCTAATATCAGCATTACTATGCTTGATGTCACCAGCACGGTCAGGGCCAAAGATGGGTTCTATATCCTTAGCCAAGGCTTTGGTGAGATCGTGGTAAATGTCAATCAGATACTCACGTCCTCCGTATGCTACATTGAAGGCTTCACCACTGGCCTCATCTGGAGCAAGGCAAGCTTTGAGGTTGGCCTCAATTACATTCTCTACATAGGTAAAGTCACGGCTCTGCTTGCCATCACCATTGATTGTAGGACGCTCATCGTTCAAGAGTTGCTTGATGAACTTAGGAATCACTGCTGCATAAGCTCCGTGGGGATCCTGACGACGGCCAAATACGTTGAAATAACGGAGACCAATGGTCTTCAAGCCATAGTGACGGCTATACTGTTTAGCCCACTCTTCATCTGCACGCTTAGTGAGTGCATAAGGAGAAAGCAAGTTACCTTCAACACCTTCTTTCTTGGGCAGATGTGCTTCATCGCCATAGACAGAGCTGGAAGAAGCATAAACGAATGTTTTGACTTTGTTTTGACGTGCAGCTTCCATCATATTCAGGGTGCCTTGGATATTGTTGGCACAATAAAACAACGGCATCTCTATGCTACGTGGTACACTGCCCCAAGCCGCTTCGTTTAACACATAGTCAACACCCTCACATGCCTTCATACAAGTATCAAGGTCTTTGATGTCACCTTTGATGAAATCATAATTGGGATTACCTGCAAGCAAATCAACATTGGCTTGTTTACCTGTACTAAGGTCATCGAGGCAACGCACTTTGAGACCCATATTAAGTATTGCTTCACATAAATTGGAGCCGATGAAACCAGCTCCGCCTGTTACCAAGAAAAGACTATTCTTGGGGAATGGTAATTCTTTATATGTCATATTTTATAATCTTCCGTCAATGATACTTCTAACAAGTGTACACTTCACATCGAAAATGACGTGATTCTCCTTTAACAAAGCTAGGATATCAAGACCCTCAAACTTTTTGTGGGCGACAGCTGCAATAGCAGCATCAAACTTCTCAGCAGGAAGCTCGTTAACTACCTTAATACCATACTCATGTTCCACGATGGCAGGATTGGCCCAAGGATCATAAACAGTAATGTTGAGGTTGTATTCCTTCAAAGCCTTGTAGATGTCAATCACCTTGGTGTTACGAACATCAGGACAGTTCTCCTTAAAGGTAAAGCCAAGGATGATGATATTGGAATTGAGTACCTGAATACCCTTCTTAAGCATCAGCTTGATGGTCTCGGTGGCCACATACTCACCCATGCCGTCATTCATTCTACGGCCGGCAAGGATAATCTCAGGGTTGTAACCATGACGCTGAGCGCACTGTGCCAGATAGTAAGGGTCAACACCTATGCAGTGACCCCCCACAAGTCCGGGACGGAACGGCAAGAAGTTCCACTTGGTACCAGCAGCCTCCAGAACGTCAAGGGTGTCAATACCCATCTTGTTGAAGATCTTGGAGAGCTCATTCACAAAAGCGATGTTGATATCACGCTGAGAGTTCTCAATTACCTTTGCAGCTTCTGCTACCTTAATAGTAGGCGCAAGGTGAGTACCGGCAGTGATTACAGATGAGTAAACCTCATTGATATACTTTCCAATCTCTGGAGTAGAACCTGAGGTCACTTTCTTGATGTGTTCTACTGTGTGCTGCTTGTCACCCGGGTTGATACGTTCTGGGCTGTAGCCACCATAGAAATCTACGTTCATCTTCAGGCCAGAAACCTTCTCAACAACAGGTATGCACTCATCTTCTGTTACACCAGGATAAACGGTGGATTCGTAAACCACCACATCACCTTTGCTGATAACCTTACCAACGGTGGTGCTGGCACCTACGAGAGGTGTTAAGTCGGGATTGTTGTCTGCATCCACAGGTGTGGGAACTGCAACAATGTAGAAGTTGCAATCCTTAATCTTTTCAATGTCGCTGGTGCAGACAAAACCGTGATTCTTGATGGCATCTTGAAGGATGTCATCGGCAACCTCGAGAGTAGCATCGTGACCTGCCATCAAGGCGTCACAACGCTTCTGGTTCATATCGAAACCAACGGTTTCATACTTCGTTGAAAACAGGCGGGCAAGAGGAAGACCTACGTAGCCCAGGCCAATGACACAAATCTTAGTCTCTTTCATTGTTATATTTTCTTACTTATAAATTTAATTATTACTGATTTTAGTTGTGAATATATTGGCACGTTCATCATCTTAGACAACAAAACATAACTAAGAACGCCCATAATACCCTTAACAAAAAATGACAAAAATGGCCATTTGTCTAAAGGAGACATTAAAAATAATAATAATGCGACAACAATATTAACTCCTAGTATTATTGATATGTCCTTCCATTGAGATGTATAGGTCTGTTTAAACAAGTGCTTATTAACAAAGAGATGAATAAGAGTACTGACAAAAACAGCGATAAAATATGAATAAGCAACATAGATAGCATCATCAAACAGAATAACTGACGCAAACATTAGGATTAATCCAATGGATATTTTGATTATCTGTACAATAAGATACTCCTTTCCAAGCCCATTAGCCTTAATTCTCTGCAAACTAGTTGTATGTATCGGAACCAATATATAAGACAAAGCAAGGACTTGAATATAAGGTATCATATCATACCATTGTTCGTTATATAAAATCTTGATTAGCGGATCAGCACAGAAAGTAAGAAGCAAAAGGAGAGGAGTTAATACATATAAAGATGTTTGTAATATTCTTTTAGATAGTTGTGCAGACTCTTCCTCTCTATCTTGCTCTTTTGCCAAGGCGGGAAAAAGGACTTTCCCCATAGCAGTGTTTACATTTGCGACAATAACACTTGGGAACTGGTTCCCCTTTGCATAAAAGGCAAGTTGCGATGCCGAGAAGCCTTTACCAACGACAATTGTTCGGACATTATCACTTAAAGTACCTGCTAACTCTGAGAGCATAACTGAAAGGCCAAAAGGGAATAATTGCTTCAATCTAACTAAAGAGAATCCTAACTTTATCCTTTTCTTTAACACCAATGATAACACAATTGTATCTGAAACCATGCTGATCAAGAATTGACCAACTAGAGCATAAACACCAAAACCCATTAGCGCCATTATTATTCCTATGATTCCAGAAATGAACGCTCCAAAAACTGTCACAAAAAACAATAATTTGAACTTCATCTCGCGTGAGACATAGGCTTGCTGTACAGAATTAATACTAGCAACCGGTAATCTCAATGCCATCAATCTAATAACTGGTACTAATTCTGGCATATCATAAAAATCAGCAATTGGCTTTGCTGACAAATAAGCTAGAGCATATATAAAAAGAGAAAAAAAGAAACTGAAAATAACTATAGTCGAAAAGTCAAGTTCGTCAGCATCTTTCTTTTGTACCAAGGCATTGCCAAAACCGCCTGTAACAAACACATTACAAATAGCAATAATAACTGTTACTATCGAAATGACACCAAATAACTCTGGCGCAAGAATTCGGGCCAACACAATTGCAACGACAATTGAGACAAATTGTGATGCAAATCTCTCAGCAAAAGCCCAGACAATTCCGCTATAAACTTGTTTTTCGTTACTCTTCATGTGTTGTAATTTCTTTTATCTCTTGCATCAACAAAGAAGGGCTTAAAAGACACTTTCTTTTGTTTAAATCATCAAAATCTATCTTACTATGAATAATAATCTTTGGCTGAATTTCAGTTACAACATCAAACTTGAAAATATTACTTCCATTAAAATGAGATTGAAGAATACCATTATTATTGGTTAATAGTTTTTTCCCTAACGAGATAGATTCACATGTTCGTAATGTTAAGCCAACCTGGCCCTTTTGTACAATTTCTAAAATAACCTTAGTTTTCGCACAATGACTTAAAACATCATAATATGGAAGCGGCGTATTATACTTTATTCCCTGCTTGATTTGTTTGTGTTTTTCCACCCCTGTTATATAGAAATCACATTTATATCCAGCATTTGTGAATATATCGAATATCTGGTGCAAAATATCTAACCTCTCTTTGGCTTCCCCTACAAAAAAAACATCACTTTCTTTCGTATCCGGAAAAACCCATCTAGAAACATCACTATAAAACGCATCATGTAAAATCCAGCCGTATTTTAAGTGGTCGTTAGTATCAAAAGTAAAAACATAGTCATACGTACTATTTACGAAAGTAATATACTTTTCACTAACAGTTGATGCAATATTAAGCCAATTAAAACAAATAATGGAATTCTTATAATTCTTTTTTAGATATTCTAGATACTTATGATCATATGCCAAAGAGTTTCCTTGAAGGAAAAGAAAAATATATGATATATTACTTACACATTTAGGTGTATACGACTTGTACCACAATGACTGGAATGGTAATCTAAAGAGGGCATTAGCTTTAAGTGAAGTATAATAATACTGAAAATCCCTCATAAAACGGTTATAAGGACGTTTAACAAAATAAACATTATTGTTACTGTGCAAATCCCCTAATAATGCATCTGCATAAGAATCAGGATTTGGATATACTACAAATATCGTCTCCATTTTATTTACTATTCATAAACCACTCTAACAGTCCTTTTTAAAAAGCACAGAGCAATAATAAACATAACTGTGGTCAAAGTTATTAAGCAAGAAAAAATTCTTTCAGCAATGGAAGATAGCATTAAGTAAGAACTCAAATACGCATAAAAGACAATCCAACTAACCTTTCCATATTTCATTTCTCTTCTAGTTTTTCTGTACAAAAGCTGTAAAAAGAAACCTTCTGCAAAGAGAATGATATACATACCAATGTAGTTATAATCATGAATCAATGGGCGGAAACATGTGTATACATTGGTTGAATGCGCCATTGTACCAATATCTACAAATTCCATACTTCCACCCTCGGCAACACGTTCTATACCCAACCATGAATAAAGATTTGATAATCCTATGAAAGTTTCTTTACCTAAATTATTAATATTATATTTAAAACCATCAAGATAATAATCTAAGGCAGCAAAAGAAGAACCTGCATATATTGAAAGATTACCTGCCATGCTTTCTTGTTGCTGTGATTTACCAGTCATAAAACCAAGGCCAAAGAATATAAAGCCCAATACAACTATTGCCAAGAAAACATATTTCAACTGTTTGATTCCTATTTTAGTTTTCTTTTTTAACCGGTATACAATTAAATATATTACTGAGAAATTGATAAACATATAGATAACATCTATCCTTGACGAACTAAATGCAGCTGCAACAAAATAACTAATAATGGGTACAAAATATAACTTACTCACCTTCTTCTTATCGAGAATATTATTGATGATTATTACCAACATAATAATCATTGCTGCATTACAAATAGGGCTAATGATTGAGATAAGCTTAGCAAAAAAAGAAGAAGCTTCCCTCGCCCTATACTCGCCTAAGCCGCCAAAAATATTAAAACTACCAGTGACAAGAATAATATCAAAAGCACGAAACAATGGTAGTAATATGCAAAAAAGATTAATTAAAGATAGAGTCCTTTTATTAATCCTAATATCTATAATCTCTTTTCTTAACGTGTTCCGCTGTGGAAATCCATTTGCAACAACTCCACCGATAAAGAAAACTGAAATACCTCCAAGGATTACGGTTTTTGTATTACTAGATAATTGAACTCCCCATATTGCAGAACTTAACGTGAAAACAATCGCACTCACGACGAAAGATGCTGCGAATAATACGGAAGGGGAAGTAATATCTTTTTTATTAAACAGAAGAATTACTATAAAAAGAAAAACAATAAGTATTACAAAAGAATCCATGAAGTAATTGTTAGTAATACGTATAAAGGAACAACTCAATTCAATAATCGTAAAAATTATTCTTTTTTATGATCTTTAGAAGAAATAATCATTTTGTATATAAACCTATTCTCATCCTCCTTGTAAGCATATTTCTCAGCTATATGAAATCCAGCATGTAAGTATGTTTTAACTGCAGGTATATTCTCTACGAAAACCGTAAGGAATATTGATTTTAATCTTAATTCAGTAAAACCTATTCTAAGCATTTCTATAGTTGCAGGCAAAGAGCAATGCTTACCTTTTGCCCATGACTCACCTATGAATATTCCGAATTCACCTTCATCTGAGTCTGGAGAAGATCGCTTAATAAATGTGGTCCCAATATCAAATATGTTATTATCTTCTTTTGCAACAATAATATATTGAGCACAACGTCCTTTTTCTACTACATTTTTAAGCCAACCAAGATGCATTTCTGGTGTCAAATCATCTTGAGAATAGAGCCAATGTCTAACATCGTCAGAGTTTCTCCATCTGACGATGTTAGTGGTATCAGCTTCTGTTATTTTTCTAAGACTTATTATCATCGAACTATTTTACAAAGTCTTTAACAACAGTAATTATCTTTTCAACATCATCATCCGTCAGCCACATATGGAGAGGCAGACTAATCAGATGCTCACTTACTTCAGCTGCACGAGGACAGGTTCCCTTGGCATAGCGGTACATTGAGTACTCGGTATTATCGCGATAGTGAACACCGCCGTAGATATCATTCTCTGCCAAAGCACCAAGAAGTCCTTCACGATCGGGGACTATCAACTCATAAATGTGGAAAGAGCACTCGTCGGCATGAGGAGCGTGAACAATCTTTATCTTGGGATTGTTTTCAAATGCTTTGTCATACATGGCAACTATCTCACGACGACGGATGTTGTCTCTGTCAAGATATTTTAACTGTACCAGACCAATGGCTGCCATAATGGCATTACCATTATACTTATAGCCAACATAATCAACATCATACTTCCATGCGTATGTACCCTTGTTAGAGCGGGCATAGGTGTCTTTGTTAATACCAAGCCATGCCAGTTGACGAGCAAGCTTATCTAATTTCTCATCTGCGAAGCAAATCATACCGCTATCACCGGTAGGAAGATTCTTTACAGCTTGGAATGAATAAACAGCCACATCAATGCCATCCCAAGTGCCAGGGCAAACGCCATTAATACGGGTTCCTGACATATGTGCAGCATCAAGAATGAGCTTCAAATTATGTTTCTTGCAGATTTCTACAATTTTATCAAGCTGACCGGCACGACCACCATAACCCACGAAAATAACCGCACGGGTCTTATCGTTGATTTTTTTCTCAACATCCTCAGGGTCAAGACAGAGATACTCGTCAACATCTGAGAAAGTAGCATGCATGTTTTCATAAAGAATAGCATGGTTGGTGGACACAAAGGTAATAGGAGTAGAGATGATTTCATCACCATCCTGCCAGCCGTTCTGCATTTTAAGAATCTTAACTGCAAGGTGTAAACCTACGGTATTAGAATTAATGTAGTAGGCATTCTTGTGACCAGTGTACTCTTTCCATGCTTCTTCAAACTGAACGGTTTTGAAGCCCATTCCGGTCCAGCCTTTTTCTAAACATTCACGTACAGCGTCGAGACATTCATCAATCTCGAATTTCGGTTTTAAAACTTGAATAGACATAACTATAATAATTAATGATTACTTTCAACGATATTATACTTCTTGCGTTTTATAGACACACATTCTATAAACATCAACGTACTTATCTCCTTGCTTTGCTTCAGCCTTTAAGACAGCCTCAACTTCAAAACCAGCTCCCTTAAGTACTTCCATCCCTTCGTTGACATTATGAATCACATAAGAATAAACCTTATGCATTCCAAACTCATTGAATGCTTTTTCTAGAAGCATCTTTATCGCCATTATTTGACCTTCAGCTTCCCACTCAATGTCACTACTTGTAAATACGCACAATTCGCAACGATGATTCTCATTATCAATTGCTCTAAGATATACTGTGGCAATAGGATAAGTAACCAGCCCTGTCTCTTCTTCAATGCGTTCAACAATATATTGCTTACACTTTCCAGTAAGGACGTTTTCCTTAAAGAACTTAAGATTAGACTCTTCTGTAATTGGAGCCTTTGTCATACAATGCTTACGCACTTTTTCTGAATTGCGCCACTTGACGATATATGCACCATCGTCTTCTGTAATGGGTCGTAAATAAAGTCTCATATTGTTACTGTTTATTTGTTTGCATGTTATTAATACACTTTTTCAAAGATTCTGTCCAATAAGGAATCTCTATCTCAAACGTGTCTTTAATCTTAGCCTTATCCAATACTGAATAAGATGGCCTTGTAACTGGAGAAGGGAATTCATGGCTTAAACAAGGACGAATTTTACAACCATTATTACCTGCCATTTCCGCAATTTTTAATGCAAAATCAAACCAACTACAAACACCTTCATTTGAATAATGATAGATTCCTTGCTTATTGAATTGTTTTTTTTCAATAATTGTAAAAATTGTTTCTGCCAAATCACCTGCATAAGTTGGAGTACCAACCTGATCAAAAACAACTTTTAATTCACTGCGGGTGGAAGTCAGATTCATCATGGTCTTGACGAAATTCTTTCCGTATTCACTATAAAGCCATGCTGTTCGAATGATAAGATAATTGCACTCTGACTCAATTATCATACGCTCGCCATGTGACTTCGTCAGGCCATATACACTTGTAGGAGAAGCAGACTCCTCCTCCTTATAGGGAGTCCTACTATTTCCACCTCCAAAGACGTAATCAGTACTGATATGGATAAGAGTTCCATCAACTTCTTTTGCGGCTTCTGCAAGATATCTTACTGCAGTTGCATTCAAGAGTTCTGCAGCTTGATAATCACTTTCGGCTCTATCTACATTAGTATAAGCCGCACAGTTGACTATCAGCTTGATATCATTTTCTTTCACCCATTTTAAAACAGCACTCTTATCGGTAATGTCCAAATGGATAGTCTCTACGCCCTCTTGGTCTGTGATATCAGAGAAGAAATAGTGATCTTTACTGTTCTTTGAAACCACCCTCATTTCATTCCCCAACTGGCCATTGGCTCCAGTTACAAGTATATTCACTCTAGCTTTATTTAATTGATTTATAACTTAGTAAAGCGGGACATTGATGTCGAATGGGCTATCAAAATCCTTCAATAATGCATGCTTTGTATCTTTCTCACTAAGATTGGCATTTTCAGTTGGGATCTTCCAATCAATGCCCAACGAATCATCAACGATGCTAATACCGCCATCTACCTCCGGATGGTAAAATTCATCACACTTGTATTGGAATATAGCCGTTTCACTCAACACTGCAAAGCCATGAGCAAAACCACGTGGCACAAAGAACTGGCGGTGGTTATCTTCAGTCAACTCTACAGCAACATGTTGTCCGTATGTGGGTGAACCTTTCCTGATATCTACCGCCACATCAAGGACTGCACCCTTTACGCAACGAACCAGCTTACTCTGAGTATAAGGAGGTTTCTGAAAGTGGAGGCCTCTCATTACACCATAACTGGACATACTTTCGTTGTCTTGCACAAAGTTGATAGTATGCCCAAGGATTGGTGCTACATTCTCATCAAACTCGCGTTGTGAGAAACTTTCGAAAAAGTATCCGCGTTTGTCACCAAACACCTTAGGCTCTATAATGAGAACGCCTTCTATATCTGTCTTTTTAACTTCCATTGCTTATTTTGTAAGTGTACTTGAATTAACCTCTTCCTTCATCTCATCAATTACCTTAAGGAGGTACTGTCCATACTGGTTTTTCAGCATAGGCTTGGCCAGCTCGCGCATTTTCTCCTCGGAAATCCAGCCATTGCGATATGCAATAGCCTCCAAGCAAGCAACCTTTAATCCCTGTCGTTTCTCTATTACCTCAACGAAGGTTGAAGCTTCCGAAAGACTGTCATGGGTGCCCGTATCTAACCAAGCAAAGCCACGACCAAAGACCTGAACCTTCAGTTCACCAGCTTTAAGGAACTCTTGATTGACAGTTGTGATTTCCAGCTCTCCGCGAGCAGAAGGTTTAATATGTTTAGCTACATCCACAACCTTATTCGGGTAGAAATAGAGTCCCACTACTGCATAGTTGCTCTTGGGCGCCTTGGGTTTTTCCTCGATGCTCAGACAATTACCCTGTCGGTCAAACTCTGCAACTCCATAACGCTCTGGATCACAGACCCAATAACCGAAGACCGTTGCCTTTCCATTTTCCTCCGCTGCCGTTACTGCTCTTTTAAGCATTCCTGTGAAACCACTTCCATAAAAGATATTATCACCAAGAACAAGACAAGCAGAGTCATTACCAATGAATCTCTCTCCAATGATGAAAGCCTGAGCTAAGCCGTCCGGAGAAGGCTGCTCTGCATATTCGAAATGCACACCATAATCAGAGCCGTCTCCTAACAAACGCTTAAAACCAGGTAAATCGTAAGGAGTAGAAATAATGAGAATGTCCCTTATCCCAGCCAGCATCAATGCACTAATGGGATAATACACCATTGGTTTATCATAAATAGGGAGCAATTGTTTGCTTACCCCTTTAGTAATGGGATAGAGGCGAGTGCCACTACCACCAGCTAATACTATTCCTTTCATAAACTTATCTGTTTTATTTTTCTTTAAAAAAGTGGGGCAAGATTATTAGGCTGTTGAACCTGTTGTCTTATGAGAGACCCTAATAAGAGCCCGCCCATTATAATTATTCTTTCACTTTACTGTACTACAATAAGCATTTCTCCCAATTCTCATAACTGAGTGAAGCATAACCTCCTTCCTCCAGAAACTTATCATCTTGGAAAACTAAATTGCCTTGACCCAACTGGAAGTAAATCCATTAGGGTCAGTAATAGTTTGTGAAACTATAGTATCACGATGCAATTCAGCGAAGATACTATCAACTTCACCAGGCATGACTTCGCCACCAATTAAACGAGATATTTCTTCTTTTACTTCCTCGATAGTATGAGTTTTACCATCAGAAAGGAAATATCGGATTGCTGCTTTTATTTGTTCCATATAATTAAATACGGCTTCGCCGCTACAATTTATCACATTAAACATTTACTGTTATATCATACTCGTCGGCACTGCTCAAAATCATCTCAGCAATAGTAAGACTGCCATTGATGTTGGCGATGAAATCGGACCAACGAATCATGTGAATGAAACTGAAGAATCCATTATAGACGGCCTCGTGGTTGGGGCAATCCAACGGGTTGGGGCGTTTCTTGTTGAACATGTTGGACGAGAGAATGTTGAATAGCTTCTCGGTATGCCAAGTGGTGCAGTGGCGGTCACAACAGGTGCGGGGCTGCAACATGTAGGCGTAGCTGCCCGCAGTGTCGGGCAGGACGACTGCCAGCACGGCGTTGCGGTGACTGGTGCGGTCGTTGCGGGTGGATTCGCGCAGCGAGTAGGATATCTCCCAAGGAATCCACTGGTCGCGGTCGCTCCGCCACGACTCCCTCATGCCGGGAGAGATGAGCACCACGGTGATGGAGCTGTCGTAGATCTTGTCGCGAAGCTTCGACCAGATGGTCTCGTCAGCAAAGTCGGAGAGGTCTTCACCGTCGTCCTCACCCTTGTTGATGTGGTCCTGGGCATCGAGCTTGGACTGGAGGACATCGACATAGTGGCGGGCTGTGGTGGTCTCGTACCACGGCATGTGGTCGAGGTGCTGCACCTGCGAGTCGGCATACTTGTATGAGACGAATATCTTCTTGCCCATCAGTTCAAATCTATATGATGAAAAACACTGCTATCAGCACCACAGCCATAGAAAAATAGAGCGGCCACATCGTTTTGGAAAACAGCACCTCGAAATAGCAGACATAATAGTCATCAGCTTTCATCTTGTACAGTTCAGCCTTTTCTTTCACGGCATCGTCATACAACAGACGGTACTGCTTCTCCATCTTAAGATAATAGGCATCCATGAACCAGAATATCAGCACCAGCAGCAATGCTATCGCCAGATAGACAACCGCAGTGCCCTTATCACAGTCATTCACGAAGAAAGCTCCTAACGCTGCCACAATAGTTATCATCAACCCCTTCAGGCTGAAACTATTGGAGTTCATCCGCGTTATCACATCCTGTATAAACGCCAAATGCTGCCGCCGGTCTTCAGAAAAATCCGACATAATATCTAATTTTTTTTTGCCCTTATAAACATCGTTGTGCTATATATTTGGATTCTTCTCAGTTGGGTTTTACCCCCTAATGAAATCCATGAGCCATCTTTTTTGAATGCAGCCTTATCTTCGTGAAGTTGTCTTGTCAAGATATGCTCCTTGCCTGTTTCATCGGTATATATCGAATAATATTGATCGAGACCAGCATAATCACTGTTGTCTTGGAAATCCTCATCATACTGCACCTCCGACATTGGCAGCACAGATATTTCGATCTCGCTCCCTGAGTTGGCGTTAGACTTCCTTTTTACCTCAAGTGACATAATCTCAAGAACATCATGTCCTATCAAAACCGTATTTTTATCAATCACCTCAAAACAATCTATCGGATTAGAGTAACCTCTATTGCCCTCAAGCACAAGCATTCTTTTCTCCTGCATTTCTTTGTTGTCAAAGAGTACTTTCAACCTATTGACTGCATCCGAAGCATTATAGTGTTTGTCATCAACGCCAGGGAAAGCCAAAGAAAGCCTGCTCGAAAACATCTTCTTGCATTCCTCATCCTCTATACTCTCCTTGGTTGCAGGTATGATCATCCCAAGTTTTTCATTACTGATGCTACCTCCAAACATACGCTTTAGTCTCCCGACCCACTTGTATCCATTTTCATCTACTCGGCCGAACTTTTTTACAAAGTTGAAAGAAAGATTCAACGGACGACTAAGATCCAAGTCCTCTTTATCAGTAAACTTGATATACTGTCGGTCGAAAATATCGAATGGCATTTCTCCGTCATGCCATTTATAGCCCTGAGTATTAGCCAAAGCAATAATGCGGGAAGAATGCATGCAACGTAAAGCGTAGCCTAATTCAAGCATGACATTAGAGTTGGGCATTTTCTTTTCTACACCAGGGATATCATACCCCTCCTCATTTTTGCGATATATAGTTGCGACTGGTGATATGTCACAAACGAAGATATCTGCATTCCGTATCTTTTCCAAGACAGTATCTGCGATGGGAATCATACCAGCCACACCGCGCGTATCTTCATCTACCTCAACATGACAATCATTCTCAGCCTCCAAGCGATAAGCCTGTGCCAACAATTCCTCCCTAATCATCTCGCGTTGCCCAGGAATGTCACTCTGCCAACAATAGAAGATCGTTATCTTCTCTATCTTACGCTTTCTGCGAAACCAAGTCATATAGCATGAGAATTTATTAATTGATGACTGTCTTTCAAGAAGAATTATTTTTTCCCTTTCATCGGGCCTGGATCTGGTGTCCCTTTTTTAGGGCGTGGTGACGAGGAAATCTTACTTGACTTACTATCCCTCACATGCTTTGGTTCAGAACTTTTCTTTACCGTTGTCTTTATCTTTTTCTCCGTTGCCATTATTAGGAAATCCTAGTCAATCAATTTATAAATTAGTTAGTTTGCACACTAAGCAACAAACTGCCACCAGCGCAAAAAGGAACTTCAGGACAAAACAAGCTGTTGTCAGATAAGGCGTAATCTCAGGATAGCCATTCGTTAGAGTTTCATCAATCTTTGATTTATCTCTTACCTTACTCTCTTCGTACCTGTATTTCATTGTTCCAAACAAAGCCATAATAAGATACTGCACGTAATCTATGGCAAGTGAAAGGAGTAGCCATATCAGCACACACCGATATGACGATACCTTTGCAAGGTCTTGACCACAGAGCACCCAAACTATCGCTATAAGCGAGTAATTAGTGCTGCGAGCCAAATCGCTCGCTTTACCTGTAGCATTATGATAGCTCTCTCTGAATTCTTTTAGCGTCATAAATTATTTTTGTTTTTGTGGGCCAGGATCCGGTGTTCTATGTCCTCCACCTGATTCATTGATTTGCTCACGTTCCCTTTGTTCTTCTTGTTGGTTTCCTTGCGGTTTCATTGTATATCACTTGTGTAATTTCTCTTTCCATCTCTTGTAATACTGAACAAGTCCGGTTTTATCTCCGCCTCGAAATGTACGACCGTTTTTCAACTTGTCTAACAGTTCACCTACTTGTGCAGCATTACCACTTTTCCAATTCAGTTCCGTTACCAAAATGTCCTCTATTTGTGATGAAGTAACCTCTGGCATGTATTTATGAAAGGTACGAATATAGGTCTTACAGGTGTTTTCGTCATCAGGATGATGGAAATCCTTTGATTCGAACATTCGAATATCCATTTCTTCCAATGCAATCCTAAGTAGAGCCAGATTGTCATTTTCAGAGCTTACATTTTTTATCACATCACCATAGACACATTCAGCATTCCATCTCTTTACCCATCCAGCCAACTCGTCTTTGAGCCATGAGACTGCCATGACATACTTCGCCGAACGGAAGTCATCAACTTTCTGTATGTCCTTTGAACCCATGTGGCAGCAAATAACAATACTGGTCGGTTGACTCCAGTCTTTATAAGTACGTTCTGTCAAGCATTGGATAGGTATGTCAATGCCCTTGAACCGTATTGGCTGAGAAAACATCCTATTCACAACATCATCACCAAAGATTTGTGCCACTGTGTTGAAATTGTTCTTGGTATAGCCATACAACACGATGCATTTTACATCAGAGTCATCAGCAACTATCTTTTTTGCTTTCTTCAAGCAAGCCAATATCGCATCTGGATCGGCCCCTTGAATATTAGCATAATATCTGTTATTCATTGTTTACCTCCTATCTTTAATTCGTTCTGAATGGCAGTATCGAACTGCATCGCTTGCGATCACCTGTGCAATCAGAAATTATCCAATTTTGTTAAACTATCTTTCGAAATGTTTATTTTTATTTCCCCGTCAAACACTAGGCTTTTCAGTTTCTCTCAAATTTTATCCTTACATGTCCGGACCTCGTTTTTCAGCATTTTCCCGTCAGCATCTCCTTTATCGCTCTCACATCCGTTCCAAAGGCCTCGTCTCTATTAACACTTGTTTACTATTTAAAGATAAGAAATCTTAACGCCCTTGCATATTTGGGTAAAAAGTGGTACCTTTGTATAGAAATGAGCTGGAAAGGCTCAATTTCCCGGATGTCTGATGAATGTCTGATGAAACAGGAATTCGGTTTTCCGTTTTACACTCAGTATCAGGCTGTTATGCGGAAGTTCACATTAGCTGGGAAAGCTAAAACAGGGGGTTTCCTAGGGAATTTATTTAAGAATTATTGCTTATGCGGTTCTAACATCAAATACTTTTCTTTTACTAGAATACCATAGCTTCTTGTATATTTGATACAGTCTTCACATAGTGTCGTAAGATATGTAATGTCAGGATTCTCCTCCTTTACTACATGGACTGCACGTATCTCGTTATCACTACAAAGGCCATCACAAAACTGATTCCAACATTTTGCCTTTACTAGCATACTGTCTTCCCATCTTTGTAAGTCTTCGCGGTCAGCGACACTTTTTATTTCAATATTTACTTCACTCATGGTTAGGTTACGTTCTCTATTTTGTCTAGTTTTCGGTTAATCCGGGGCGGATTACCTATTCTGCTTATTTATATTTCGGTTAATCCCGCGCGGATTAACCCCAAAATTGTATGATGTATGATATTATTCTTTCTCTCGTTTGTTTTATTGCAATCAGACTGACGGTTTTGAAACTACTGCTGATAATTGCAGTCACCCACTATTATTAAGAGAAAAGCTACGAGTAAGTCTCAATCAGATTTTCTGAAGCTTTGGATCGACTATTGCCATAGCATTTTGTACTTCCATCAGAAGTGAAGTGAATGCCATAGAACTAATACCTGCATTCTGGAATTTATTCCAATACCTGCCATGAGCCACCCAATTGCGATAGTCAAAACGATTTTTCAACAAACTGAAATTATGCCTGTCTGCAGGATATTCTTCAGCCCATCGGTCAATCAAATCCTCCTTGATTCGTACTTGATAGAGTTCTTTTACTCCCTCCAAAACCATCTTAAAATCACAGTCTATCTGTTCTTTCTTTGACTTACGACAGCGTAGCACGAAATCAGACCTGAACGCAGCCTCAACTGCAGACATCAGCATCATGCCACACTCTATTGATAACTCTCTGAGCAACTTATCACGCTTGGCTTTAACCTCTCTGGGAGAGAGTCCAACTAGGGATGGATTCACGAACGAAGGATTATAGTATTGCTCTATGGCATTCTTGGAGTTATCATAGTAAGATGCCACGTCATTCAATGTGACAACATGCTCGCTAAGCTTAAAATTGGCCGGAATGAACCTCATACGTAAAGCGATGCAAGAGAGAGTATTTTTTTCTGGAACATGTCGGACGTGAGAGGAGTGTAAGAGACTTTTGACACTTTTCGCTCAACCATTTTCCACACCCATTCCTGTTCTGTGCTAATAATAGGCTTTTGGGGGGTATCGGCAGTTGCCGGAACAAGAATAAGCATCGCACTCTCTTCATTATTGTTCACCCACATGTCAACACGTCCACGGGCTCCGATAACAACTGTGCCGTACGGGCGCAACTCCACATTTAATGCTCCCATTTTTATCAGCATCGAACGTGTATTGTATCTACCTAGACCTTCTTCAAAGATATCTTCGTCCTCATAGCTGACATGAAATAGTCCTTCTTCATGCAAATCGGCCAACAAGTTTTCGTTTACAAGTCGATATAGTTCTTCTACTTTCTCCTTGTAAAAGTTGATTCGTGCTTGACGAGATGCTTCTTGATTCTGCAGTCCTGCCTCAACGGACTTACGAATATATTCTTTCAGTTCAGTCATACTCTGTTATTTATTTGTTGTTTATATACTTATTAACGACAAGATCAAGATCATGGGGACGGCGTCCTGCACACCAAATGCGGTGAATCACTCCTTTAACATTGTTGACTTCTGTCGACTCGACAAAGTTTAAACGCGCTTAGCATTGTACTCGCTGCTCCAGAAGTTAACTGTGCTGACTTTTGTCGACTCGACCATAACTGAGCAAGCTCAAATGGTGCTCGCTGCTCCAAAAGTTGCCCTATACCTGTCAGGCGCTCCAGTTGACCGATGAAGCTTGAGGCGGTGAACTACGTATAAGGTATTTCTATCCCTTGTCCGGTTGTACATGGAATCGGACAAGTATAGGTTAACCTAAAAGGGTATAGTTCAGCATATTACCACCTCTACACGAGGGCTTTTAACCCGTAGATTTCCTGGAATAGAGCGCTATACGAGTGCAAAAGTAGCGAAAATATTTGAAATGTGCAAATTAATACGAAAATATTATAATATTTTATTAAAAGGGAGATAAACGCGAATAGTTGTTTAACGTTAATGGCCATTAATTGGAACGTTAATTGGTCGTTAATTGGTCGTTAATTATTTTGCGGCAGGTATTAAATAAAGGAGAGGATGTGGTACGAGGGGGGGAGGAATCCCCTACCCTATAAAAACAAAAGCCTGAGGGGACTCAGGCTTGTTATTGTATGTTATTCCTCGGCTTATGTATAATACCGAAGAGGAACACGGATCGCAATAATTGACAAGAATAATTGTTCAACATTAATGCCCGTTAATTGGAACGTTAATTGGAGATTAATTATTAAACGAACACGAATTGAAAGGCGAACCAAGCGGTTAGCGGAGCGCCTGATGAACGGTTAGCGATAAAGGGGCCTTTGTATTTGAGGTTCCTGGCGGATTCGAACCGCCAGGCTGTTCAAGGTTATACTGAAGAGTTAGCATCTGAAGCCTCTTCTATTGCATTTTTCCAAGAATTCTCAATGAAATTTTTATTTTCCATTTTGTCATCATCTGCATTTCTAGGTACCAAATTATCTCCCCAAAATTCTATAGGATTTTTTCCATTTGAATGAGTTTTAAAGTAAAGGTTAAGCGCAAGACCACTCGGAGTGATATCAGCCTCAAGTTGATTGTCTGAGACAGAGAACCCTCCTCCACCATAAAAAGTGCCACCTTGTAACAACAACTCGATAGAACGCATGTGGTCTAACTCACTGTCAAGTCGATATACATTATCAATGCCTGCTATCTTTACCAATTTTTCGAATGAAACAGATATTTTATCTGCAACAATCAGTTTGTTCGGATAAATAAACTTCTTACAGTTTGAGCATGCATAATCAATAATCTTTGCTTCTACAGAACTCATTCGTCGAAGAAGATCAACAAAGTTCATGTTACTATCATCCTTGCCTTCTGGGGTACATGATGATACGAACAATCCTGCCCATAGGTCTTGAAGCTCCTCATTATCAACCTCTGAACATCCTTCCATGATAGTAATACCAACTCGAGTATTGGCTGTAAGATTAAGTTGCTGTCCATCAAAGTACATTTTTCCTTTCGCTTTATTAAGCGTACTAAGGATGTTATTCAAGCGCCAGTGACGTACTTCAAAGAGACAGAGGGGTCAGGTCAGCGTCCTGCACACCAAATGCGGTGAATCACTCCTTTTCCTATACCTGTCAGGCGCTCCAGTTGACGAAGCGAGGCTCCACAGTCTTTTAGTTCCAAAAATATTTCTTCTCTTTTATTTTCATCCAACTGCTGGAATGAAGTACTGTTGGTCACACCAGTCTGGTCTTTTATCTTCAACCATATCTGGTCGTCAGATGGTCTACGACGTGATGAACCTTCTATATCCAAGCAATATACATCATCTGCCAGTGGTTCGTTTACCCATTCGTCCAGGTCCTTGAAGGTAATTCGGTTCAGTACGGTATTGACATCGCAGATCTGAAACACTGGCTCTACGCTTCCGTCGTACTCGCCCCAGGAGCTAAACTCGTAGTCCTTAACCTTTTCTACTATACCGGCCTTGACAGGATTTTGGTGAATGTACCGCAGCAGTACGGTGAAGTAGGCCATGTCGTTGACGGGCTCGCTCTTAAAGCGTTCTTTGAACAGGTGACCGTCGCGACCGTACTTCCTATTATAATAGTACACGTAGGAGCTTGCTATGCGCTTGATGGTCTCTCCCACTCTTTCATCGCGCTCGCGTATCAGGAGATGGAAGTGGTTGCCCATGAGGCAGTAGGCGTAATAACTGCAATTCCTGCCACAAGCGATGCCATCGTCATCGTATCTTACACGCATCCGGTCGAGGGTGTTGATGAACTGGTAGTTGTCTTCCTCGTCCTCAAAGATTGTTTGATGATTAATACCACGCATCATCACGTGGTATATACCGGTGCCAGAGGATGTTCGAGGTTGGCGGGGCATTTACATAACCACCTTTATTCCTTTATTAATTAGATTCTGTGTTACCTTTGCCTTCCAAGAGTCTAAAGCTGCCTGTGCTTGCTTTATAATATCTTCTTTGTCGGAATCCTTTATATTGGGAAATGTTCTGAAAGCAACACATACATCCTCAAAAATGAAATCAATACTCTTGTCAACAGTTTCTTTCTTTACTTCTCCTTGCAGAATGTCGACGTCATACTGATTCTTATATTTCTTCAGAATTGCTGACTTGAAAAGGTTGTACAGGGCTTTCTCTCCCTGACTCTTTGCTTTTTCTATCAGCAAATCAGCCTCTTTAAGCAAGGTTTCTTCGAGTTGTTTATATTTAGTGTTCATCAACTTCTTATTAATGTATGAAAGATAGATATAATCCTAATAATCAATATTGTCGGGATTAAATATCGCTTCGTATCGTGGATTAAGTTGGAGCATAACTATTTACGACTTTTATCGTAATCTACTTTACAATCCACTCTCTCTATACCTATTGGGCTTAAGTCCAAATAACCATCTTTCTCGTTGAAATAAGAATAGATTTCTTTCTCTCTGATGGAGCGGAACTTTGATAGATTACTACCTTCCTTGTAGAGATAAGTAATTGTCATCGCGTTATCAGTAACGTCAATGGTAGTCCTAGTACAAGGATAATTATATCTAGTCACCACGCCCTTTGTATAGGATCTGAAATCGGCCAAAGGTCTTCCAAATTCTTCTAATATGTCTGCCATTGATATAAGGCATGATAATGGATCTGTATCTATTCTGATACGATAATGAGGATTTAGTACCTCTCCCTTGTCATTACGATATCTACTAGCCATATCGTGCATCATAATTGCGACAGATGCCCAATCTTGTATAAATCGAACCGTAGCACCCTCAAAGTTGTATTCGACAGGATATTTACTGATGACATCATTAAGATACGTAAAAGCTAATGCGCCTGGAAATCCATGTGTCTTTGAGGATGCACTTTCAATCTGCTTCAACACTTCATTCTTACTATTAGACAAGGGATGCTTTACACATGACTCGGAATATCCATAGAATGGATAAACGAGTAATCGTGAGCATATCTGGTCATAGATATAATTGGCCTGATGGGCAAAACTGCCATTAAGCTCTATATTGCTTGTTGCTTTGCCCAGCAAATTCATAAATTGCCACGGATAACCAATATCATGAAACAATGATGCCATAATCGATGCCTGCTCAAAGACCGCCCTTGCCCAATTCTTTTTCTGAGCGTCGTTTTTGATAGGGAATTCCTTTTGATACAACTCATCGAAATAATGCCTCAAGTATAATGTCCGTTTGTCATTTAACAGTTTGTCTACACAATAATCACATAAGGTCTCATCTTTGACTTTCAACACATTATCTTTATCTAACATACCTAATAGCTCTGAAACTATGTATGAGGTAAGAGGTTGATGTAGAGAGTGGTCTCGACGACCTTTCTTGTGAGGACAGATGATGGAAAGCCAGTCATCCATCAATACATCAGGGAAAATGAACTTATAGGCTGGAAACAAAGATTCAGAAAGGCTAAGTGCCGACATCTGAGCTGCATAAACCTCATTGTAATATTCTGCGGAGGTTCTTAACTTCAGCCTTTCAAATGCTTCATCCTTGTCTACATAGCCCTTGAATTTTTGTTCAAGAGCAGTGTAGCGGGAGATATTAAGCGACTTCTTGAAATTGAAGAGCCTTGTATATGCTTTATTGTGCAAATGAAAGTTGTCAAGACTGAGTTCAATCATAGCCAGTTACTCAAAACTTGTTCCTTAAGCATGTTCTGGATTTTCTCCATTTGCTTAGAGTAATTTTTTATATTTAGAGCTTGCTCATCGCTGAACAAAGACTTTTTAAGACATATCACATCGGTTAGATAATCCTTCATTTCATTGGACAGCTCTGCCTCTGATGATGGTTCTCCTGGCACATATAACTGGATAGCTGTCAACAATGCATCAAAGTCATTATTAACGTCTATCAGGCGAAGAAGTGTATTGCAACAACTAACATAGAAATCATTGAATTCTTTGGCAAACATGGGACACATCGTGTTCTTAACCCATATTCTTCTATTGTAGACAATTTCACTTCTTTCTACATACTTTCCCCAATCATCTTCTCTAATCGAATTTGATAGCTGTTCAACCAGAAAAGACCTCATCTCTACATAAGGAGCTTTGAGGTAATGATATTTCTGAAATACTGCATGCAATAAGACAGACAATAGCAAGAACAGCTTGGGAGATTGGTCACTTCTACCAAAATTAGCCAGTGATTCTACATAACTTACCAATGCTTTTACATCAGCTAAAGTATTACCAGCACTGCCTGAATCCCTCATTTCCATCAAAATATTCTCATTCCATAAGTGGAGTTGAGATATAGTGTCTCCTACGTAAAAGTTTGAGGGAATCCGAGATAGCTTCTCAGACCATGAGGATACCAAATCTTTCATTGTAATCAACGCATGCTTCGGTGCCCAACTTTCATCCATAGAACTGGCCATGTAGTTATAATTCTTGTCAATCAAACTTTTGACCAGATTCTCGTATAACGTATTTAGCGTGGCAGCCGTCTTAAGTCTATCGTCATTGAGTACTGTGTCTTTGTTCTGTTGATGAAGGCTCTTAAAACGACCTTTCCAATAGCTTTCATCGCCATCTTTTGCCTTGTTATGATATACTATGTACTTTTGGAAATATTGGAAGCTGATCTTTTCGTCATAGAAAACAACAGACTGCGGTAATTCTTCGTCGTTTACGGATGCTATTTTTGAAAAAAGTTCCTCCTTCTGCTTGTCTTGAATAAGCTTTTTATAATCAACTTGGATACTCCCATCTGACATCTTCTTCGGAAGTTTGTTTAATACTATCCGAAGGTAACGGCTTACATCAACATTGTTTACCTGATAATTTGAGACTAAGTATTCTTCATCTGAGAGTTTAAAGAAAAAACGTCTCAAACTACCATCTTTGTCCATCAACTCTTCAATGTTACTATCTATTGGGCCTTTATCATTCAATGAATCATAATATCTTGCAACACGGATCCTGTTCTCTATCGACTGGTATATCTCGTTAGAGGCAGATAGGCAAGCCTGCAGGTCTTGTGCATCTACGGATGACACGAGAATAAACTTAGCTTTCTCAGGCCCAAGTCGGTACATATAATTATGGAGCGTCTGACACAAACCGACATACCCAGGCGAATTGTCGATAATAACGTGAACAGTTTCTTCTGAATATGACTTCTCAAATGAGCAAACTATCTGCTCAATAAGTTCCTTCAACCAATAACTGTGGAGTTCATCCATCAGCAGACGAGGGTCTACCACGGTTGTATAATCGTCATTATAGATGTCAGAGCCTATCACGTTGATTCTATCTCTATCCAAGATTACTTTGTTTACAAACTTGTCTATATCTACTACCCCATTTGTAAACTTATCCACAAAGTAACTCAGCAGATTAAGATTAGTACCATCCTCTCCCTTTACTACATTACAGCTTCGCGCCCATTGTAGGGAATTGGATGTCGGTTCTGACAAAGAGGTTCCCGTTATGTCACAATCCAATAACAGCACAGGCCCTTCATCCAAAAGAACTTTTGCCAAATTCAGGGCTATGGTAGTCTTACCAACACCTCCCTTACGCGACTCTATGCTATATATCTTAAATGACATAATCTAATTAGCTGTTATTATTAAAACAACTTCTCATCCCACCCGTCAATGAAATTGAGTGAGGGATCACTACATGTCACAGTAACAACACTTCTGTCTGGATTAATCTGAAACGTACGGTCTTTATCCTTAGACTCATAAATGATTTTAATCCAATCACCATTATCAAAAACGATATTATACTCATCACTTGTGAGCACAGAGCCGTGCGAACCTGTATCTATCCTATCGACTTTCACATCAGCCCTGTTCAATGAAGGCAGATTAAACATTTTGCCCTCTTCCGCACATTTCGTAATAGCTGCTTTGATTTGTTCTATGACTTGTTTCATTGTTTTTTCTATTGTTAGCTGATTATTTCCAAATATATGCTTTGCATGCATCGAAGCATTCCATCTTGACAAACCCGTCCGTGTCAGCTTAAGTTGTTGAATGCATCATCATTCTAGCCGAATCTTATTTGCTAAAGATTTCATGCATGATATGTCTTAACATTCATAAGCTCATCCCTGTTCAGGAACTTGTATCTCGTATGAGGATATAACTTATAATGAGAAGCATCAAAGAGCATTTCTTTATTCAAATTTTCAAAGAACTGATATTTGTCTAACGTATTAAAGAAACTCAATCTACCCTCCTTATCTTGTGCATATTTCGAGAAAGAACTATAAAAGATTAAAGTCATTTCCTCATCAGAGAGTTGAGCTTGTAGTATGTTGAGATACTTGGAAACTATTTTGAAACTATCTAAGTCACTTCCATATTCATCGATTACAAACATCAGTGTATGGAAGATATAACGATAATAATAACTTATCTTACAGCCATATTCATCAACAAATTTCTCATATAGCGATGCTAATTCTTCTCGTTTATTATTAATTTCTGCATCAGTTATATCATCTGGTAAAGTAATATCAGCTTTCGCCTTATAAAAAGAACGAAACTGTGTATAACAATCAATAATCGTATCAAGGCCCTTTATCTTTGACTGGATTTTCAACACACTATTTGCAGACTCTCTTGTCTTATCAAGCATGGATAAGAGATTATAATAGGTCATCTCAAATCGGTTCTGCCTCTGCTCAACTTGTGCTAACTTAAACTGTTTTCGCTGATCCCACAACGTGATAACTACCAGTAATGTGGATACGAATGAAAGGAGTACGCCAACTGTGCCTGAAAGAAAATCTCCTAAATTCCCTAATAAGTCACAAGAAGAGAACCATGTCTTGCTCCAATCAGTGTCAACTGCCATTCGTAGCAACATCCATATTGCAAAAAGAAACAATGCAGATGAAAACAAAGACAGTATAATGTAGTATAAATACTTATTTGTATTATTCTGGAGTTTCATTTTCTTCAATCTCCTTTATGATATCATCATATATACCTAAAGTAGCCTTATGGAGTGACGAGTATGTCGGGTATTGTGTAGTGTCGTATCTCAAGTCTTTAGTTATCTCTATATAGGTTCCCAATTTGCCAACATCCTGCATAGAAAGGCTCCTCAAATGTCCTCCTATCTGAACTTCAAACTTCAAATCTTTGTATTGAACAGTTCCAACATTATAAATGTCTGATTTATTCCGATCTTTATATTTATTGAACAAGTTGATGATAGAAAGCATCTTATTACGTTTCGCAGTATATACAATCTGAGTATTGCCAATTTCGTCATCACTTATTTCGCCATTTGTTGCACGAGATACAGCCAAATCCCTTGAATTAATTCTCTCGAGTGTAATTTTCTTGGCTCCTCCAAGTAAGGCAACATGTTTCTCCATCACCTTTTTTATGGCTAATGGTGTAATGCTTGTTACAAAACTATCAGCATCAGCTCCTAAAGTTTCTTGTACTGCACTCTTTATCTTTTTTTCAAGAATACTGAAGATACCTATATTACTAATTCTCTCTATCAATAGAAATCCCATTCTTGAATGCTCTGGAATCTGAACCATAAAATAAAAAGGAACAAGTAAAGCATCATTTATACTCTTTTTATGAGACTCGCCAGTTGTAATGTTTACAATATTCTCCTCTGTTCCAAATTCACCAGATTCAATAATACCTGATACGCTTCTGCCTAAAGGAAATAAAACATCTTTATTGTCTTTCTTCATTATGCGAAAATACTTCTTTTCTGCCTCGTCTGTTTTATTTTCTGCATCTTTTTTAGCTGATGTTGCTGAAGGATTCTCTTGAACATAGGATAAAGAATTGAGCATCTTTTTAATTATATCAAGCAAGTCTTTTCCTTTGTGGAAATCAGATAACACCACAGGCCTTGAAGGATTTCCCCATGGCGTTATGCTTATCTTATAAAGGGCTATGTTATAAGTCTTTGCCATATTTATTTAAGGGATTTAAAATTAAAGTGAAGAGACTAATGTCTATTACTGCTTTCATTACCGACAGTTCGACATTAATCACTACATTGGCATTTAGATGTATAAAAATTTACAAAATTATTTACCTAAAATTTCCTTTGCTCGCTCAAAAGCATTTTGGAAATCAGCATTCTCTTGAGAATCAAACCAAATTTTTTCACTCATATGACTCATCCAACTATCAAGTGAACTATCTTTAACTTGGGCAGTATAAATGGGGTACTTCTACTCGACATTTATCACGTCGGCATCTTTGCTAACAACCCAATCTCCAAATATAGAATCAACGCCAGATTTCATTTCATAATAATCGAAGGTGTCTTTAATTTTGTCTTGTGTAGCCATAATTACATGTTTTTATTTAATTAAACAGTGACATGGGAAAGACTTTGCAAGAAAAGCGACAAGTTGATTACATGTCACATATGTTATTACTTATTTTCTGGTGTCTCTAACTCATCGAGCAAAAGAGCCATCTTTCTCCTTTTTATTTTCTCTAGAAACTTCAATATTTCTATGTATAGATTAGAAAACTCTTTAAATCTATCACCATCTGAAGATAAAGTATTGTAAGTAGCGTAACGTTCTCCTGTGTTATCAAACAATGAAACATCATAACACTCCGGATTCAGAAAATCTATTTCATTAGGCTTGAAATGATGAACTTCTATCGAACCGTTTTTCATGCTGAGCTTATACCTATTATGCTCTGATGTCTCACGCCATGAACATTTTTCTTGCCTTGTTAACTCTGCCAGCTTCTTACATAAAGTAATGACATCAACTTCTTTTTCCATATAATGAGATCTTTAAATTGTTATCAATAATTGACAGGAAGCCTCTTATTGCTGATAAAGAATCTATAATAAAATCAATATTAAGATTCTTCGTATCTTTTGAATTCTTCATTACACTCCTTAAAGAATCTTTATAATCATCAATTGCATCTTTGAATTGCGACTGCTGATAAATAGTCAAATATTTCTCAGAAAGGGCGCCATTATGAAGTGTATTCTCAATGTCCTCCATACGGAGCATTGCCAATTCTACTTTGCCTTCCTGTATATACTTAATTGCACTTTCAAGATTCTTTAAGCATAATGTAACCTCCGAAATAAGTAATCCATCTCGAATCTTTTGTTGGGCTATTGACACCTCTTGCTTTACTTGTTCTTGGTATTTTTCCGTTATTTTTTGAAGACCTTTAACCTGCATAATCGCATAATAAAGACCAATGACGGATACAAGGATACCTAATATCGTTAGTAACAAATTAACTGTATTCATAAGTAATTCACCTACAAGAACAAGCATTATTCCTTATAGAGGGCCAGTAAAGTAATGATATTATTGGATGCGGTTAATCCCGGCCGGTTTTTCTATAGAGGAAAAAGTGAAAGGTGGTGGTGAACTACGTATTAGGTATTTCTATCCCTTGTCCGGTTTTGCATGGAATCGGACGAGTTAGGTTAACCTAAAAGGGTATAGTTCAGCATATTACCACCTCTACACGAGGGCTTTTGACCCGTAGATTTCCTGGAATAGAGCGCTATAC
>ODAJ012176593.1_pt1 | contig 44604 bp, 33 predicted proteins | sample 1539241 | NCBI WGS metagenome assembly ODAJ01 (sample SAMN02144231, study PRJEB22623) | gut metagenome | biome: sheep rumen | host: Ovis aries | place: New Zealand
CATCCGGATATCCGAAGTGCGGAGTCAGTATGGTTACGTTAATTCCGTCTCTGGGCACAAAAAGCATCGCATATCTGACGATTCCGGAAATGCCGAAACTGATTCCCTGAGAAAATGTAAACAGGGAAAACAGCAAAACCGCAACCGCTGAAAGTCCGAATATAAGAGCCTGAATCAGGGGCTTCTCATGTTTTTTAAGTTCTGCGGGCGCTGTATCGGTTTTCTCTTCTTCCTTACCGTCTTTTATATCCGCATCCTTTTTAAATACAAAGAATGCATATACGGTTAACGGAATCAGAATCAGTCCCGAAATATCAAAGAATGCCAGAAATCCTGCGGCAACTCCGGCAATCGCATACAGCGCATAGACCGCCTTGTCAATCAGTTTCCCCTTCCGGAACGCATCAATCAGGTATACGATTCCGAAAAAGTAAGCACTGAGCATAAATGCATAAAACAGTCCCGGCGTGCAGTACAAAAACAGCTGCATGGATCCGGGAAGGAAGGCTGCAAGTAAATAAGCAAGCCACGGGATAAACCCGGGTACGATTTTACGGAGGGCAAAGTACAAAAGCACCATGGCTCCGACCGCAAAAAGAGACTGCAGCACATAAACCACGACGATATTGTCTCCGAATACCGAAATGGCTCCTCTTAAAATCGATGCATAGATATATGCTCCGTTTTCGGAACTTCCGAGGCTGTCCAAAAGACCGTTTGCATAATCGAAATACGCTTCGGTACCTTTCACAATCCCCATGGTTTCTTTCTTTAAGAAAAGCGCAATCACGTTTGCAAAACGCGCAATAATCGCAAGTATGGCAACCACAAAAATTCCGATCATTTCCGGAATGCCTTCCAATTTAAACTTCTTTAAGTCAATCACACCGGAAAGCGGCTTCTTTAAATACTTGTAAAGAAGCATAATAAGAGCAATCGCCACAAGGAAAATCGCGTAATACAAGCCGACATACAAAAGGTATGCCGTCTCACCCTTTATCTCCGAATATCCGATTGCGGATACTCCGATTCCCGTAAACAACAGGACACAGAAAAGGGCCCATATGAAAGAATGGAAATAATTTTTCTTAAAATTCATCCGTTAAGTCTGACTTTCCGTTTCTTTCGTTGCGCTTAAAAACGTCTCAATATGGTATCTCGGGCGCTGTTTTACTTCGATGTAAATCTTGCCGATATATTGACCGATCAGGCCAATCGAAATCAGCTGCACACCGCCGATAAACCAGATGGAAAGCATCAGAGAAGACCAGCCCGGCTGCGTCTCTCCGAAAATTCCGAAGAAGTATGAAACCAGTACGTAAACCAGGGCGAGAAAACTCAGAATTACAATCATTACACCGAAGCCCGTAATGAAGCTGATGGGTTTGATGGAGAACGAAGTAATTCCTTCGATGGCAAGCGCAAGCATTTTCTTAAGCGGATATTTGCTCACTCCCGCCTGGCGTTCCAGACGCTCATAATAAACACAATCCGTTTTAAAACCGATTAAGGGAACGATTCCGCGAAGGAATAAATTACGTTCCGGATATTTTGCAAATGCCTCTAAGGAGCGTTTGCTCATAAGGCGGAAATCGGCATGATTGTAAACGGTTTTTACTCCCATGGAGCTCATCAACTTGTAAAATGCCTGTGCCGTGGTTCTCTTAAAGAACGTATCTTTCTTTCTGGAATTGCGGACACCGTATACGATGTCGCAGCCTTCGTTGTATTTTACAAGCATGTCTTCAAATACATTTACGTCATCCTGCAAATCCGCATCGATGGAAATCGTTACGTCGGAGCAGTCCTTCGCCGTCAAAAGACCGGCGGTTAAGGCAAACTGATGGCCGACATTGCCCGCCAGTTTCAGTCCGTAAATCTTCGTCGGATATTTCGCGCACTCTGCCGAAATCAGCTCCCAGGTTTTATCCTTACTGCCGTCATCAACGAACAGAACGAAGCTGTCATCGGAAATCAGCCCCTTCGAAAAAAGGTTGTCCAAAGAAGCACGAAGAGCTTCCGACGTAATCGGAAGCATTTCTTCTTCGTTATAGCACGGTACTACAATTGCAAGTTGTGATTTCTTATCCATTGTCGTCTCCGTATCTTTCTTTTTTACATATTTGCAAGAGCCTGTTCAAGGTCTGCAATGATATCATCCACATTCTCGATACCTACGGAGAAGCGGATCAAATCGGGCTGTACACCTGCTTCAAGAAGCTGCTCGTCCGTCATCTGACGATGTGTATGGCTTGCCGGATGAAGAACGCAGGATCTGGTATCTGCAACGTGGGTTACGATGGCAACCAGTTTTAAATGATCCATAAAGCTTACGGATGCCGCTCTTCCGCCCTTTAATCCGAAGGTCAGAACACCGCAGGTTCCCTTCGGCATGTACTTCTTTGCTCTTTCGTAATACTTGTCGCCTTCCAGTCCGGGATAATTTACCCAGGCGATTTTATCATTTGCTTTCAGCCACTTTGCAACCGAAAGGGCATTGGAACAATGACGTTCCATGCGAAGGTGTAAGGTTTCAAGACCGAGATTTACATAGAATGCATTCTGAGGGGACTGGATGGAACCCAAATCTCTCATAAGCTGTGCAGTCGCTTTGGTAATATATGCGGCCTTTCCGAACTTCTCGGTATAGGTAATTCCGTGATAGGATTCATCCGGAGTACAAAGTCCCGGGAACTTCTCCGCATGAGCGGACCAGTCAAAATTTCCGGAATCCACGATACATCCGCCTACGGCAGTTGCATGACCGTCCATGTACTTCGTTGTGGAATGTGTAACAATGTCCACACCGAATTCAAAAGGTCTGCAGTTAATCGGTGTCGGGAACGTATTATCCACAATTACGGGAATTCCGGCTTCGTGAGCCACCTTGACGAACTTGTCAAAATCAAGTACCGCAAGAGAAGGATTGGAAACGGATTCCGCAAGAATACACTTGGTGTTGGGCCTGATTGCAGCCTTTAAATCCTCTTCGGAAATCTCGGGATCCACAACGGTGGTCTCGATTCCCATCTTGCTTACGGTCGTGGTAAGCAGGTTGAAGGTTCCGCCGTAAAGTGCGGAAGAAATAATCAGATGATCGCCCGCCTCACAGATATTGAATACCGCATAGAAGTTTGCAGCCTGTCCTGAGGAAGTCAGCATTGCCGCATATCCGCCTTCGAGGTCACAGATTTTCTTTGCCACAAAATCGTTTGTGGGGTTCTGAAGTCTTGTATAGAAATATCCGGAAGCCTCCAGGTCAAACAGTGCGCCCATTGCGTCGGACGTATCATACTTGAAAGTCGTGCTCTGATAGATGGGTAATACTCTGGGTTCTCCGGTTTTCGGTGTCCATCCGCCCTGTACGCAGATGGTTTCTGTCTTAAAATTTGACATGGTTTTCTCCTTCTGCACTTCCTGTACGGAAGCCGCTTTCTGTTAGTCTGGATTAAGAACGAAGATCGTCCTCTTTCTGTCAGCCGGGATTAAGAACGAAGATCGTCCTCTTCCTCCCAGTTGGTATAAACGTTCTGAACGTCGTCATCCTCGTCGAGTAAATCGAGGGTGCGGTTTAACCATTTTACGTTTTCCTCATCGGTCAACGAAACATAGTTCTGAGGAATCATCGTAACTTCGGCACTTGCCATCGGAATCTTCTGCTCATCGAGTGCCTTCTGGACATCGAGAAGGGAATCGGGATCGGTAATGATTTCGTAGCTGTCCTCTTCCTCGGAAAAATCTTCCGCACCGGCATCGAGAGCAGCCATCATCAGTTCGTCGGGATCGGTTTCATACTCTTCCTTGTCGATAATGATTTGTCCCTTGCGGTCAAACATAAAGGATACACAGCCCTGGGTTCCGATGCTTCCGTTTCCTTTGGTGAAAGCACTTCTTACGTTGGCTGCGGTTCTGTTCTTGTTGTCGGTTAAGGTTTCCACGATGATTGCAATACCGCAGGGACCGTAACCTTCATAGGTTGCATGTTCATATACAACGCTTCCGTCATCTCCGGCTGCTTTCTTAATACCTCTGTCAATGGTATCGTTGGGCATGTTGTTTGCCTTTGCCTTTGCGATAACGGTTGCAAGCTTATAGTTGTTGTTGGGGTCCGGACCGCCTTCTTTTACGGCTACGGCGATTTCACGGCCGATGATGGTAAAAATCTTACCCTTGGCTGCGTCGTTCTTCTCTTTTTTATGCTTAATGTTCGCAAATTTTGAATGTCCTGACATACTTTCCTCCTAATTTGAACAAAATCATACAAATTATATAATATCATTTTTCACCGAATCATTCAAGAATTCCTTGTCTTTTTCTGCTTCGGGGGCTTTTTTTATGACTGCTTTTTTAATGATGTGTTTTTCCACGGATTCGATTGTAAAATCGTATCCCTGGTCATGAAACGTAAAACCTGCATCCGCATCGGTCGGAATATGCTTTAAATTTCCCGTAATATAGCCGCTTAATGTCGTATAATCGTCGTTCGCGATTTCGGTATCGAGAATCCGGTCAAGGTCCTCGAGCGCTATCATACCGTCGGCTTCATAGGTGTTCTCATCCGTTTTTCTGACCATTTCGTTATTGATGTCATATTCATCCAGAATGTTTCCGACGATTTCCTCAAGAATGTCCTCCATGGCAATCAGACCGGATGTCTGGCCGTATTCGTCTAGGACAATCGCCATCTGGATACGCTCGGCCTGCATGCGGCGGAACAAATCGTCCACATCCTTGGTCTCGGGAATGAAAACCGCCTTTCGCATGAGTTTTTTGTTGTTCTTTACGATGCTCTCGTCATCGTGATTGTTCTCCGTATAACGCACAATATCCTTTAAGTGGATGATTCCGATAATGTGATCGAGGTCATTGATAAATACCGGATATCTGCTGTACGGCAGTTTTATCATCATGGCTCTGGCTTCTTTTAAGGTCGATTCGGCATCGATTGCCGAAATCGCGCTTCTCGGAGTCATGATGTCTTTGGCCTTAAGGTCGCCGAATTCGAAAATATTCTGAATCATTTCCGCCTCGGAGGATTCCAAAACGCCCTGCTTGGAACCCTCCTCGACTAAGTCTATGATTTCCTCTTCCACATCCTGTGAGGACATTTTACGCCGAAATAATTTCGCCATTGTTTCTCCTTAAAATCTTATAAAACGTCGTTATGGTAATCCTTGGTATAAACAACGTTTCCGTTCTCGTAATACTCCTTCGGAACACGTTTTCCGATATCGCAGATCATCTCGTAAGGGAATCCGCCGTAGGCCGAGCATAAATCTTCGACGGTAATCGTTTCCTCATTGTCACGGCCGATCAGCGTTACTTTGTCAAACTCTTTCACGTCCGGAATATCCGTTACATCCGCCATGAACTGGTCCATGCAGACACGGCCGAGAATCGGCGCTTTTTTCCCGCGAATCAGAACATATCCGCGATTGGACAGGCCTCTCGGATATCCGTCACCGTAGCCGACCGGAATCGTTGCCACCTTTGTCGTTTTAGTGGTTGTATAGGTTCCGCCGTAGCTGATTCTGGCTCCCGCGGGAAGTTCTTTGATGTATACGATGTGACTGAACAAAGAAAGTGCGGGCTTGATGCTGATATTCTCGCGGTTCATCTCATCGGACGGCCATACACCGTACATGGAAATGCCCACGCGTACGAACGAAAAACCGGAAGCATCCATTTCCATGGCGGCCGCCGAGTTGAAACAATGACGGTAGGGAATGGTTTTTCCGATATTGTTCTCTAAGATTTCGCAGAAATTTTTAAAATCGGCAACCTGCCCCAGTGCTTCTGTTTTATCCACGATGTCGGCATTTGCAAGATGGGTGAAAATTCCTTCCACTTCCACGTTCGGGGTTCCCACGATTTTCTTTGCCACCGAAAGACCCTCTTCATTGGTTGCGACACCGATCCGGTGCATGCCGGTATCCACTTTGATGTGGACTTTGGCTTTTTTGCCGGCTTTTGCTGCGGCATCCGAAATCTCCTGTGCCATGTCTTCCTTGAAAGCGGTCAGGGAAATGTCGTTTTCAATCAGTTCTTCGTATGCATAAGGGAAGGTATAGCCAAGAATCAAAACCGGCTTGGCAATACCGGCTTTTCTTAAAATCATTGCCTCTTCCGCCGTTGCCACCGCAAACCCGAAAATATCGTCTCTGCCTTCGAGTTTCTTGGCGATCGGAAGTGCTCCGTGTCCGTATCCGTCGGATTTTACCACCGCCATCATTTTTACGTCCGCCGGAAGTTTTGCTCCGATCTGGTCCATGTTATAGTCGATACAGTCAAGATCCACGCCTGCACATACTCTTAAATACTGTTCCACTTTACCCACCTCTTATTTTGTAATTTCTTTTTCGAGAAATCTCGCCGCCGCATATCTTCCGGCTTCATTGTAATGTACACCGTCTAAAAGATATCTGCCGACGTTTTCTTCATTCATTTCCGGAATTTTACGAAAATCGATCACGGAAAGCTGATACTCGTTTCCGAGTTCAATAATTGCATTTCTGTAATCATCAAGCGTTCCGCCCTCACCGGGCAACGCAAGATTTCCGTTCTCCATGTCGGACATTTCGATAAATCCTGGCAAAACAAGATACATTTTACGAAAGCGTTCATCGCCGTCTGTCTGCTTAAGCAGTTTTCCAATGCTTTCCCTGTATGTGTCCCGAAACGTCTCCACGGAGTAACCGCTAAAATAGTCATTCAGCCCGAATTCCATTAAAACGGAATATTCATTTCCCGGGGACTGCAAATCCGGTTTCAGGAGATATTCCTTCGCATTGCGGAAATGCTCCCTGTTTCCTTCTGCGGAATAGAGTTCGAAATACCGCAGGGTCTCTTCACGAAAGGATTCATCCTTAGAATCCAGCATGTCATCCAGAAGAACCGAAAAACGCGTGTTATCTTTTCCGGAAGTCATGCACATGCCGCCGATTCCGAGATTATAGCTCTTTGCACCGGTAAAATCCTCAAAAACGCCGGGGATGGAATGCGGTGCGTCATAAAGACCGAAAATACTGTCTCCGAAGAAAAGGAAGGTCTGACCGGTCAGTTCCTTTTTTTCATAATCCGCTTTTACTTCTTCCGCATTCTGTACGAGTTCTTCCATGACTTTCAGTTCGGTTTCGATGTCAGCCGAATCGACTTTGTAAAGTGCACTGCAGATGGTATACAAAAACATCCGCTCCGCGGCATATTCGGACAGTTCATAACCGTCTCCTTTAAAAGCTGCGGGATTGTTGACGATCCATTCCTGATTGCCGTAATAATACACATCGACGTTTTCAAAGGAGTCGAATTCCGCTACCAGACCGGTATATTTCCCGTAGAGGATTTTACGGTCCTCTTCGCTTTTCGCTGTCCAGTATTCCATCGGATAAACCGGAAGGAATACGGAATAATGCTCAAACCGGTGCGAGGTCAGTTCCTTTGCAAAGGTTTTTTTTCCGGCTTCCGAATCCATGAAGGCCGGATCGATTCCGACAAAAAGTTCTTTGTATTTCTCTCCGCCGTGGTGTTTGTCGATATAGGCAAGACCGGACTCAAGGTCCTTTTCGTCCGTCGGATGATAATCATAGGCGATATAGGTTTTCAGGCCTCTGTCCGAAACAAATTTTTGATCCGTGTATCCGGAAATCCCGTACATGGAAAGAAATATAGCTTCGTATCCGTCTAAAGTAGTGATGTTCTTTAGTTCCGCTTCCTTTACGGGATTCATACTCTGCGCTTTTTTACAGCCTGCAAACGTTCCGGTTAAAATGCAAAGCATTAGTATAACCATCGTCATCAGAACCTTATGCAGACTTTTGATAAAATCCCCCGCAATCGCGGCATGATGTCCTTTTTCCTTTGCGGCCTCCTCACCGGATAAGCCGTGCGCGTATACGGCAAGTGTTACTCCCTCAAAGGGCGTGTTTTCGTTTAACAGAAAGGCTCCGATCATGCCGGATAAGACATCTCCGCTTCCCGCCGTTGCCATGGCATCGTTTCCGGAGAGATTATAGTAAATGTCTGTTCCGTCCGTAACAACGGTCGGATTTCCCTTGCCGACAACAATCAGATGGTATTCTTCCGCGACCGCCTTCAGTTCGTTTTCATAGTCCGAAAGCAGTTCTCCCACAGGCTTTTTCGTGAATCTCGAAAGTTCGCCGGGATGCGGTGTCATAACGGTAATGGCGGATTCGGAACGTTTTTTTAATAAAGATTTGAAATCCGTATGATCGGCGCCGTTCCCTGAGGAAGCATCTTTGTACCGGAGGGAAGCATCGGCATTTACCGTCTCGCTTTTCGAAATCAGATTTACGGCATCGGCGTCAAGAACCAGCGGTTTGTCGCAGGTTGCAAGCACGTATTTTACAATTTCCTTTGCAGGATCGTTTGCGGAAAGGCCGGGTCCCATAACCACCACGTCGGCAGACTTCAAGACTGCATTCAGGTTAATGATAAGCGGGGACTCTTCCCTGCTCTCCGTTTCGAATCCGGTGGAGAAAGCATCGGCATGATTCGCATCTGCATCTAAATCACCTGCATTGGCATGATACGCATCGGCATCGGAATAGGTATGTACGATGGCCTCCGGCAGCGTCTGTAAAATAAGATCACGGTTTCTTTCATGTGTAAAGACATCCACGAGTCCGCAGCCGCTTCGAAGTGCGCTCTCTGCCGAAAGAAGAGCCGCGCCACCCATCTCTTTGCTGCCAGCGATCAAAAGAACCCGGTGAAAGGTTCCCTTATTGCCCGCAGGGTTTCTTTTTTTAAGTACAGGGCGTTCATCGAATGCATACGCATATCGTTGTCCTTCTTCGGGGATTCCGATTGCGGAAAGATTTTCTTTGCTGTCGATTCCGATGGAGGAAAGTTTTATTTTCCCTGCATATTCCTTTCCGGGATACATCAAAAGTCCCGGTTTAAAATAGGAAAAGCTGACCGTTAAATCCGCTTTCACCGCGGTACCCATCACGGCACCCGTATCCGTATGAATTCCGGAAGGAAGGTCGATGCTAATCACACGTCCGCCTTTTTCATGCGCGGAATTAATATATTCAACCGCCTCCGAAAACATATCATCCAGAGGTCTGTTTAAGCCTACTCCGAAGACGGCATCGATGATTAAATCAAAATCAAAGACCGGTTTTTCATAAATAACGATTCCACCCTGATTCTGATACAGCTTTATCTGATGATGCACGCTTTCCTTGCATTTTTCGAGCGGTTTTACCAGCCATACAATCGGTGCATATCCTCTGGTTTTCAGAATTCTTGCCGCCGCGATTCCGTCGCCGGCACAGTTCCCGATTCCGCACACCACAAGAATCTTCCGAACGGGTTCAAACGCAAACAAAGAATTGCAAACCGCCTCCGCCGCACGTTCCATCAGGGCAAACTGAGGGATTCCCAATTCACTTATTGCATATTCGTCCAGACGATTCATTTGTAATGCATTCAGAATCTGCATAGTATTAAATTTCCTCGCCTGATTCCTGACTGATTTTATAGGAAAGCTTCATCAGACTTTCCGATAAATGAACATTCTCAACCACAATGGAATCCGGAAGTTCCAGATCCACATGGGCAAAATTCCAGATTGCGCGGATTCCGGAATCCACCAGTTGCTTGGAAATTTCGGTCGCGCCGGCTTTCGGCAATGTCAAAACCGCAATCTCGATTTCATTCTTTCGGATAAAATCGGAAGCTTCCCTGATATCCATAATCTCCATGTTTCGAACGCTTTTGCCGATCAGATTCGGGTTCTTGTCGAAAAGACCCAAAATGATAAATCCGCGACGTTCGAAATTCATATAGTTTGCAAGCGCCTGTCCCAAATTTCCGGCCCCGATGATAACAAGCGTATGCTTATGATTTAAGCCGAGAATTTTCGCAATCTCCTCGTATAAATAGTCAACATTATAGCCGTATCCCTGCTGGCCGAAGCCTCCGAAATGATTGAAATCCTGACGGATCTGGGAAGCGGTCACATGCATGCGAAGGCTTAAATCATGGGAAGAAATACGCTCCACGCCTTCGTCTTTTAAGTCTCCCAAATATCTTAAATATCTGGGCAGACGGCTGATTACCGCCTGGGAGATTTTACGGTCGGACATCTTTTCATCCTCCTTGAAACGCTAAATACAGATGTAGAAAATTTAACAAATACTACATTATGTGCCAATTTAACATTTATATTATAATTTTCCACTGATATACTGTCAATAATCATATGGCGGTTTGTCTTTTCAAATACGGTGTTTTCATATATAATTGCAAAGGTTGAACCCAAAATACTGTCAAACGGAGCAATTATGATACTGTCCTGCCAGAATATTTCCAAAAGTTTCGGCGAAAAATGCGTTTTAAAAGACGTATCTTTCCATATCAACGAACATGAAAAAGTGGCTATGATCGGCAATAACGGTGCCGGAAAAACCACTCTTTTTCACATTATCCAAAAAGAACTATCCCCGGACGAAGGGGTCGTATCCATCAAAAAAGACGCCACGGTCGGTTATCTGGCACAGGTACAGGACTATCATGACGACCATACGGTCATGGAAGAACTGCTTCGTGCAAAGCAAAACGTCATCGATATGGAAAACCGCATCCGCTTCATGGAGGAAGAAATGAAAACCCTGTCGGGCGATGCTTTAAATACTTTGATGGAACGTTATCACAAAGAACTGCATTTATTCGATCTTGCAGGAGGATATACCTATAAAAGCGATATTTCGGGCATTTTAAGGGGTCTGAATTTCCCGGAAAACGATTACGGCAAATCGGTTTTAAAATTAAGCGGCGGGGAACGTACAAGACTGTCCCTGGGCCGGATTCTTCTTACTGCGCCCGATTTAATCCTGCTCGATGAGCCGACGAACTATCTTGATATCGCATCCGTGACCTGGCTGGAAAACTATCTGTTAAACATCAAAAGTGCCGTACTTTTGGTCTCCCATGACCGCTATTTTATCAACCGGATTGTTTCGAAAACGGTCGAAATCGAAGGCGGCAGGGCTTTGATGTATGACGGAAACTACGAAGATTTTATTGTCAAAAAGGAAGTGCGCAAGGCGTCGCTTCTCTCCGCTTACGAAAAACAGCAAAACGAGATTAAACACCAAAAGGAAGTCATCGAGAAACTCCGCTCTTTTAACCGTGAGAAAAGCATCAAGCGCGCGGATTCCCGCCAGCATATGCTCGACAAAATGGAAGTCATCGAAAAACCCGTTGAAGAGCGAATCGATATGGGCCTTGCATTTCATTTGAACAAAGAAAGCGGAAACGATGTCCTCTTTGTTTCCTCCTTAAAGAAAAGCTACGGCGAACGGACGCTTTTTGATGATGTGAATTTCGAGATCAAAAACGGGGAACATGTTGCTCTGATCGGTGCAAACGGAACCGGGAAAACGAATATTTTAAAAATCATAAACGGAGTCATCACTGCCGATTGCGGCGAGGTGAAACTCGGAACCAACGTGGAAATCGGATATTTCGATCAGCAGTCCGCCGTTTTGTCTGATGAAAAAACGGTATTTGAAGAGATTTCCGATACCTATCCGAAAATGACGGAGACCGAAATTCGAAACACCATGGCGGGATTCTTATTCCGAGGGGACGAGGTCTTTACAAGAATTTCCACCCTCTCCGGCGGGGAACGCGGACGTGTCGTTTTGGCAAAACTCATGCTCTCGGGTGCCAACTTCTTAATCCTCGATGAGCCGACCAATCACCTGGATATGATTTCAAAGGAAATTCTGGAAAATGCCTTAAACGCATATCCCGGCACCCTTCTGTATGTAAGTCACGACCGTTATTTTATCAACCGCACGGCCGAACGGATTCTGTGTCTGGAAGGCGGTAAAATAACGCAGTATCTCGGAGATTACGACTACTATCTTGAAAAATCCTCGCAGTCCGGGGCCGGCGCTTTCGGAGGGCCTTCGGAAAAATCAAATCATTTAAGTCACTCCTCAACCGAACCGAATGCTTCCGATACAAACGTTTCCGAATCCAAAGCCGACTGGCAGCAGGCCAAGGCGGAACAGGCCGCAAAGCGAAAGCTCGAAAACAGAATCAAAAAGGTCGAGGAAGATATTTCGAAACTTGAGGATGCTTTGTCAAAGCTCGAGGAACAAATGAACGATCCACAGGTCGCAACCAATTCCGTAAAACTTCAGGAAGTATGTAAGGAACATGCTGACAAAAAAGCGGTTCTCGATGATAAAATGGCCGAGTGGGAAGAACTTCTGCTAAAAGCCGAAGCATAAAAAAACCGGAGATTTCTCTCCGGTTTTTTTATGTTCTTTATACGATTTTTTATACTCTTTATTCGGGATTACAGATTTGTAAAATCGATATCCGGTTCTTCCTGAACACCAAATCCGTTCGGATGGGACGCATATTTGGTCTCGGGAATTTCTGCCTGCTGATTCTGATAACCCTGAGGACTCTGATATCCCTGGCCATATCCCTGTGTACTCTGATATCCCTGAGGGTTCTGATAGCCCTGACCGTATCCCTGTGAATTCTGATAGCCCTGTCCCTGCTGTGCGTAGGGGTCCACTGCTGCATATGGATCCGCCGAATAATCGGGACGGTTGCCCATTCCGTATGTTGTTGCCGTCATACGTTCCGCATAATGATCCCAGGCATTCATGGTGGACTGCTCTTTGAAGGAAGACTCCAGCTGTTTCATGGAAATACCGCAGAGAATCCAGATTACGATACCGATCATGCAGCCGAGAATCGAGAAGCAAAGCGTTGTAATACTAGCTGCAAGCAAAGGTCCGAGGCCCTTTAATCTCTTTTCATTTTCCTTCATCAGAATTGCCGTATAAACAATTCCTCCCACGGCGGCGACCCCGGCAAGAACACGGATAACCGTCTGAATTGCAATTATGGTTTCGGAATCACTCCGTCTTCCGATCAGGTAGACGAAAAACGTCAGAAAATTAGCAGCAATGATAATAATATTAACCAGTTTTCCCCGGTTGGCAATTTCGTTTAATTCCATAATATTCCCCCTTTTATGAACAACTAAACCCACACCTTATTTGCTTTTAACAAAATTCTATAAAGACTGTTCCAATGTCTTACGAATTTCCTTAATAAAGTTCTCGGAATTAAGAACGGTAACATCCTTTAAAGATGTGATGAGCGCAAGGTCCTTTGTCATCTTGCCGCTTTCGATTGTGGATAATGTCGCTTTCTCCAGTTTACCGGCAAAGTCAGCCAACTCGGGAATTCCGTCGAGTTCTCCGCGCTTTCTTAATGCTCCGGTCCAGGCAAAAATCGTTGCCACGGAGTTCGTGGAGGTCTCCTCTCCCTTTAAGTGCTTGTAATAGTGACGCTGTACGGTTCCGTGAGCCGCTTCATACTCGTATACTCCGGAAGGAGAAACCAGTACGGAAGTCATCATGGCAAGTGAGCCGAATGCGCTCGATACCATATCGGACATAACGTCTCCGTCGTAGTTCTTGCAGGCCCAGATAAAACCTCCCTTGCTCTTCATGACACGTGCTACCGCATCATCAATCAGGGTATAGAAATAAGTTATTCCGGCCTCTTCGAATTTTTCTTTGTATTCCGCATCAAAAATTTCCTGGAAAATATCCTTGAAATTATGATCGTATTTTTTGGAGATGGTATCCTTCGTCGCAAACCATAAATCCTGCTTCGTATCCAGTGCAAAATTAAAGCATGCTCTTGCAAACGAATCAATGGAACGGTCTAAGTTATGCATACCCTGAACAACGCCGGGGCCGTCAAAGTTATGGATGGTTGCTCTCGTAACGGTACCGTCATCGGCGGTGAAAACAATTTCCGCTTTACCGGGTCCGTCGATTTTCAGTTCGGTGTTCTTATATACATCACCGTATGCATGACGGGCAAGGGTAATGGGTTTTTCCCAGTTGCGAACACAGGGTTCGATTCCCTTGACAACAATGGGCGCACGGAAAACGGTTCCGTCAAGCATTGCACGAATCGTACCGTTCGGAGATTTCCACATCTCTTTTAAGTTATACTCTTCCACTCTGGCGGCATTCGGTGTAATGGTTGCGCATTTTACGGCAACACCGTATTTTAACGTCGCATTTGCGGAATCTTTCGTCACCTGATCGTCGGTCTCATCTCTGTGCTTTAAACCGAGGTCATAGTACTCGGTCTTTAAATCGATGAACGGAAGAAGTAACTCGTCCTTAATCATCTGCCAGAGGATTCTGGTCATTTCGTCGCCGTCCATCTCGACGAGAGGTGTGGTCATCTGAATTTTGCTCATTGTGTTTCTCCTTGTAAAATTTATTATCCTAAGTTCAAAGGAATATCCAGTGCGGAAATCAGTTCGCGAAGCTTTGCATCAAGCTCCTCATCGGTCATGACGGTAACACGGCCCTGCTCATACTGCTCATCTACCCAGTTCTTCATCTCTTCGACGATTTTATCCTTCTTGTCGACTGCGGAATCACCCTTTAAGTGGTAGGTCGAATTAATCCAGATTGCAAGTCCCGCAAGACCGGATGTGTTGGAAACCGCACACTTGCAGGGACGGTTTAGGAATTTATCGGTATCGAAAATCGAATAAATCTCCTCGTTCTTCAAAAGACCGTCGGCATGAATTCCCGCACGGGTCACATTGAAGTTTCTTCCGACAAACGGTGTCATCGGAGGAATTTTATAACCGATTTCTTTCTCGTAATATTCGGCAAGTTCGGTAATGACGGTCGTATCCATACCGTTTAATTCGCCCTTGAGCTGCGCATATTCGAATACCATTGCTTCAAGCGGTGTGTTACCGGTTCTTTCACCGATACCGAACAGGGAAGTATTGACGCCGGAGCATCCGTAAATCCACGCGGTCGTGGAATTTGAAACAGCCTTGTAAAAATCGTTGTGTCCGTGCCACTCAAGCAGCGCATGAGGGACTCCGGCATTGACATGTACGGCATAAATAATACCCTGAACGCTTCTGGGAATTGCCGCACCGGAGAAGTTTACGCCGTAACCCATGGTATCGCAGAGACGGATTTTTACCGCAATGTGATACTCTTCCATCAGTTTCATCAGTTCCATACAGAAGGGAACCACGAAACCGTAGATATCGGCACGCGTAATGTCTTCGAGGTGACATCTCGGAGAAATTCCCTCTTCGAGACACTGACGTACAATGGATAGATAATGATCCATTGCCTCGCGACGTGTCATTTTCAGTTTCAGGAAAATATGATAATCGGAGCAGGACACTAAAATTCCGGTTTCCTTCATGCCGATTTCCTTGACAAGTTTAAAATCCTTCTCTGATGCACGAATCCAGCTGGTAACCTCCGGGAACTGATAGCCGCGTTCCATGCACTTATAAACCGCATCACGGTCTTTCTTGGAATATAAGAAAAATTCGGATGCACGAATCATACCCTTCGGTCCGCCGAGCCGGTGCAGATAATCATAGATGGTTACAATCTGCTCGGTGGAATACGGAGCTCTGGACTGCTGACCGTCACGGAAGGTGGTATCGGTAATCCAGATTTCCTTCGGCATATTATGAGGTACGACTTTATCGTTGAAAGGTACCTTGGGTACTTCCGAATACGGGAACATATTACGGAAAACGTTGGGTTTCTTAACGTCATCCAGGATATACATATGCTCCTCGATTTCAAGAAGGTTGCTTTTTTCGTTCATATAGACCGGACGATTCTCGAATCCGGTGCTCTCATCATACTCGTACATAGTGACTCCTTTACTGTGCGCGCACACACTTCTTTATTCTATCACCGTTTTTATGCTTGTCAATTCTTTCAATTACGAATCACAACGAAAAAGAGGAAGCAAATGCTTCCTCTTTTTCTTTATATAACCCCCCTTTTACGCCATTCGGCGCTTTACAACATTTTAAGCATCCACGTTGTTTGCGGCAACCTTGTCGGCTCTTGCCTTAACCTCTGCTTCCTGAACATCGGAAGGACACTGCTCGTAACGGATGAACTCATATTCAAAATCTCCGCTTCCGCCGGTCATGGAACGAAGGTCGGTGCAATATCCGTATAAGCTCATCATCGGGATTTCGGCCTCGACAACGGTCTTTCCGTTTCCTGCCGGATTCATTCCGAGAACCCGGCCGCGGCGCTTGTTCAAATCGCCCATAACGTCACCGGTGAATTTATCGGGAACGGTAACCTTTAAGTTCTCAATCGGCTCAAGGAGAATCGGTCCCGCTTCCATGAATCCCTTCTTGAAGGCCTGGATGGTTGCGGTCTTGAATGCCATTTCCGAAGAGTCAACCGGATGGTAAGATCCGTCGTAAAGGATACCCTTTACACCGACTACAGGATAAGCGGCTAAAGGTCCGCGTCCTACGGATTCCGCCATACCCTTTTCCACTGCGGGGAAGTAGTTCTTCGGAACCGCTCCGCCGACAACTTCTTCTTCGAAAACATAAGGTGTGGTCAAATCGCCCGAAGGCTCGAAACGCATCTTAACGTGACCGTACTGGCCGTGTCCGCCAGATTGTTTCTTATATTTGTATTCCACATCGGATTTCTTCTTGATGGTCTCGCGGAAAGCAACCTTTGGTTTGGTCAGCTCGATTTCCACTTTGTATTCGTTCTTTAAACGGCTTGCAACCACATCGATATGAAGATCGCCCATACCGTAAAGCAGCATCTGCTTGTTCTCCGCATCGTTGACTGCCTTTAAAGTCTGGTCTTCATGCATCATCTTCTGTAAGGACTGTGCAATCTTGTCTACATCGCCCTTGTTCACCGCATGATATCTCTTATAGGTATAAGGCTTCGGAAGCTCCACTTTACCGTAGCGGATGATGTGAGCCTTGGTGGAAAGGGTGTTTCCGGTTCTTGCTGCGGTAACCTTTGCAAGAGCGCCCAGATCACCTGCATGAAGCTCGGAAACTTCGGCAGGCTTGTTGCCCTGAAGTACGTAAATCTTACCGATTTTTTCCTCCACGCTCTTTTCATCGTTGTACATTAAGTCGTCGGTCTTGAGAACGCCGGACATAACCTTGATGAAGGAATACTTTCCGATGAAAGGATCCACGATGGTTTTGAAAATATATGCACTCTTGGGTTTCGAGAAATCGTAGTTTGCTTCGAAAACTTCGTTTGTCTTTAAGTCAATACCTGCAACTTTGCGGTTGTCCGGTGCGGGCAGGTATTTTACGATATCGTCCATCAGAGTGTAAATACCCTGGCAGAGGATATTCGAGCCCATGGAAATGGGAACGATGGTTCCGTCGTCCACGGAGGTACGAAGTGCCGCACGGATTTCGTTCTCGGTGAAGGTTTCTCCGCCGAAATATCTTTCCATTAAGTCTTCGCTGGTCTCTGCAACGGCTTCCATTAAGGTCTCTCTGTATTTCTCGAGATACTCTTTGTTGGCTTCGGGAATGTCGCACTCAACGGCATCCTTGCCCTGCCAGCGGTATGCTTTCTCGGAAATAACATTTACATAGCCGGTAAACTTCTCGTTCTCACGGATGGGAAGGTGGAACGGAGCGATTTTATTTCCGTAACGCTCGGTCAGATCTTCCACTACCTGACGATAAGAAGCATTATCAATATCCATATCGGTTACAAAGAACATTCTGGGAAGTTTGTACTTCTCGCAGATGTCCCATGCACGTTCCGTACCCACTTCAACGCCGGCCTTACCGGAAACAACGATGATTGCCGCATCGGCTGCGGAAGCTGCTTCCTCCATTTCTCCGACAAAATCGAAGAAACCGGGTGCGTCCAGAACATTGATCTTGTGATCATTCCATTCCATGGCAATCATGGAAGTGCTGATGGAAATCTGACGTTTGATCTCCTCTTTTCCGTAATCGCTGACGGTATTGCCGTCGGCAACCTTTCCCATTCTGGAAGTAAGGCCTGCCAAATAAGCCATGGCTTCCGCGAGGGATGTTTTGCCTGCGCCCCCATGACCAAGCAAAACGACATTTCGGATTTTATCCGTAGTGTAAATGTTCATTTGATCCCCTCCAAATACATTATTTAAGTTTTATAAAAACCCAAGTAATATTTTACTTTATTTGTGCAATCTTTACAAGAAAAATCTTAAACCGCACGCCTATTTCTTCCCCCTCGTAATCCGGATTAAAGTTGCCCCGATTCCGCAGAGCGCGGCAGCGGCCAGAGCAATTAAGCCAAGCAGGAGGTAATTCTTCTCTCTTAAACGCTCGGAAAACGTCGCACGGGAAGTATCTTCCACGGAAATATCGGATGTTTCCTCCTCTTCGATTGCCTTAAATTCCTCTTCGGTCAGTTTCGGAATCGCTTCGCTTACGGTTTCCCCGCAGAGGGTGCAGACACCCTGATTGATTCCTTCTTCGTTGATTGTAGGCTCCTTAATGATGTTCCATTCGAACGAATGCTCTTTTAAGGTATAATCATCCGTCCATTCGTAACCGCAGATTTCGCAGGTATGCTTTGTGTAACCGAATTCATCGCATTTCGGTGCAATCACTTCGGATTTGTCTTTATGATCGCAGTTTTCACTTAACGGGGTTTGTCGCGGAAGTTCACTCTTCATCGGCATCAGGTCGATATCATAGCAGTTTACCTCGTCGCGAAGAAACTCTTCCGTATTATCCTCGTCAAAGAAGGTGTAATTCATAATCTCACCGATAAAGGCCTTGCAGTAAGCCCTGCGGTCACGGTTGTCCTCGTAAAAGGTGATTTTCCCTTTTACGTCGTTTTCGCAAATCGAGCCCTCATATTCCGTATCCCCGTAAAAAATATACATGCCCACCAGTCCGCCGTTATGCACGTATCCGTGATCGGAATCGTATCCGTCAATCACAATGTTGCATTCTTTAATGTCGGGGTAACCGGCCGCACAGACTCCGCCCATAAACTGCTCGTCCTTCGTCCCGGCGTCGGTATCGATGCAGATTAAAGTGACATCCGCATTACAGAGCATAAACATCCCGTGGCCGAAGCCCGCGATTCCTCCGACACCGAACATACGGTCATGCGCTTTTAACATCAGACGGCCTTTTATGTTGCAGTTGGCCACGGTACCGCCGTCAAGGTATCCCGCAATGCTTCCGGCAAACGCCGGCTCATCGGAAGTATGGTTCACCTGAACGTTTAAAAGATTCAGATTTACGACGGATCCGGACAGGATATCGAACATCGCACAAAACGAAGTGTCATAGACCTTTCTGTTGCCGTCAATGGTCTGCATTCTGCCGTCTCCGGCTTCGGTTACGGTCAGGTTTAAAACGGAATATCCGTTTCCGTTTAATGAGCCGGAAAACGTAAAAGGTTTCCAGTTTACACCCTTCATATCAATATCATTCATCAGTTCATAGCAGCCGGACGGATTGTCCGCCATTGCAAGTAAATCTTCTGCTGTAGAAACAGGTGTCGCATCCACAGGATGATTCACGTCATGCAAAGGGCCGTCGGCTTTTGCCCTGATTGCCGGGAATAACAGGAAAAGCGAAAGAATCACACAGGCAATAAATGCCGCAGTGAAGAGAATTTTAAAAATACGGGATACTCTGCCGTTCATAGATAAATGTCCTTAATACCATTATTTGCACCGGATGCCGTATGGCTCCAGCACGGTCTATTATATCACTTGTCTGACAGGAAATAAAATGTTACATTAATTGAGTATAAAACAGGCATCCCGAAAACGATATCTCACAAAATGCCCTTCCCGTGTAAAGGAGAAAAAACATGAAAGTTTGCGGAATCATCGCGGAATACAACCCGTTTCACAACGGACATGAAAACCAGATTCGAATGGCAAAGGAACTGACCGGTGCGGACAAGGTCATCGTCGTAATGTCCGGCGATTTTACTCAGCGCGGAGTTCCCGCATTTATGGATAAATACAGCCGTACCCGTATGGCTTTAAAAGGCGGTGCCGATCTGGTTTTAGAGCTTCCTCTTTACTATTCCGTCGGCAGTGCCGAATTCTTCGCATCCGGTGCCATCGCACTTTTGGACCGCATCGGAGTGGTGGATTCTTTATGTTTCGGAAGCGAATGCGGAGACGTTGAGATTTTAAAGGATATTGCGGAGATTTTAACCGACAATAAGGACGATCTTCATGAAATCATCCGTGAGAAAATGAAAACGGGACTTTCCTATCCCATGGCCAGAATGGCAACCATCGAGGAAATGATTCCGAATTCCTATGAGCACGTGCAGGCGATGAGCGGTCCGAATAATATTCTCGGATTCGAGTACCTTCGCGCCATCAAGCAGAGGGAATCCGCAATCGAACCGTTTACCAACCTTCGTATCGGAGCCGGATATCACGACCGCATGATGCAGTCGACTTTAAGTTCCGCGATGGCAATTCGTGAATCCATCGAGGAAACCGGAACCATTGACCGCATTGAAAGCCAGGTTCCCTACTATGTCTTCGACATCATGAAGGAAGAATACAACCAGACCTTCCCGATTCTTGAGGAAGATATTTCCGCCATGTTAAAATACAAGCTCCTTTTGGATGCCGCTGACGGATATACTTCTTATGTGGATATTTCGAAAGATTTTTCCGATAAGATTTTAAAGAACTTAAACCGTTACTCTTCCTTCTCGCAGTTCTGCGATCTGTTAAAGAGTAAGGACATTACCTATGCAAGAGTCAGCCGGTCGCTGCTTCACGTTCTTCTGAACATCCGCAAGGACCGCATGAAAATGTTTATCGAAGACGATTACGTTTACTATGCCCGGATTCTCGGCTTCCGTGAAGAATCAAAAGAGCTTCTGACCGAGATGAAGAATCATTCGGATATTCCGATGATTTCCAAACTTGCGGATGCCAAAAACTTCCTGAAAGATCATGCTCTGACCATGCTCGAAAGCGATGTGCAGTCCGCCCATATTTACGATACTCTCGTTACCGAGAAATACCACTCTGCGACCGTAAGCGAATTCTCCAGAGAAATCGTACGGGTATAAACTACTGTACGAAATACGCAATCAGTCCGGAATTTTTGTCGACTGCAATTCCCCATGTCGTGCGGTGGTTATCGCCTAAATCAAACATGGGATACCACTCCGCACTCTGTGCCTGCGCCGGCGTCATAAAATTTAAGACCGGCATATTCATCACGCTTTGCGGTTCTATCCCCGCACATTTTGTATTGATTTCATTTTCCAGATAAGACGAATCCGCATAAAAAGTCAAAAGTTCGTATCCGTCACCCTGCATAATGGTCGGAAATACCGTCCATTTAAAATTCGTTGCATTCTTCGGCACTTCATCCGGAAGAAACCCATATTTATTCGGATTCTTTTCTTTCAGGCTGCTGATATCGATTTTATAAAACAGTCTTGTTTTCGGGACGGCGGTATCAATCAGTTTCAGAGGAAGAAAACTGAAAATGTAAATACCGAATACAATGGCAAACAATACGGGAATGACGGGTGTTAAAATCTTTTGTTTCTGCGGCTTCGGTTCATGAAAAGGCAGATTCCGTGCCCGCATCGCTCTTCTTCTGTTATCCCACTCGTTAATCTTTTTGTTTAATGCATTACGGTCTTCAAAAAACTTTTCCTGCATCCAGAAAATGTCCAGAACCAAAACCGCGGATGCCATAATCAGCCAGAAAAGATGAACCACATCCGGTCTTTTGAATACCAGATAAACGGTATAGGCAAAAATCGGTGCAATAACAAATAAAAGGACAAAAAAATTCAGATGAATCTTATCCTTAAATCTCTTCTTTGGGATTTCTTCGTTCGGTATCTGCCGGTTGTCCATGGGTTGCTCCTGAATGGGTTAACTTCCGAATGGGTTCATAGTGAGGATGCTAATCATTGATATTCTGCGGGTATACGGTCCAGAATGCACCGCGCAGATTTCTCGACAGTTCTTTTTTGCTGATTGCATTTCTGTCTTTTAAATCAAAATTGAATGCATATTTTTCATAACAGTTAATCACGTTCGTTCCGGTCGGATGCTGCATTTCCCTCTTAAAATTGGAATGCCGGTAACTTGCGTGCACATGTCCGTGCAACATAACGGGCGGTTTCACACGCTCTAAAAATTCATTAAAGCACGCGAATCCGCGGTGCGCATAATCTTCCATATCCCCGAAATCCATACAGGCCGCATGTGTCACCAGAATGTCCACTCCGCCGTTTTTGATAATCTTCGGTTTTACCTTACAGATTTTGGTACGCATCTGGTCTTCGGTATACATGTATTTGCCGTTCGAATATTTTCTCGAACCTCCGAAACCGACAAAACGCACTCCGTCCAAAGTAAACACTTTGCCGTCAATATTGATGCACCCTTCTGGAGGACGTTTCACGTACTGGCTGTCATGATTTCCGGGAACATATAAAACGGGAAGGCCGGTCATCGTTACCAGAAATTCCAGGTATTCGGCGCGCACGTCACCGCAGGATACGATTACATCGATTCCTTTTACCCGGTCGGGATTGTAATAATCCCATAGCGCTTTTGATTCCACATCCGATATCGCCAGAATTCTCATATCTGTCTTATATACGGGGGCATGGTCCCCTCAATGTTTTCATTCAGCCAGTCCATTTCGATAATCTGGCTTGCCGTCATTTTCTTCAAATTATGGGGAAGTCCTATGGACTTGCCGGCATTTCCTTCGTTGATGACTTCCGTCTGGGAATGGATTTCTCCCGAAAACGGATCCATTTTTCCGTAAACCATCGCATTTTTAAAGAATGCGAGCATCTTCTCGGTCTGATAAGGAATTTCCGGAGCACGAAGTCCGACTACACCTGTAGAAAGACCGAACCAGTAGTTGGTCGGGGAAGCGTTTTTATCCTGCTCGTTTAAATCCCATGCGCCGGAAATCACGGACTGAATCATCATGGAATAAAATTTACCCCACAGAATATACGGTGCTCCGATGTAATAGTCATGATTGCTGAAATTCGCAATCTCCTCCTGCGTTACTTTCCGGTTAATCTGGAACAGGCCGCCTTTATATCGGGCCCCGCGGACCGCGGAATACTCAAGGTCGGCGTAGAGCAAAACGCCTTCGTTCATCCACTCGTCTCTGTAGTTTTTGTGTTCCCCGTCACCGATGTATTTTAACGAAATCTTACACTCCGGATCGATTAATGAAACACCGACCGCGAATGCATTTAAGTTTGCATAGGTGCGTGAATGAAGGGAATGCACCAGATAACCGATCCGGCGGTTCTTTGAAGGCTCCGCTTTCGTTAACATCAGATGTGCCGCAAGAATGCCGGTTAAGAACGTTGCCTCATATAATTTACCGTGATAACAACGAAACGACGGATGCGGCTGTCCGATGGAGCAGTTTAAAAATTTCACGCCCGGATTTGCAATTGCCATCTGCAGCGTGTTGGACGCCATTTTGGAAGAGACGGTAAAAATCAGCTCATTCTTATCATCCACCGCCTGCTGGATTACCTGATTCGTATCGCTTCCGTCCGGATTTGCCTGATATGTCGTCGATTTCACCCGGTCTCCGATGATATCCTGCGCATATAGTCTTCCGGCCTCGTGCGCATCCACCCATCTGGATTCGTCGATGGGCTGATCGTAAACGAATGCGACCTTGAGAGGATTGGCGCTCGTATAATTCTTGGAATGGTTGAAAATTTCAAACAGATTGGCCGGCCTTTTCTCACTTACCGGTGCGTCGGATAAAAATTCAATATCGTCAATCGTAGTGCTGGTACGTAACTCCAGACGCGCCATTTTAATGTTCTTGACAATCTGGTCTTCCGTATCATCAAGCAGTGATTTCATCGGGAATACGGAAATATACAGTAAAAACGCATCACTTACGATATAACGGTCATCTACTTTCAGAATGGACTGATAGAGTTTTAAAAAGGTAAAATATGCGGCCTTTAAATCCGACAAAACGTCGTCTTTCCAGGGAGAGTCAAGATTCTGCCCTAAAAGATTCGCAAGTTTTAAATACGAACCGGGCTCCGTAAACGTTAAATAATATGCTCTGGTTTCTTCGAAGAAATCCAGATATTCATAATATACCTTTACTTCCTTGGAATCGTTTTTTGCGGGTAAAATACGCGTCACGTCGGCATGAATGAAATCCATTTTCAGATAACGGGATACGGAAACACGTTTGTTTCCTTCCTGCACGTAATAATCATTCATGTATTCGTAGCATTTAATTGCCTGCTGTACGCCCTCGTTACGGACGGATTCGCAAAGGCTCGCCCACTTGGCGGAAAACTCGGTTCCGTCTTCGATTAAAGGCATAAAATTATTGGCAAAGGCATTGTTTCTGGACATTTCTTTATTACCGACAATAAAAAGCATCGGTAATTCCAAAACGCCGACATATGCCTCGCCGACGGATTCTTTTATTTCCGGAAGGGCATCCAGAACCGGAAGGTAAGGTGATCTGCCTTCCTTCAATGCGGTCCTAACAGCGGCCTCTCCGAGTCTTTTTGCAAGCTGATAATCTTCTGACATTTTAATATTTTTTAATTAGTTTATTCTTATAGATCTAATTAATTCATTCTTTCAATTAATTTTAATTTAGTTCTTGAAACTATGAATCGGCGCAGGAATTCTTCCTCCGCGGTTAACAAAATTCTCGCATCCAAAACGGTTAACGGGCATAATCGGCGCATGTCCCAAAAGACCGCCGAATTCAACGGTTTCTCCGACGCCCTTTCCGATAACCGGAATGATGCGGACAGCCGTCGTTTTCTGATTTACCATACCAATGGCAAGTTCGTCGGCAATGATACCGGAAATGGAGGTATTCGGGGTATCTCCCGGAATGGCAATCATATCAAGACCTACGGAGCAGACACAGGTCATGGCTTCAAGTTTCTCGATCGTTAATGCACTTGCTTCGACCGCATTGATCATACCCTGATCCTCGGAAACCGGAATAAAAGCACCGCTTAATCCGCCGACATAGGAGGATGCCATGACACCGCCCTTCTTGACCTGATCGTTCAAAAGCGCAAGTGCCGCCGTGGTTCCGGGTGCACCGGCATATTCGAGACCGATTTCGCAGAGAATGTCCGCTACGGAATCGCCGATTGCGGGGGTCGGAGCCAGGGATAAATCAATGATTCCGAAAGGAACTCCGAGTCTTGCGGACGCTTCTTTTGCTACCAGCTGTCCGACACGGGTTACTTTAAATGCCGTCTTTTTTATTGTCTCGCAGAGAATTTCGAAATTTTCTCCTCTTACTTTTTCCAGTGCGGTTTTTACAACGCCGGGGCCGGATACACCGACATGGATGACGCAGTCCCCTTCGGTCACACCGTGGAAAGCACCCGCCATGAACGGATTGTCATCGGGAGCGTTGCAGAATACAACGAGTTTTGCACATCCCAGGGAATCCGCATCCTTCGTACGTTCCGCGGTTTCCTTGATAATATCGCCCATCAGGCGTACCGCATCCATGTTGATACCGGTTCTCGTGGAACCGAGGTTAATGGAAGAACATACGCGGTCGGTTGTGGAAAGCGCGAGCGGAATCGACTTCATCAAAAGCTCGTCGGAAGGAGTACTTCCCTTGCTTACCAGTGCGGAATATCCGCCGATAAAATTCACGCCGACCTGTTTTGCCACATCATCCAGAGTCTTTGCAATGGCCGCATAATCCTTTGGTGTTTTACAGCAGGCCGATCCCACAATGGCGATGGGAGTTACGGAAATACGCTTGTTTACAATGGGAATTCCGAATTCCCGCTCAATGTCTTTTCCGGTTTTGACAAGATTCTTTGCCTTGTCATAGATTTTATCATGAATCTTTTTTCTGCATTCCTCTAAGGATGCATCCATACAGTCCAGAAGGGAAATGCCCATCGTAATGGTACGGACATCCAGATTCTCCTTCTGAATCATCTCATTCGTTTCTAATACTTCTCTTCTTGTTATCATTGTTTCACCTCAAACGGTCGGATTTTTTCGCGGTCCGATTCAGATTCTGTGCATTGAGTCGAAAATCTCTTCTCTCTGCAGGCGGATGACTACGCCGATTTCCTCCCCGATCTGGGAAAGCTCGGATGCGATTTCCTCAAATGCTTTGGAGGAAGCGTTCATGTCAACAACCATCATCATGTTGAAATATCCGTGCACGATGGTCTGCGAAATGTCCTCGATGTTGATTTTATTGTTTGCAAGATAGGTGCAAACCTTGGCGATGATGCCGACGCCGTCCTTACCGACTACGGTAATGATTGTTTTTTTCATGCTGTATCTCCTTATTTTTCAGCTCATTGCTGGTATTTACTAACATTCAAGTATCTTTGAAACCTGGCTGCGTTTTGCCACGTAAATCGGAAAATCGTTTCCGTCGTAAGGATTGTCCGCGGCGGTCACTTCAAGTTTCACGGTTTCATAGGCGAGCTCCGGCAGATTGTTCTCCCGGCTTAAATGCCCGAGTTCAATATATCTTATCCCATTATGCAGAAGTCTGGCAAGAAGTCTTCCGCAGGCTTCGTTGGACAAATGCCCTTTCTCGCCCAGGATACGCTGTTTCAGCGGATACGGATATCGTCCGACCTGCAGCATGTTGATATCGTGATTGGCCTCTAAGAATAAAATATCAAACCCCTGCAGTGCATCGACGATTCTCTGATCGTAGGTCCCGAGGTCCGTTAAAATGGCTGCCTTTTTTTCCTGCTCGTAAAACCGGTAAGCCACCGGTTCCCTTGCATCGTGGGAAACCGCCATCGGATCGACTTCCAGATCACCTACGAGGAACGGCAGTTCCGCTTCTACCGGATGAAAAAGACCGGCATCCATCTCTCCTACGCTTTTCGTATTGCGAATCCCCTCAAAGGTTCCTCTCGTCGCATAAATCGGAATACCGTATTTGCGGGATAAAACTCCGAGTCCGCCGATATGATCGATGTGTTCGTGGGTAATCAGAATTCCGTTAATGTCGGAAAGCGTCAGGCCGATTTCGTTTAATCCTTCCTCGGTTTTCTTTCCGCTTAACCCGACATCGACAAGCAGATGTGTGTGGTCATCTCCCACGTATATGCAGTTTCCGCTGCTTCCGCTCGCAATGCTGACAAGTCTCATGTTTATAGTAACTCCTGTTAATCTTCCCAGTAGAGCTCGATTACGGCTCCTTCCGGCAGTTCCTGCATGTAGTTTGCCACCGGGACCCCGTTGACTTTCGTGACGATTTTACGTCCCTTCGGGGATTTTAAATCAAAATCGATATAATCGAATATATCGACAAAAATATACTGTTCTTTGCCCTTCATGGTGATTACCTGTCCGTTTACCGCAACTATGAATTCGTTAAACGCACTCTTTACGGAATCGATCCGGCGTTCCGCAACCGGCTCTTTTAAAAGCTCTGCTGCGGGGAGTTCCTTTGTAAAGGGCTCGGCGGTTTCGTCAAGAGATTCCACGGAAATAATATCTCCGTTTTCAATCTCGTAATCCGGCCGTTCCACATGTCCGTTAACCAGAATGGCAAGCGGTCTGTCGACCATTTTTTTGTATTCGGCAAGGTCTGCGATTTTCATTCCCGCATCTTCGCCTTTGGTGGAATAGGTAATCTCCACAAAATCGTTCTTACGGATGGCGCATCGGATATCGGCACTTTCCCCGTTGACGGTAACAATCGCCGGTTCTCCCAGACGTCCCTTCAGAAGACGGACATCTCCGTTAATCGTAAAACGGATGGTTTTGCCGCGCTTCGGAAAAATGTTTTCATTCGGCACATTCATCTGCATGAGCGCATCCACAACGCGGAGTTTTCCGTTGTTGTACAGTTTAATCCGCTCTCCGTTTACGGTCACGTAGATAAAATTATTGTTCTGTTCATAGTAATTTAAGCAGATACCGAGAGGGGTTACCATGAGCGAATCTTTCCTGAATCCGGAATCGGGGAAGACAAATCTTGATAAAATCTCCTCACCTCTTAAAGCAACCCGGTTTGCCGGAAGGCCCATGGCCTGGGCAAGCATGGCGGTATAGCCTTCGATGAGTCCGCCTCCGCCGACCACAAAAACAGCGCTGACGGGTTTATCCGCATTCAGTGAAATGATGCGGTTGGAAACCTCGTTTGCCATATCATGCAGCATGGGCTCGAGAACTTCAAGCACCTCTTCTTTTTTGATGGTATGCGGAATTCCGAGGATGTCCGAGTAGGATACTTCTTCCAAAACGGAAATGCCTCTTTTAATTTCCTCCGCCACGGTAAAATCAACCAGGCAGTATTTTGCAATCAGCTCGGTCAATGCATCTCCGGCTCTCGGAATCATGCCGTAGGCGCGGATGGTTCCGCCATCGGTAATACAGATATCGCTTGTTCCCGCACCCACGTCGACAAGTGCGATATTTAACATGCGGAAATTCTCCGGGATGGCAACAAGCGTTGCAGCAATCGGCTCCAGTGTCAGATTGCAGACCTCAAGTCCGGAAAGTTCCACGGCACGGTATAAGCCTTCCACAACGTCTTCGGGCAGGAAGGTTGCGATAATATCCATGCCGATGGTATTGCCGCGCTGATTCTCCAGATTGCCGATGACATTGCCGTTTAAATATTCTTTGGTAACGGAGTGTCCGACCAGATAGAATTTTTCGTTTAAATTTCCGTTCTTTTTCTCAAAATTTATGTATGCTTTCTCGAGCGTCACGGATTCCAGTTCATATATGTCTTCTCCGCTTATAATGCGGTCCGTTTCAAAGGAAATCTCCGCGTGGTCGTTATGGGTTTTTAACACGCGGCCCGCCGCTGCGATACAGACTTTGCGAAGTGCAAATCCGATTTGTTTCTCCAGATCCTCCTTCACTTCGCGAATCGTTTCGGCAACCTTTCCGATATCATGAATCTGTCCGTCGAGCATGGACCTCGTATCGTGTTCTTTGACGGACTGGGCATACACATAAAACAAGCCGCCCTTTAAGTAGCCCACGGTTCCCACAACACTGCGGGTTCCGATATCCAGGCCGAAAACCGGCTCGGTCATATATAAATCAATCTGACGGTATAAATCCTTTTTCTCACCGTTATTTAAAAGAATATGGTCCGCATAAACCTTATAGTCATCGTCCGACATTTGTCGTTTCATTACGCTTTCGGTTTTCTCGCTCGAATATCCTCTGCTTTGAAAAAGTCTCTCGGCGCGGGTCTTTTCATCGGTTATAACAAGCCAGAGTTCATCCAGAAAATCCAGATATCCGGCTTCCGCAAAAATTGCGGATTCAAGAAAAATTACGGTTTCGGGATTCGCGGCCCTGTATTCGTCCACTAGCCGGAACACTTCCCTGCGAACGGCGGGATGCACAATGGCATTGATTTTCTTTAAAATCTCTTCGTTTCCGAAAACAATTTCGGCCGTTCTTGCCCGGTCGATTTCCCCGTCGGGAGCAAGAATATCTTCACCCAGAAGTTCCACCATGGGTGCATAACAGACTCCGTCCTTCTTCTGAAGGCGGCTTCCGATTTCATCGGCATACAAAACCACGGCGCCGTATGTATCCTCAAGATACTTTAACGCGGTGGATTTACCGCTGCCGACACCGCCGGTGATTCCTATTAACTTGCCTGATTTGGTGTGGTTTGACATGGTGTTTCTTATTCCTGAATCGTTATAACACTTAACTTTCCGATCCTTATCTTTCTAACGTTTATCTTATGAATCCCGTTTTCTCCGGTAATGTCTATTTGGCATCATACCAGTTTGCGCCGGTATGTAAATCCGCTTCCAGCTTTACCGCAAGAAGTGCGGCATGCTCCATTTCACCACGGAGAATTTCTGCAACTTCCGCGCTTTCGCTTTCTTTTACTTCCAGTAACAGTTCGTCGTGTACCTGAATCAGAATTCTGCTCTGAAGGTTTTTGAGTTTCAGTGCGTCACGAACGCGAATCATGGCAATTTTCATAATGTCCGCAGCCGTTCCCTGAATCGGTGCGTTCATGGCAACACGCTCCCCGAAGGAACGCTGCATGAAATTGGAGGATTTTAACTCCGGGATCGGACGGCGGCGATGATACATCGTTTCGGAGTACCCCTTTTGCTTTGCATCCTCAACGGCTTTGTCGAGGAACCCTTTGATACCGGGATAGGTGGCAAAATATTCTTCGATATATCCCTGCGCTTCCTTTCTCGAAAGTCCTAAATCCTGACTTAATCCGAAGGAGGAAATTCCGTAAACGATACCGAAATTCACGGCTTTGGCACGTCGTCTGAGCAACGGTGTCACTTCATTTAACGGCACATGGAAAACCTTGGACGCCGTGATGGCATGAATGTCTTCCCCGCTGTTATACGCCTCGATTAGCTGGCTGTCTCCGGAAAGATGCGCCAGAATCCGAAGTTCAATCTGCGAATAATCGGCGTCCATAAAAAGCCAGCCGTTCTTTGGAACAAAAACCTTACGAAGCAGTCTTCCGAGTTCGGTTCGAATCGGAATATTCTGCAGATTCGGATCCGTTGAGGAAAGACGTCCGGTTGCGGTGACGGTCTGCTGAAAGGTCGTATGAATGCGTCCGTCCTTCGCAATCTGGTCCGCAAGTGCCTCGGCATATGTGCTTTTTAATTTCGTCAAAGCTCTGTATTCCAGAATTTCGGAAACAATCGGATAATCCGGAGCGAGTTTTTCAAGTACTTCGGCGGCGGTGGAATATCCGGTTTTCGTCTTCTTTCCGCCTTCAATCTGCATCTTTTCAAAAAGGATTTCTCCGAGCTGCTTCGGCGAATTGATGTTGAATTCTTCTCCTGCTTTTTCATGAATCGAATGCTTCAGTTCCGCGATTCTTCCGTCGAGGCTTTCGGAATATTTTTTTAGTTCATCCGGCAGAATGCGAATTCCTTCCTGCTCCATTTCAAATAGCGTTAAGGAAACCGGCATTTCGATTTCTTTAAAAATCCCGATTTCTCCGGTGTTCTCAAGTTTCTCTTCCAACGCCCTGTATGCGGCATAATTTCCCGCGGCAACGCATCCGAGATATTTTAAATATTCTTCTTTGGTATGACCGGCCAGCAGTTCTTCCGGTTTTGCCTTGTTAAACAGGGTTATGTACGGTTTAAAATCCGGATTCGCATACTGCTCGATAACGCTTTCACAGTCATAATCACTCTTTAAAGGATTCAGCAGATATGCGGCGATTAAAACATCGAAAAAGCATCCGGAGATTTCCTTTGCAGGCTTGTCTTTCACGGATTCGGGAAGGAAATGATAATACGGTTTGACTCCGTCTGTGATAAATCCGGGGGCACCGTCACCATTCCCCGAAACATCCGAAAAATGCTTTCTGAATAATTCCGTCAGTTTGGCTTCTTCCGACGAAGAATCCACGGAAAGTGCATATGTTTTTTCTCCCGTGCCGACGGCAGCGGCAAGAATGCGGCGAAGCGTCACCGGATCTTTGCCGGCGGATGCATCAAAAAGGGACATCTGCCCTTCGGATACCGTATTTTCGTGGTCATAATCGTTTAATTCGCCGAACAGGAATTTTACGGAAAGTGCTGTTTCCTTTATTGTCTGATTCTCGGACAGGGCCGAAATCAGTTCCCCGACGTCGGAAAGAATCTCTACCTTCACTTCTGCGACCGGTTTAACCGAAGATACGTCAAAGCGTGATAAATAGGACTTCAGTTCCAGCTCCTTCATCTTCGCAAAGGAGGATTCGTTGTAGAAATTTCCGATGACCATCTCATCGATGGAAAACGGCAGATCGGCATCGGTTACTATCGTCACAAGCTTTTTGCAGAAATACGCAAGCTCTTTGTTTTCCGCAAGGGAAGTGCGGATTGCGGGCTTCGTTATATTTTCGATGTTTTCGTATATTCCGTCTAATGACTTATATTCTCCGATCAGTCCGGCGGCGGTCTTCTCACCGACCTTCGGCACGCCGGGAATATTGTCCGACGAATCTCCCATCAGCGCTTTTACGTCAATGAACTGTTTCGGTGTAACACCGTATTTTTCCTCCACGTCTTTCGGAAAATACTCTTCCACCTCGGTCTTTCCGCCCTTGGTTTTGGGAATGCGGATTTTAATATGTTCGTCTGCAATCTGCAGAAGGTCACGGTCACCGGACATAATCACGGCTTCCATTCCGTTTGCCTGTGCTTTCTTTGCCATGGTTCCGAGAATATCATCGGCCTCAAGTCCCGCGAATTCCATAATCGGAATGTTCATGGTCTGAAGGAGATTCTTCATCACGGGAATCTGCTCCCTAAGTTCATCCGGCATCGGCGATCTGGTGCCCTTGTATTCTTTGTACATCTCATGGCGGAAAGTCGGCGCATGCAAATCAAAAGCCACCGCCAGATGCGTCGGCTTTTCATCGTCCATGGTCTTAAACAGGATGTTTAAAAATCCGTAGATTGCATTCGTATGAAGACCGTCTTTGTTGGTTAAATCCGGCACCCCGTAGAATGCTCTGTGTAAAATGCTGTGTCCGTCAATTAAAAGAATTTTGTTCATCAGTATAGCATCCCCGAAATCAGATATCCGCCCAGAATCGCAAGTCCGATGGCGAAAACAAACACGATTCTCGTCAGGTTTCTCCTGCGAATCGCACGGTATTCGTTTCGAATCATCAAATCTTCCAGCTCATCGTTTAAATTAAACGCAGACGCGGAATCAAGGCGTTTCACGCCCACCAGCACAAGGTATTCCACGGAAAGTTCTTCCATGCACGCCTTGCAGTTTCTGGTATGATTGATAAACGCCAGCGTATCCCGACTGTCCAGTTTGTCATTTATAAAATCGGGAATATTCTTTTGTATGTCTTCGCAGGTGATTTGATTTTTCATTTGTTTTTATATCTTAAGTCGCGATAGAACCACAATAATTTATATTTCACGTAGAAGGCATATGAATTACGCATAAAAAGATCGGTATATGCCTTCTGCTCTTCATCCATGTATCTGCCGTAATACGGATTCTTTTGAAAATCCGGGAATTCCTCAGCCATTTTCTTTTTGATTCTTTTGATAAAACCGTATTTTCTCCCTTTTTTCATTCGCATATAGGAGAAAACCGTATTCGTATAATACGTAATGGTAAACAGATTCTCGATTTCCGTTTTATACTCATCAAAGAAACCGCGGTCTTTCAGTTCGCGAATCATGGTTTCGCCGGCAACGAGTCTGTCTTCGCACCTTCTCTCGGTAATGGTATGTACCGTTGAAGTATCATGCTGGTAATAGTAATAAAGCGGTTCGTCCACATACTCAAAATGTTTGTAATACATGGACCAGACGGGCCCTGCGCAGTTATCTTCGTAAAAAATCCCTTCCGGAAAAGTCAGATGATTGTCGCGAATCAGGCTGCCGAGGTAGACTTTGGTTACCATGCTTCCGCCGTTTTGCAAAAAACGTTTCCGTTTTTCATGATCAAATTCGCCACACTGATCGGGGCTGTTTCCTTCGGCAACTTCTCCGACTTCGAAGGTATGGCTGTGGACAAGATTATATTTGCAGCCTACCACGTCAGCTCCGGTTTCTTCCCCTTTTCGTATCAGTTTTTCGTAGTACTCGGGAGCAATCCAGTCATCCGCATCAATAAAACCGATCCATTCTCCCTTTGAAACCTTTATTCCCTCGTTTCTTGCGCCGCCCTGGTGTTTGTTGACTTTACCGTCAATCACGACAAACAGATTTGGATAACGGTTTTGATAATCATACAGGATTTCAAGCGAACGATCGGTAGAAGCATCGTTTACAGCAATGATTTCATAATCATCGATGGTCTGGTTTACCAGGGAATCCAGACAGTAATTCAGTTTTCCGTCTGCCGCCATGTTATAGACCGGCACAATAATGCTGAGTTTCATGCATCTGCCTCTAATTCTTTAAATGGGCAACCTTTTCATTCTGGTTATGAACCTCGGGGTCCTCGTACCGATCCATAAAGTATCTGCCGAGGCGCTCCTTTTCATCCGCAAAAGTGATGCTTCCGAGTTCGGTAAACACACTGACAACCTTCTTAAAATGCAATTCCGAAAAGAAATTCAGAATTTCCATCGGTACCGTTTTGTCAAACCGGAAAACATCCGAAAACAGATGCTCATAATCCAGTTCGTCTCTCGGATGGATTTTCAGAAATACCTTTCCTTCCTTCTCATACCTGGCGATTAAGTCCCTGAAAATCGTTTGTCTTACATCCAGCGTACATAACGGTTCCGTGAGAATCAGAATATTGTCCTTTCCGGTTGAAGTATTTCGTATCTCCTGAAGCATTCTGTCCATGTCACGCACAAATACGCGAACAAGAATGTTTTTCTGTTCTTCCGTAAGGGAATCTTCCATCCGTTTGCGCGGGCATTCTATGTAGTTGCTGCCCTTATACCCGATGATAGACAGATCGTTGACCTCCATATCAATGCAATACTTCCCGTATCCGTCACCGATATAAATCCAGTTAAGTTTTCTGCTCAAAAAAAGTTTGAACTTTAAAAACTTCCGGTTATCGTAGATTGCCGGAACGAATCCTCTGTAGCAGTCCAGACCGTCTTCCACGGAATGATAGGGGATTCTGTATTTGTTCAGATAATATCCGATCGGGTCGGAATCACAGAACAGATATACATCATCGTATTCGCGAAAATCAACGGGAACCCCGGGTGCCATGGCTTTTGCAAACTTCTTTGTAAAGACAATCCTCGGAATCAGATTAAAAAGAATATTTCCGCGATTTTTCTTCCATTTGGCAAGTTCGGGATAATCCGTTTCGCGTTTTTCATCATATACAAACACTTCCTTAAAAACGCCTCCGGTAAGGATTCTGTCTGATAAATCCGCAAAATCATTGGAAAGAGTGCTTAATATAACAGACGCATTTCCACGTTCTTCTTCCGGTTTGGCAAATTCTTTCAGAAAGGAAACGTAGACATGAAAAAACGTATGACAAATGTAGATTCTGCCTTTTTTCATATAAACCTCACAATCCATAACATTATATCACAAGATAGGCAATTTTTGATATAAAAGGTTTCAAAATATTGTAATTTGCGGTAAAATAGAAAACGTCAGAACAATCCCATGAAAACGGAGTTTCAAATGAGCAGAACAATACAAATCGGAAAAAAAACAGTGTCGGCGACAAATCCTTATCTGATTGCCGAAATGAGCGCCAATCATCTTCAGGACTTATCCCGCGCCAAACAGATTATCAAAGCGGCCAAAGAATCCGGTGCAGATGCGATTAAGCTTCAGACTTATACCCCGGATACCATCACTTTAAACGTAAAAAACGATGAATTTCTCTGCACTCCCGGAAGTCCGTGGGAGGGCATGAATCTGTATGAACTGTACAAAACCGCCTATACTCCCTGGGAATGGCATGAGGAGCTTTTTTCCTATGCGGCGCAAATCGGAATTGACTGCTTCTCTTCTCCATTCGATCTTACTGCGGTGGACTTTCTTCATCCGTTTGATATGCCCGCGTTTAAAATCGCATCTTTTGAGATTACCGATATCCCGTTAATCGAAAAAGTGGCAAAAGAAGGCAAGCCGGTAATTATTTCCACCGGAATTGCCGACTATGAAGATATCCGTCTTGCCGTAGAAACCTGTCATAAGGCCGGAAACGATCAGATTGTTCTCTTAAAATGCGTATCCGAATATCCCACTCCCTATCCGGAATTAAACTTAAAAACCATTCCCGATATGGCCGAAAAATTCGACTGCATCACCGGTTTATCCGATCATTCCATGGGAAATGCCGTGCCGATTGCCGCCGTAACGCTCGGCGCTGCCGTAATTGAAAAACATCTGACGCTTTCGCGCGCAGACGGCGGTCCGGACGGATCTTTCTCCATGGAACCCGCAGAGTTTCAAAAAATGGCAACAGATATCGGTCATATCATTTCCGCTCTCGGGCATGTCACCTATGATCTTACCGAGAAACAGAAAAACAGCCGCGGGCGTTCCAGATCCCTTTATATTTCCGCGGATATCAAAGCAGGCGAAACATTTACGGAAAACAATATCAAATCGGTACGTCCCGGTTACGGACTGCATACGAAGTACTATTATTCCGTTCTCGGGAAAAAGGCAAAATGCGATTTGAAACCCGGAACAGCTCTGAAATGGGATTATATTGAGGATTAATGTCAGATGAATGTATTACTATTAAGTATCGGTGCAAAAAAAACACTGGTGGAAGCTTTTAAATCTTCCCCATCCGTTTCCCGTGTCATCACAACGGACTGCAGTCCTTATGCAGCCGGACTCTATGCTTCGGACAGTCATTATATCGTTCCCCTGATGCATAGTCCGGAATACATTCCGACACTCGTCAACCTCTGCAAAAAAGAGAACGTTTCCGTTCTTGTCCCTTTAAACGAAGAGGAACTGTTTGTTATTGCCGAAAACCGCGAAATTTTTGAATCTCTGAATATTCTGATTAATCTTTCCTCTTTGGATGTAATTTCGTTATGCAAAGACAAGCTGGAATTTTACAAAGTATTGTCGGATGCCGGAATCCCCTGTGTTCCGACAATAAAGGCTTCTGATTTCAAACCGGAATCCCCCGTCTTCTTCTATCCGCTTATGGCAAAGCCGCAAAAGGGCGCCGCAAGTATGGGAAATATCGTGATTTCCTCGACAGATGATATTAAAAAAATACCGGAAAATATGATGGGGAACTATATCCTTCAGCCTTTTATCGACGGAATCGAATATGGGGTTGATCTCTATACGGACTTCCTTTCCGGTGAAATCATTCAGATTTTTATCAAAGAAAAAATAAGCATGAGAAACGGGGAAACCGAGAAGTCAAGATCGGTCAAAAACGACGAAATCGTTTCATTGGTAAAGAAAACCGTTGAAATCTTAAAACCGAAAGGAGTTTCGGATCTGGATATCCTTTATGAAGACGGAACGTATTATCTTCTGGAAATGAACCCCCGGTTCGGCGGCGGGTATTCGCATGCATTTTTAAGTGGAATGGACTACCCCGCTTTTTTGGCAAATAATGCAACGGGGATTGCTAATACACCCTGTATCGGCGAATACGAAGCCGGAACCGTTGCTTTAAAATATACCTCATCCGTTCTTTTAAACGAGGATTCCCTGTTACGGGATCTGCATTGATTCGGGAGTTTTATCATGGAAATCGGAAGTATCTTACAGACAGCTTCATACGACAAATATTTACCTTCCCAAAACAGCGATTCTTTTAAACTGCCTTTTATGCAGGACGATGAGTGGCTTTCTTCCTTCTTTCAAAGCGGCAGAAATGCCATTGAGGTACTGTTTGCCGAAACTGCGCCGGGCGCATCCGTTCTGGTTCCCGATTTTGTTTGCGGTACGGTTCCCGAGGCCATACAAAGAGCCGGATGCAGGGTGGTTAATTATCATATTGACGATGACTTTACTTTTTCATTCGAAGAAATCAATGCGTTACTTTCCGAAACAAAGATTCTCTACATTGTTCATTTCTTCGGACGCAAATTCTCCGAAACGGAAATGAAAGCAATCAGTCATTGGAAAAATGAGGGAATCACCGTCGTTGAAGATATAACGATGTCCTTATATTCCAAAGATCCCGAAGCGTTCGGTTTCGGAGATTACATCATAGGAAGCATCCGCAAATGGCTGCCCGTTTCGGACGGCGGCTTTATTCTTTCAAAAGCAAAAAGTTTCGACGCTCCGAAAATGCAATCCGTAAACCTCTACTCTTATTATTATCAGCTTGCCCAAATGCTCAAAAAACAGTACATTGAGGCAGGCGAAAAAGATGCCAAACTGAAAGAGACCTATATGAATTTCTATCATGAATCCATTCGTTATCTGTTCAGCGATTACAGCATCGCTCCGATCAGTCCGGTATCCATGAATTATATTTTAAACACCCAGTCGCAGAATTCCTATTTTAAGCGTGTGCAAAACTATACTTATCTGTCCGAAGGACTTAAGGATTTCGGTGATTCTATCCGCCCTGCGGTTATTTTAAACCCCGGATACGTACCCTTCGGAATGGTAGTAAAATGCACAAAGCGCGACGAATTACTGCAGTATCTGATTAAGAATGACATCTACTGCAACATTCACTGGAGACTGGACCTTCCCGCAGTTTTCTCATTAAGCAATCAGATTTTGACTATTCCCTGTGATGAAAGATACGGCAAAAAAGAGATGGATCAAATCCTTCAGGTAATAAAGGATTTTTACAGATAAAGGATGCGCCGATGATTGGTTTCCGTGTTGACATGAACAAACAAATAGCGTCCGGGCACCTGATGCGCAGCCTTACCATAGCAAAAGAGGTCCGTAAACTCGGTGAAGAGGTTCTCTTCCTTTCTTCGGATAACGGCGTTGAGAGAGTTCTTTCTTCGGCCGGTTTTTCCTACATCAATTTGAACTGCGATTATTCCGACTGGGAATCATCGCTTGATCGGACGTTGGAAATCATTCAATCATACAGGATTCGCGTGCTTTTTACCGACTCCTACCTGGTATCCGGTCATGTATTATCCGAATTAAACCGTCATACACGTGTTGCCTATATTGACGATTTTATCAAAAAAACTCTGGATGTATCTCTTCTGCTTGTTCCTACACAGTCACTGGACACATCCGTACTTACCGAGATGTACCGTGACAAACCCGTGAAACTGCTGGTGGGCAGCGAATACCTGATTATCCGGGAAGAGTTTTTAAATCCGACGGAACGGGCGGATCGTGACCGGATATTTTTAACAACGGGAGGAACCGATCCGGCCGGTTTTACCGAAGCTTTTCTTCATCAGGCAATGAATCATCCCGTGTTAAAAGATAAAAAATACACCGTTATTCTCGGTTCTCTGTATGATAATACGCAGGCATTGAAAGAAACATACCGGGATTATCCCAATATCCGCTTTCATCAGAATGTAACCAATATGGGGGAATTAATGAAAGAGTGTTCCTTCGCCGTTTCTGCGGGAGGAAATACACTTTATGAACTGATCTGTTTAAGGATTCCGACCGTTTGCATCTCCCTCTCCCCCGATCAGGAAGCACTTGGAGAACGTTTGGAAAACAAAGGAATTGTTTCATACTGCGGCAACTGCATCCGGCAGCCGGAAGAATGCACCGAATCGGTGATTTCAAAGCTGTCCGGCTTAATACAGCTAACCGATGACGAATGTTCCGGCTTAAAAGGCAGATGCCGTTCCTTCACTGACGGAATGGGAGCAAAAAGAATCGCAAAAGCGTTAATTGAACTTTAAGAGTTTTTTACCAAGGAGAGAAAAGAATGGCAAACGTAATTGCAGTGATTCCGGCAAGAGGCGGAAGCACAAGAATTCCGAAAAAGAATATCCGGTTATTCTTAGGAAAACCGATTATTACCTACGCTATTTCCGCTGCTTTAAACTGCGATGAAATATCCGTAGTTATGGTTTCCACCGACAGTGAAGAAATTGCCGAAATAGCCCGGAATGCCGGAGCCGCCGTTCCTTTTATGCGGGATGCAAATCTGGCTGATAATTATACCAATGTCAATTCGGTAATTCTCGACGTAATCAGACGTTACGAAGAAAACGGCAGACAATTCGATTACATTGTCTGCCTCTATCCTACTGCACCGTTTGTAACTTCCGAACAAATTAAAGAAGCAATTCGGCTGATGGAAAAAAACAATGCCGATGAAGCCAAGATGCTGGCTGCTTTCTCCTTTCCTCCCCAAAGAGGAATGATTATCGGCCCGGACGGATTCACCGTATACAAATATCCCGAGTATGCGTCAACCCGCTCTCAGGATCTTGAAACCATTTATCATGATGTCGGACAATTATATGTATACCGCACAGATGCCTTTATTCGTTTTAACGGAAATATCACCGAAAAGGTTGTCCCGATTTTAGTGGACGAGAATGAAGTTCAGGATATCGACAACGAAGCGGACTGGATTGCGGCGGAACAAAAATATCGTCTTCTTCATTCCGGTAATCCGTCTTAAAAAACTTGCTTTATACCCCGTTTTATGTTAATATTTCTTACGTTGACAGCCGGCGTGTCGGAATGGCAGACGAGGCAGACTCAAAATCTGTTGTTGGCAACAACGTGCGGGTTCAAGTCCCGCCACCGGCAGTAAAATCTACCCGATTCCTACGGAACCGGGTATTTTTATTTTACATTGAAACGAAGTGAAAACAGCTGCATGCGTTTCTTTAACCCGTGTGCTTTCACAAGATTTGTCAAACGCTCTTCGTTCTTTTCAAGTGCTTTAATCCGTTCGCCTAAAATTACGGCAATTTCATTCTCTTTATAAAGGTATTCTTCGAATTCCTGAATGAATGCCGTATTCTCTTCTTCCACTTTTTCTTTCAGAATTCTTTCCCGGTATTCCTGCAGTGTTTCGCCTCCGAGAATCGGATAGCCGAGAATGGCAAGAATTTTCAGATTCCGGCGAACCAGATACCGGTATTTTTCATCCTCTTTCATTCGGGAATAGCGGATTTCCATAAACAACCGGTCGATGGCCAGCAACAGCAGAACTGCCAAGGCGGCCGCGGCAATCGGAAGCAGCACGTATTTTGCATCAATGCCCTTCTTTACTTCCTCTTCCTTCTCTTCCAAATCTTCGAAAAGATCGTCATCGGTCAGCGCCGCTTCCCCGGGTTTTGCAAATTCTTCACGTTCCTTTAAAACATCCTCATAATCATCGGCCTTATGTCCCGGTGTAGGTTCGTAAACAATCCATCCCACGCCTTTAATATAGCACTCCGGCCATGCATGGGCATCCGACTCGTAAACACGTACATAGCCTTTTCTCTTCGGTTTTACGCGATAACCCTGCACATATCTTGCCGGGATTCCTTCATGCCTTGCAAGCAGAACAAATGCGGTCGCATAATGCACGCAATAACCTTCCTTTTTTTCAAAAACAAAGTAATCCAGATACTCTTTTGCGGAGTCGATATCCAGAGGAAGATCGCCGGGATTTTTGGTGTAATTCATCGTTGAAAGCATCGACTCGATACGGTTCAGTTTCTCAATATCGTTCTGCGCTCCGTCAAGCAGTTTATCAAGATATGCATCCATTCTTTCGGAAACTTCGGTTTCGGGCAGATATACCTCCCTCATCCTGTTCTGATAAGCAAGGTAGTCTTCGAATGTATTTCCTTCAAACTCCGTAAAATCAAAACGATTCAGCGAGTATTCCCATTTTTTATCGTTAATCACACGGTCCGCCGTCGCAAACGCATCAAACCCGGGATTATCACGATAAATCCTGTAAAATTTGATGCGGTAAACATCATCATACCTTTTGGTCGAATCAAAATAGTAGTCTCCACCCTTTGATTTTACCCCGCCGCCTTTTTCGGGAATTTCAATCACGGCGCTCTTTGAGGGCATAAATACGTGCTTCGTCTTGTAATCAAGGAATTTTACATCCAGGTACGTATATTTGCAGTAATCCGGGAACTGTCCGTTCGAACCGTCCGTAATTGCCGTCAGCGTTTCGGTCGCATCCATCAGATTGTCGTTTTGGCTGCCCTTGTAGGTTTTCTTCCAGCCCTTTCCGTCGAAGGAATCAAAACTTTTTCCTCCCAGATATACCGACGAGGATGTTCCGACGGTCAGTTCCATAACCGCCTGATCGTTTCCCTGAATCTTTCCGCCGATTCTTCCGAATTCCGAGAATCCGATAAATTCATCCCCCATGCCGTCCGACTGAGATTTGGAAATCTGCTCTCTCCAGATATCGATCTGTTTGGCCGCCACATGGTAAAACTGCCGGACGAACTTCCACTCATACGGTTTCCTTGAATTCGGGAAAATCAAAAACAGCAGGAAAAAAAGGCAAAGAAAAGGTGCCACGTATACAAGGTGTGATTTATGTTCCGTCTCTCCTGTTTTCTTCCAGCGAATCTGCACTTCCTCAACCAGAACACAGATGATGTAGAAGAAAACGAATCCGACAACCGCTTTTTTCGGCTGATAACCGGTTAACGTTACGACAAGACCCGCAAACAGCAAAACGGCAAGGACAATACGGCTTATACGGAATCTGGTAATCAGAAGTCCGAATCCGAAAGCAGCCGCGGCAATGAGCGGGAACAATAAAACCCAGACATTTTCGGAAAAGATTTTTTCCTTAAATTCCCTCGGGCTGATTAAAAATGCCACACCGAGAATCGGAACGAGAATTCCCGCAAGGATGATTTTACCGCGGGCGGGAAGATGTAAAAGCGCAAGGCCGGTTAATGCAACCGCAAGCGGAATCAGCGTAATGACGGCTTTCGGGAGCGATGTCACCGCATAGGGTGCCATCCAGAGGACGCTGATCATACAAAGAGGAATCAGATAAACGGCATCGTAAAAGAATTTCTTCATCCGATCACCTCCTCTAAATCCGCATCCGTCGGAATCATAACGATGTTGGAATTCACACCGTCGGTTTCCGTCGTCACCGCGTCTTTTTCTCCGGTAATCAAATAAACAACCGTTGAGATGTTATTCTGTTTCAAAAGTTTCATCAAATCCTTCGCACTGTCGGACAGATCATGCAAAACCAGAACGATAAAACTGTTTTTGTAGAATAAGCGGTCCCCGCTGACGCTCGTAATCAGCTTATCCACACTCTGAGTGTCATCAAAAACAAAGGATGATATATATTTGTAAAATTCATCAAACTGGGAAATCGAACCGATTGTATGTCTGGTCAGTTCTCCCTGCATGGAATAGATATTGACCGGAATGTGATGGTTTGTAAAATACATGCAAAGCGCAAGTGCGGTTTCACAGATTTTATTCTCAACCGGCAAAAATTCCATCGGATGAAAGGAGCATTTTGAACTGTCCATGATAATTCCGATTCCGTTTAATTCTTCGCCGATGGTATTGCGCACCAGAAGTTTTCCTTCTCTTGCCGTCGCCTTCCAGTGAATGCTTCGAATATCATCGCCCGGCATATAATCCCTGACCACGGCATCGAGGGAGGCTGCGTTTTTATAAGAATCCATGGTGTTTAAATACGCAGGATCCAGGGCTTTTATGCTGTTTAACTGTACGACTCTCGGAAGCACGCGAACGCGGAACGGCTCTCGATTACGATAGGTAAAACGAAAGAGACGGAAGAAATCCTGAATCACAATGCTCTTGACGCCGACTTCATATTCCCCGCGATATTTGCATAAAAGCTTGGTTTCATACTTCACGCCGGTATGCGGGATCAGCTCGTATTCGACGGAATCGTCTATGCCGCTTAAAGAAGAAAACGAAGAATAAAACAGAATGCGGATTCCGGAGAAAGAAAAGAAATCTTCATTCTGAAGAGCAATATAAAAATCCGAAGCCGTATTTGCAATAACGTTACGGCCTTCGAGCCTTTGATAGATTTTAAACCGCAGGAAAACAAAGAATAAATAGATCAGCGAAACAATCGGAACCAGTGTTACCGCCGCAAAAAAGCCGTAACTGACGGGGCCTCCGAAATAGGAAATTCCTACAAGAGAAAGAATCCATAATGCGATTAGAATGATCCAATTCCTTTTCAAATTATTTCTCCATCGGGACTTTCGCTTTTAAAACAAGTTCTTTGATAACGGAATCCGTTTTCTCTTTTTTGATTTTCGCATCGGGAGTTAAAGAAAGTCTGTGATGCAAAACATTTACCGCAACCGCCTTCACGTCATCGGGCTTGACATAGTCTCTGCCCTGTAAAAATGCCCGTGCCTGAGATGCGCGGATCAGGGAAAGAAATGCTCTCGGAGATGCACCGATAACAAATCTCTGCTCGTTTCTTGTATAATTGATGATTTCCCGTACGTAAGCAATCACTTTGTCACTGATGGTGATCTTTGCAACCTCTTCTCTCATCTTCTTTAAATCATCTGCCGTGCAGACACACCGGATGGTGTCAAAATCTTTGCCACCGAGTATATTTTTTGCAAGACGGATTTCCTCTTCTTCATTCGGATAGCCGACGGAAAGACGCATCATAAAACGGTCCACGCTGGCTTCCGGTAAAGGAAAAGTACCGATAAATTCAACGGGATTCTGCGTTGCAATCACCATGAAAGGATTCGGCAAATCGTACTTTTTGCCGTCGACGGTTACGGATTCTTCCGCCATGGCCTCCAAAAGCGCCGACTGCGTCTTCGGAGAAGTGCGGTTAATCTCATCCGCCAGTATAATCTGATGCATGATTGCACCTTCTTTATATTCGAATTCGGAGGTTTTCATGTTGTAAACACAGACTCCGACAACATCACCGGGAAGCGTATCCGGGGTAAACTGAATCCGTCCGAATGACAAATCCACGCTCTTTGCAAGGACCTTTGCAAGCGTCGTTTTACCGACTCCCGGAACGTCTTCCAAAAGAACATGGCCTCCGGCAAGCAGACAGGTCAGAACGTCTTCCACCACTTCTTCCTTCCCTACAAAATATTCGTTGATCTGTTTTCTTAATTCCTCAATCATGATAAAATTCCCTCTTTTCATTCATACCGAAGAACCGTAGTGCTGCGGCAATTCACAAACGAACGGATAACATGGATATTATACCAAAAATCCGGGCATAAAAAAAGAACCCCGAAGGATTCCGAATAATCATGAAATACAATTGTTTGTACCTTCAAAACCGAATACAGATTCCGTTGCCGGATTCTCTTCACCAAGTTGGATAACGTTTAACCTCTGGATAAGCTTTCGATCGATTAGTAACCATCAGCTGAATGCATCACTGCACTTACACCTT
>ODAJ012160067.1_pt1 | contig 44266 bp, 61 predicted proteins | sample 1539241 | NCBI WGS metagenome assembly ODAJ01 (sample SAMN02144231, study PRJEB22623) | gut metagenome | biome: sheep rumen | host: Ovis aries | place: New Zealand
TAAATGGTATTCTTAATTAGATATATTGACTATGGATATAAAACATTACAGCGAACTGTTGACTAACATCAAGGTCGTCAACCCGGAGATTGTCGACATATCTAAGAAGATAATCGTCATCATCGGGTGTCCGGGTCTGAGCAATAAACTCAGTGACGTAGTGAGTGATATTATTGTCTCATTTGCTGCTTGCCCGCAGCCAGAAATAATTAAAGATTCTACTGGTCAGAAAACTATCGGCATTGATGATGACAAATTCTATAATCTGGAAGTCGGACATATACAAAGATATTGTTTCGACGATTCGCATCCAGTCGACCAGATAAAATATGTCAAGACACTCGTCGAGCAATTAGACAAAGACGCTCTTCCAAAACGTATGTTTGTTTACACGAATTCTCCTTTCGTCTTGCAGTCGTTCTTTCATTTCAACGGACGTCCGGCTCTCAATATAGCATACTACGAATGTAGGTTCAATGATGCACATGAGATTGTTCTGACTGATGTTTCTGCAGATACACGTAATGCTTTCGCTTGTATGGCCGAAGCGATGAACGAAATCATGGACGTTACACAATATTTCAATAGGCAATGAAGTACAAAATCGAAATCAATGTTGACGTCCCCGATAAGTGTGGAGACATTCGTGACAAACTATACGGATTGTTCGATGCAGACTCTGGACCCATTGACGACATCAGCAAATACGTTTGCCGTCGTCAGGAGAATGAGATTACATGGGACGTCCGTCCGGCATCAGACGACCTATTTACTGTCAAGGACAAAGACAGAAACTATTCGTCTCTGAACTTGTTCCTGAAATTATTCAAAGAATACTCTGACAGCATCAAAGACAAGTCAACAGACAAGTTGAAGCAAGAACTTACATTGCGAGACTTAAACGTCCTGACGAACACTGTCCGCAAAGCATTGAACAACGATTTCAAATAAACTTCCGTTTCCATTACGCATTATTATCCTGATGGGACGTCCGGCTGTGATAGTCAGACGTCCTTTTTGTTAATTAAAGTTAATGTTTTCACTTAATACTTGCAAATTACAATTATTCTTCGTATCTTTGCAATCGTTATGGCAGACAATATTAACATACAAACGATTAGTGCTGATGTCCGATTCCCTGAATTCGACATCGAAGACTTCTATGAAGACTTCAAAGACTGGCAAGTCGAGAATCATATGGGCTTGTTCGGACGTCCGGTGAAACCCGTCAGACCTATACAGCGTCAGTCTATTGCTGAGCAGATGGAAGGTATGCCTGAGCCACCGGTAAAGCCTGTCATGGAGACTACACCAGAGAAACCGAATAAACCGGTTGACGACCGTGCTGCATATACGTCTGGACACTTGAGAAAAGAGACTATCAAGTTGTTGTGTCCGAGACCAAGACGTCCAATCGCATCATACAAATTCGAATCGTCAAAAGTTCATATGCAATGTCTACGTGACTTTGATATGGCTTTCAAGTATCATCTCGAAAAAGGACCGGGCGTCCTACTATCTGAGTATAAAGAAGTTTTAGGAGAGATTGCATACTCAGAAACACCAGACAACTACTTCGTATTTTGGGAATTGAACAAATATCTGAAAGAACTGTCATATTTCGTTCATAATCTAGAAGACATTCTCTGTGACTACGCAGACAAGTTGTACAACGAGAAGATGAAGCAGTACGAGCAGGATTTCGAATACTATCATGAGCATTCTCCGCAGAAGAACAGAGAACGTTACGAGATAGCAATCGAGCAGTATTACATCGATTATAAAGCATACACTCGTATAGCAGACGAATTCAGAAGAAACCTTGAATGGGGTGGTAGAGTCAGCGATGAGTATTATCAGGACTCACTGCAGATTTATAATGACAATCTGTGGAAGTATAAAGAGAAGAAGCATCTTTACGGGCCCATGAATCTGACTGTCGAAGACTTCCTTCTCACTACATATGTTTATCCTGATATTAAATCTAAATACATCTTCTTGAAAGACGGCCGTACATACGAAGTTCCAGAATATATCAGAGGCAATAAAGTCAGCGACCTGAAGTTCACACAGAAATGGAACGGTCATCTTGAAGCATATCGAAAATTCCTCTTGATGAATCCGCATATATCACAACGCACTATAGGAAAATATTACGTTCGGACAGTCGATCCGAAATGGAATTTCAAGACATTCATGAAAGCTTGGGTGCTGTCATACTATACTGAACTGTATGACGACATCAGTATAAAGTTTGAAGACGTCTGACTTATGAGAGCCAGACGTCCTTTGTTTAACAGTGTTTTATAAACGTTTCAAGAAATCGTATTTGGGTCTCAGAAAAAAAAAATGAATAAATAACTCGAAACGATTTAAAACTTTACATAAAACAAAGAATGAAAAAAGTATTGTTTTTGGCATGTGCTGCATTTGCACTGCTGATGTCTGCTTGCACAGGTTGTAATCAGACTCCCGAACAGAAAGACGACGCAGTCGTCATCAAGACTGACAACTTTGAGGAGAATGTCGCTAAGATTACCTTCATTGTCAACGAAAAGTATCCTACGTACTGCTTCTATGAGGCACACGGCACTCTCAAGATTGACACTGCTGGTCAGGCTACTGTCGACCGCACTACTCTTGAAGTAGCTTTCGGTTGCATGATTAAGAACGCTACTGTTCTCGCTACTGTCGTTAACGACACTCTGCAACTTCAAGAAATCGATTCTCCCTGGCTAGAAGACTGGCATATGACTCCGTTCGTACCTACATCTCTTCAGGACGCTGTTGAAGCAATTCAGAAAGAGATTGACATTGAACTGAACAATCAGCCCGTAGTGCTTCGTCATCAGCTGGCTCCCAACATCTATGAGCCTCAGTTCATCATCGGCAGTTTCATGGGTTGTCACAGCATTACAGTGTTCAGTCACAAGATTGACGTTCCTGCTACTAACGGCAACACTGCTGCTGCACTGAAAGAATCTGGTCTTGAGAAGAAGTAAACAAGTGATTTAAATTAAACAAAAGAACTCGGCAAATAAATGTCGAGTTCTTTTTGTTTATGATTATAAAAAATATGTATAGAGTTAATTACATAACTATGTTAAATCAATGAGCAAAAATCAGCAATAATAGCATCTGCTATTTCAAAGAATCCAGAATCAGCAGGGTGTACATAATCTCTTCCCCTTACTTCCTTGTTAGCAATTCTTGTATTAATATCTGCATTTTCTTCTTGCAAAGAATATTCAGTATCAATAAATGCAGTACTCCATACTAATTCGACATTTTGATAATTTTGTACAAGTGCCTTATATCCAGTCATTATAGCAAACTGCATCAAATTCATCCTCTGCTCGTCAGCCCATTCAACTGCTCCATAAGGGTGATTACCTGCACCACCTCTCGTTCCTGTTATATTCTGTGTCCAAAGTCTAATTTTTGCATTTGGCCATTGTGTTGTAATTGCATCCAGGAATTTTTTTGCATTGGTCATGACCGCACTGACATCAATCACCTTTCCATTCTCGGATACCACAACACTCCTTGTGTCATTCCACCCCAAACCAATGTAAACAATATCTGGAGTATTGAAATTGTTTTCGGTGAGATAGTGGTTAAAATCCATCACTCCATTATACATGAATGGCGAGCCTCCCGTTACAAAATTCAGCCATTGCCACCCACTCCTGCCTTCATGGTAAGTCTGACCAATCCAACCTAAATAATCATTCTTCTGTGTTCCTATTAAGTTAATATTGCCCCATCCCCTGCCCGCAGGCTTTTTGACAGAATAGATGGAAATTGTATCCTGTGCAGTTGATGCAGTCTCGTTGGATGTCAAAACTCTATAAAATTCATCCGTTATTCTGTTGTAGTATGTCAAAGAATCTCCTACAAATAACAGTGTTTTCAATGTGCTTGGTTGTGTGGTGCGTTCAATAGTTTTGAACACAACCTCTTTCTCATCAAGTATATTTCTGTTGTCATCAAATAGAACAATCCTTGCAATCACATTTCCTGCCAATAGTGGTGTATATTGGATATAGCGGTCATAATCTTTACACCATGTCTGTTCTTGAGGCTCTGTGCTTGCAGTATCAGTTACAAACACTTGTATATTGTAATTACGATAATTGATGCCCATAAACATTGAGTGTTTGAACAGCATATAAGTTTTGCCTTTCTCAAAAATAAATTGTTCAGGCAGACAAAGTTTTTCATAAAGATTTTCACTTTGTACAATGTCAGCAATTTTAACTTTATATGGCTGTAAATAAGGATCAGAAGCATCTTGTATTACGAGTATATCATAATCAACATTCAAGACTGCTCCTCCTGTTTCATAAGGCAAAATGTTATAATAAACATCACTTGCATCCATGCTGTCGACAAGCACAGAGAAATAAATATAGCCTGATTGTGAAATAGCCAAACATCTGACAATGATTGAAAAATTATACATTATGGTACTTTTTACAAATCCAACAGCAACTGCATTCAAATCAATGTCTATATAATAAAATTCTCTCTGAACATTGTCTGCATCAGTAACACCGCAATGCATTCTCAATGTGGTGGTATAGTTGTCGGGGTTTATCCAAATACCTGTGGCTTTTCCCAATTTCCTATATTCCACTTTTATAGGGTAAATAAAAGAACTTCTTATTTTCCTATATGCGGGAATTTTGTCAATATTCACCTCATTAATAGGATTGGGAATCAATGATTCTTGATAACCGCTTGAAATTGTAGGAGAAACTTGTTTGTTATCATAAATACAAGGAATGAACTTATCTCCTATTGATTCTGTAGTCCTCTTATAATCATCATTGTTTATTATATTATTGTGGACATAGGAATACAAATCCTTGAATTCCTCTACCAAATAAGAGTCATCCAGAACTTTGATACCAGGCTGATCCAATGCTGCCTTATAATTGGATAAGCGGAGGGTGGTCGCATTGGGTGGGAGTAGCATCATTTGGGTTTTATTATTCCCCGACATCTGCCACATCCCAATCTTTTGGTTATTGGAATCTAACAGGAAATTGAATGCTCTGGATATGAGGGTGTCACAGGAGATTTCCACAATCTTGCCTGCATATTCCGCCACATTTACCTCCGCACAATTAAAGTCGGAATTTGATGCCCTTTCTCCGTTGACGTCAAAGAAATATCCATCCTGGACTGCAATGGGCAGTTCTGCCAAAAAATGTTTCTGCAGATCGGTAATTTGTTCTGATGAATATAGCAAGCCCACTATAGGATTGGGGCAATAATCATCACTAAACGCATTTGACAATAACAATTTGGATGCATTCTGTGGTATTTCCACCAATCTTGACTCATTGAATAACTGCCATTTTTCTATCACATTGTTGTTTGAATCCACCAACAGATTAAAAGAACTACTACCGCAGCAGTCTTTTATCAGCAATAGTTTACCGCGATAAGAAGAGACATCTATGGATAATACCCCGCATTTTGATGGCAATGATGACGGAAGCGAAGTCAATGTTCCATCTTCTGTGTAGTAGTATTGCTGACCATATTCTGTGGAATAGTCAATCCCACCTCCCACCCAAGGCATAGTGAGATAAATGCACGTTTTCTCTGCTAACTTACTTGTTGACTCAATAGAAATAGATTTTAATTCATTTATATCATCAAAATTGGGCATTCCAACCACAAAAGGTTTCGGGCAGACGGGTGTTTCATCAGGATTTGCAAATGAATTACTTAACAAAAGGTATGCTGCATTTTCAGGTATCTCTTTTTCTGTGTATTCATTTTGATTCCAATATTCAATTACAACATTGTCTGCCGTAATGAATAAGCATTTTACAACATCACTTCCAGAGTGAGTACAAACTACGTTAATTCCAATTTTTCTTCCAATATATTCAGCACAAGGAATCTTTGCAGTACCATAAAAGGCGCCAGTGGTCAAGTCAACACTTTGCTTAACGCCGTATTTGTCATAATACACTTTCCTTGCTGATGTGCCACCATCCCATACTATTGAAAGCATTTTATCAAACACACTATCAAAAGATGATATATTTGCTTGTTTCTTCCATTCTAAATCATTAGTTGTGAAGGTGTCAGATGTAAGTATATATTGCACATACTTATTGTCACTATTCTATACCTTTGTGATGACCCAAGAAGTGTATGTCGTAGTCTCATCGACTGTGACAGCAACGTAATATGTCAGTGCATTTCCAGCACCAGTTGAAGAAGGAAGTGTACTGAATATAGTTCTTAACTGACTCTCGTCATACGTTCCAGAGTCTATAACTGGTGCTTCTGAAAGCAAAGTTCCAGTCGGTTCTGTTGTCAGGTTCTCAGTCTTAACTACTGAGTATCGTGCCGGACTTACGGTTTGTATGAATTTAACAGTCATGCCACCTTGCTTCTTATTCTGAGGCACCGCAGCAAGCGCTGCACTCAGATTGGCATATATTGCTCCTGAGTTATATTCACTGATATCAAATATACTGTGAGTGTAATTAGTATCAGTGTTGTTTACCTTAATTGAATTAAATCCCATAAATTCTTATAAACTCATCTGTGTAGCGCCCGTTATAGATAACTTTTACAAGTTGTCATTTTTAACGAAACGCTGTTAAGTTTAATTTTTCTGTCTCACGGATGTTCCGCTACATATATATTAATAATGTGTGGTCCGGAGTTGCAGGCTCATTGTCCTGGTTGTTCTGCATCTTAGTAAGACGCAACGGCGATGCCTTAAATGATGTCGGACGTCCTCGTCGCCGTAATTCTTGTTTTAATACTTTCCATTAATACAATAATGTTATTTCGTTAATGCGCTTCTGCATCTCTATCTAAAGGCATTTAACAAGCCGTAATAATGCATCACGCTACATTTAAATCTATTTATCGTGAAATTTTCGTGCTCTAACAAGAATCCATAACTGAACGACACTTTTGCACGTCCTTGCCGTTCATAATTATTTATCGAAATTACAAAAATACAGAAATCGAGTTTTCTAACCATTTGATTACTAATGATTTATGTTAATAAATGTTAAAATGATGTGATTTATCTAAACAAAACTAAAAAAGCAAATTTTTACAGTAATTCTTTCATAGTAAAATCGTAACTTTGTCCCAGAGTTAATTAACGAAGAAAATATCATAATAATGAAATTTTGCTCATGACAAAGTTGATTAGACCATCAGGACGCTCGAAAATGAGAGCGCAGAGAACGAAACAGTCTGCTACATACGAAGAGCAGACAGAGAATCACGGTGCGTTCAAGAGAGTCAAGATTCATGTCGAGACTCATACAGACACGATAGAAGTCTCAACCGATGACGAGAACTTTATACCAGACGTCCAGGACGTTGAAGAACTTATCGAGGGAAGACGTCCGGACAAACTATGTCTAACCAACAACGCAGAAACTTCTAATCAAGACTACGTCGACTACGAGGAAGTTAACGATGAAGATGATGACGAAATATCTGAAGAAGAAATTGAAAGAGTCTCCCAACGCGATCCGTCAACTTACATGCTGGCATCAGAGATGCTCAAAGGTCCGGAAGTAAGTTCTGAAGAAGTTGAACCTAAAGTAGACGTCCGTCACACTAAGTCAACTTTCGTATCTTCTGACAATACGTCAGTTCATACTATAGAAGACATAGAGTACAAGAGAAGTTTCCTATATGAACCTGTATCATTCGAGCAGTTCAAAGAGCCGGAGAAGTTCCTGAATAACATAAGTCTCGAACATGCGGACGTCAAGACATGCATCAAGAACTATGTGAACTCCAAGGCACACTCTATGCCTAAGATAAGAGTACAATATCGTATGCTGCTGAGTTACATATTGAAGTTAGAGAAAGAATATAACTTCGTAGTAATGCCTATAGTTGTAGGAAACCAGTTCTGGGACGAATTCCAGTCATACCTTATTAATAACAATCTGGCTCCGAATACTATCGCTGCAATTTGCGGGCATCTACGGACAGTGCTTAGATGGGCGTCCATGTTCAAAGCGTCTGTCTCTGTCGACCTGGACAACATCGACTTTGAGGCTAAAGATATCAAGCCGAAGATTTCACTGGACGAAGACGACATCAGCCGCATCTACTGGTTTGATATCAACTCGCTGCATTGTCGTCCTCAGAAGAAAAAGACGTTTGAGCGTATCAGAGACCATTTCGTACTGAGCTGTTATCTCGGACAGCGTTTCTCAGACGTCTGCCGTATACGTAAAGAGAACTTCAATACGACGACCAAGAGTTCGTTCTCTATTATTCAGCAGAAGACTGGCTTTGAAGCTTCGCTCGACTTCAATAAGATATACGGCACAATTCCGAAGCACGTCCAAGATATTCTTGTGAAGTACGGTTACAAGAGTCCGTATCAGGGACATCTGTCGAACTTCAACCGCTATCTGAAAGAACTCATGTGTGAAATCGGGATGGACGAAACTATAAAGTACGAATACAAGATTCATGGTAAAGTCATCACGAACACATTTAAGAAATGGGAACTAATCTCTTCACATACAGCAAGACGTTCGTTCATAACCAATGCAGTAAAGCGAGGCGTACACACTGAGTTTATCAAGCATGCGTCCGGTCACAGGTCAGACCGTTCGTTTGGAAAGTACGTCATTTTTGATTAATTTCATTCGTTGATTTAGAATTTCAAAGAGAATAGCGCTGCAACTTTATGCGGCGCTATTCTTATATCTGTGCGTTAAGTATCTTTAATAATTTTTAGGAATAAAGGCAATTTTTGACGTCCAGATTAACACTCATATACACTTTTTAACAGGCAGATTTTGCAAATTTCGTATGAAGAACGGGCCCGAAAGTAGTATGTTCGGATATTTTTGATGTTCATTTATACGGACGTCCACATAGTTAATTAATCCTAAAAGTTCTCATAAGATTTGCATATAACAAAAGTTATTTGTACCTTTGCAGAAAATAAACTTACGTTATGAGACAACTTGATTACAGACAGACAGCAGAAGAGAAGCGTTCTATCGTCATGGACGTCTTCCCAATTTTATATAAGAGATTCGACAACCTCAGTTTACGCTCTGAGCGTGCAGCAAAGAAATGCAACAACTATCCGTACTATGCACAGATGGAGACTACAATCCAGGACTCCGGCAAGTGGATAGTCTTCGCAGTCTTTATGAATAAGCCTACGCAATCACGAGGCATATTCCTTCAATTCCACGCATTCCAGCCATATGAAATCACCAATGCAAAGAATCCGAAGAACAACGGCATCGGCTTCTTCTATATAACAGCACACGGTGCACAACTGGACGTTCAGATTTCAGAGTTTCCACCGCACTTAATTAATAGGATGATAGAGCGTCTGCCGGAACAACATATCTTATCAATGAATGTATCGCAATTATGCAAGTTCATATTGAAAGATAATCTCCAAGGTTCTTATACTATCATCCGGACGAATAAGACTATGAAGTGTGAAGAACGAGACGTCCCGACGACAGTCACTTCAACACAGCATGGTCAGTTCTTAGGCATTCTCCCACTCGAGAACTATACATGCAATCTCACATTTATCTCAAATAAAGAAATGCATCTGTCTCAACATGCAATCAATAGTTTCTCCAAGACGCTGTCTATTCATGCGTCTGACTATAAGGATATGGTCGGCGGAGCAGTTAAACCAGAAGTCATTGAAGAAGTTCTCTCTGAACTCGGATGCGATGAGATGATGGACGAAGCGCAGAAACTCTTAGCAGATGAAACAAGAAGTTATTTCGTCTCAAAGAAGATGCTAAGGCATACTATTTAAGATGTCTTGCTTAATTATAGTGAAGACGTCCTAATAGTTCTAAAATAATTTGCACATTATTTGTATTATAAAGATTAATTACTATCTTTGCAAAGTCAAACGACAATTCATATTTTCATTAATAATTAAAACATTATGGACATTTACAAAAACTTTGCCAAGCAAGCAGACGACAATCTGGAAGCATTCCTTCTGGACGCATCGGCACAGCTTGAAGAGAAAATGAGAGAGAAGAAAGGACTTGAGTGGATAACTGCATGTCCGAAGTCACCGTACATCCAGATTGCCAGCGAAATCAGCGGCAAGTCTACTCAAGAAATCTTCACTGAGTTCTACAATCGTCTTGGACGAGACTTCATTGCACGTCCTATGAACAACGGGACGTCTAAGATTTCTCTGATGTCATCTGACGTAATGGCGTACAACCACAACGGACGTCGTTTCACCCACAACAAGAAGACAAACGTCCTGGAGTCTATCGGCAGCAGCATCAAGATTCCCGGAATCCACAGGGACGAAGTCGAGACAGCGTTCAAGTACCTCGACCTGTTGTCAGCAGAGACACTCGGTTGCACGTACAGTGAACTCAAAGACAGAGTCATCATGCACTTGATGGAGAATCCCATTACACAGCAGCCTGCTGCCATGCTTCATGAGATTAATGAACATACGTCTGAGGACGTCAACCAGGAAGAGACTCCGGTTGTTGAAAATGAAGTCAAACAAGACGTCCAGACTACAGATGACAGAGACTTCATCGCTAAAGCAATCGAGTTGATTATCGAAGGTCATAAGCGTGCTGCTATGACTCCGGACAAGAAGAATCGCATCAAGCGCATCTCTGACGAGTATGCAGCCCGTGTAGCAGAAATCTCTGACGGACGTATCATCATGGAGTATCGCTCTCAGGTTGTCTCCAGATCCAAGAAACAAGTCGTCAAGACATTCATGAAGAATACCAAGGAACTTGCTGCAATTATGCCAGACAACTGGTGCGGAATGATGTCGGACGACAAACTCGAAGAGAAACTCCGTGAAGCATTCGGACGTCCTCTCGACAACAATGAGAGGAAAGTTACTACTGATGCACCAGATACCATATTCGACTTCAACCGCTTCAAGAACGTCTATGAAAAGTACAGCCAGATGTTCTCAAACAACTTCACTGCAGAACTCGCACAACAGGCCAGCAAGGAAATCTACGATGCTACAAACGGCAATGTAGACGTCCGTATAATCTGCATGAACCAGCGCACCGGTGCTATCGTCGCTTATGCCGGTAAGTCGCCGAAACTCAAGTCATATGCAAACAGCATCGGCGTACGCAACAGCGTGCTCAGCTTCAAGAAATTCTCAGAACACGTCCGCAATGCATTCAGCGCAGAACTAGAGAACAAGAGCATCAAGGACGTCTCTAAGAAAGTCTACAATATGCGTAAGAAGCATATCGGTCGCGAAGCAAAGGAGTTCGACATTCAGGTATCTGCAGAGAATCCAGTCAAGACGATGATGCCGTCTCAGTTCGAGCGTCGTGTATTCAAGAAGAACTTCAGACTTCTTGAGTTGACAGTGAAGGACGGTATGATGACAATCGTCCAGAAATGCAAGCCAGGCAGTATGGTAAGGACTGACTCCACCCATTGCGTCTTGACGACTAACGGACACAACCGCGCTGTATTCTCCAAGACGTACAGAAAACTCAATGCCTCAGAGAATATACTGTTCCACATCGTAAAGAGATTCTGCGGGTGGAAAGACAACGAAAGTGCTGTGATTACCTTGCAGATGGTTTCAGACGATGACAACGCTACTGTCTACAAAGTAAAGAATGTGAAACCACAATCATACGACTTTAATAGCAAGATTGCTGCTGAAAAGTAAGCAAAATGTCCATAATAAAGAAAGAGTGACTGTCATTTGATAGTCACTCTTTTGTATTTCACTGAAACATATTTTAAGGTAACGATATACCTGTTGGCTATATCTTTAATTTATTCGTTATAAAGTATGTTTCATCCATACGTAATCAGCATCTTCATCATCGTAACAGAAATCACTATATCCATGATTAGCATACCAATCGTGTACCCAGGATGTTTTTAGCACCTTCAGACAGATTACAGTATAATTGTACTTCTTGGCTTCTTTATCAGCAAGTTCAAGTATTTTGTTACCAAGTCCACGACCTCTTGCTGATTGCTCTACCTTTACATTTGATAGATACATAGTATTCTTATCATCATTATAAGCATATAGAGCAAATCTACAGAAATCATTATTGTAATAGTAAATTATACCCCAATCTGTTGTTTCTTTCGTGATATTCATATTTTATCTATTCATCATTTTTAGCCAACAAGTATATCGTTACTTATTTTAATCTGTTAGTGGCATTGCTGGTCTGAACTTTTTCGGACATTTGCTTCTATTGAACATATAAGAACAATCTGCATTATCTCTTATCTTCCACTTCGATATATCTTGTGCAAAGTCAGCGTCTTCGAACATATGACTGAAGTTCGATCCATTACGAACGTCCCACTGACTAATGTCTGTATTAAAGACGGAATTAGTAAACATCTCCTTGAACGTGTTTACTCTGCTCACGTCCCATTTCCTCAAGTCTCCGTCAAAGACATCGTTATTATAGAACATCCGGATCGTACTCTGCAATTTCGGAGTCTTCCAATTAGAGATGTTACCGTTGAAGCTTGCGCTTCTGAACATCTGATGCATGATTCTCACATTAGATACATTCCATTTGCTGATGTTACCGTTGAACTGTGAATAAGCAAACAAGTCAGCCATGTTCTCTACAGATGAGACGTCCCAATCAGAGATATTGCCAGTGAATGAAGTTGCATTGAACAATCCCTCCATCTCAATGACGTGTGAGACGTCCCATGATGAAATCTTACCGTTGAACTTGCGACGGTCTTCAAATAGGAAACTCATATCAGTCACTGCAGACGTGTTAAGCCACTCCAGTGAGCATTCATATCCATAGACGTCAATTGCTGCTTCTACAACTTTATGAATGCTGTCATTGTCAACTCTGTAATAACCGTTCGGTAAAGACTGCAAGTCTATCGAGGGTTGACGTCCTTCCAGCAATTCTCTGACTGCTTCTTCGACAGACTCGTAGATGACGTCTTCGGTTTGTGTGATATCTATCTGGTGGACGTCCAGGAAGTCCTCGTTGATATTCTTCAATGAATCCGGAGATGCGAAAGCCTGGTAATTCTTCTTGCTCGGAAGTTTAAGCAGTTGCGGCACATATGCTTCCGGGACTTCACTCTGATAGAACATACACTGTATGTTGCACTTCTTGTTGACGTCCCACTTACTTATATCCCCACCGAAGTCAGAGAAAGCAAACATAGAATTCATGGACAATACATTCCGGACGTCCCAATCACCTATGTCACCATTAAATGATGACTTGTAAAACATCTAATACATCGTCCGGACGTTTCCAGTCTGCCAATCTGAAATCTCACACTCCAGGTCGCAGTTCCTGAACATACCAGACATGTCTCTCACTTCACTGACGTCCCAATCACCGATTCCGTACACACGTCCAGTGAAATCAGACTGCTCAAACATATGACTCATGTTCTTCACACTCGAGACATCCCACCTCGAAATGTCGCCGTCAAACTCAGACAACTTGAAGAGATTGCTCATATCATCTATTCCGGACACGTCAATCCAGTTCAGCGAGCATTCATTACCGAATAATATACAACTGTGCAATACTGCTTTAGATAAATCTTCTGAACTGGACACATGATAATAAGCATCAGGAAGACTGCAGACGTCAAACGACGGTCTGAAACCATGAAAAATCATATCATCGATTTCTTCAAGCACTTCAGTCCGGACGTCTACCTCACCTTTTCCAACATCTTCCAGATGAGCGTCCAGGAAGTCTTCATTGACAAACTCACGTCTGTATTCAACCATTGCTTTACTGGCAGCAGTAGGATTCTCCGTTATTCTCTTAGGAGCATACTCATACTTTATCTTACACTGCTAGAACATTCCAATGAACAGACAGTCTGCTGGAATCTTCCAGCCTGATATGTCACTGTTGAAAGAAGAGAATGCAAACATGCTTCTCATGTCTGCCACAGAAGATACATTCCAGTCTTTGATGTTCCCGTTAAACGAAGAATAGAAAAACATAGAATGCATCCTGTGTATGTTGCTGACGTCCCATCTCGAGATGTCTCCGTTGAAACGGTTACGAATAAACATCTCACTGAGCGACGTCAATCCGGAAACGTCTATCCAGTTGAGGTTGCATTCTTCACCGAGGATGTCCGGCACTCTAGCAATGAATTCACGAAGTTGCTTTGAACTATCCGGCTTCCAGTAAGCATCGGGCAGACTACACAAGTCTATTACAGGACGTCTTCCTTCAATGACTCGCTATACGTCAGCACAGACATCTTCGTAAATGAAGTCGTCATTGCTTTGGACATCTGTAAGAATGTCTTCCCTGTCCAGATAGTCTTCGTTTATTCTGCTATAGTTCATTATACCTTTCTATACTCTGATTTGGCGTCGAAACACGGGCAAGCCTTGATCCATTCACTCGGTTCCACAGTTCCATTGTGGTTCTTGTCCGGCGAGAAGTCACGATGACCCTGTATCTTTGCCTTTGGATACAGTTTCCTCAAGTCCACTAACAGAGCAAGCAAAGCAGCCTTCTGTGCTTCTGTACGAGTGTCTTTTGGTTTCAAGTCCTTATAAGCAACACCCGGCTTCTGTTCTTCCAGACCACCCACATAGACAATTCCGATAGAATATGAGTTGTAGCCGGTCACATGAGCACCGGAGATGTCGACGTCACGTCCGTTATGCACACTTCCGTCACGATAGATGACATAGTGATAGCCGATGTCCTTGAAGCCGCGATTCTTGATGTGCTCCTTGCGAATCTGCTCGACAGTCATATCCTTTCCCTCCGGAGTTGCCGTACAGTGGACGACAATCCAGTCTATGCGACGCTTCGATTTCTTCAGTTTCAGTGCTGTAGACGCAACGCTCGGAATAAGCAATGCTAAAGTCTTAGGTCCGACTATTCCATCTGGTGTCAGTTTATGGTCTTTCTAGAACTGCTTGACTCGTTCCTCTGTGAGTGGACCGAACACTCCGTCCGGATATAAGTTCAGAGCCTTCTATATGAGCTTGACTGTCTCTCCACGAGAACCCTTTTTGAATATGTCCATATTATATTATTGAAAACGTTTTCTTATTATATGTTAGACTTCCAGGACGTCCATCCTTCATCTTATCCCAGTCTTCGTCCAGCGTCGTGCGTCCTTTCTGATGACTGTCGGAACGTGAAATGCATTTATCTCGTTGTCGTAATCGAACATCCCTGTAACATCAGCATCATCACTGACTTGCCATCTGGAGATGTCTCCGTCGAAAGTAGAGAAAGCGAACATGTGTGAGAAGTTTCTCACATTACGGACGTCCCACTCGCCTATATTGCCGTTGAACTTTGAGTACCGGAACATACAGTCAAATGTCTCTGCATTAGAGACGTCCCATCTGGAGATATCAATCGTATGCTTCAATCCGCGAAATGCATAAGTGAAGTCTGTTATATTGGAGACATCAATCCAGTTCATATTGGCATTCTCACGGAATAACGGCTGTCTCGGCCAATCTACAACGACTCTCACCTTTGCGCAGAAGTCCAGGAAGTCATCATTATCATCGAACCGATAGTAAGCGTCCGGAAGATTGCACAGATTAATATCAGGACGCTCACCTCGGATGACCTTGAATACGTTTTCGTGGACGTCTTCATAGATGACGTCATTCCTCTGAGAAATCGCTTCGAGTTCCTCTGCGTCCAGATAGTCTTCGTTCACTCTCTTGTAGTTCATGTTGTATTTATTTCTCAGACGTCCTTTGCAATCAGTATATAGTTATAGTAAACGAGTATATCTCAGATTCATCATAGTTCACAAGGTCGTCCGGAACTACTTTATAGTAAGTTGTATACGTTCTCTCGTTCGTAGCCCACAGCATCCCGAGTCCGGTTCCCCAGTTCATGTCGTCCAGGTTAGTCCAGTAAATCATATCAGAGGAGAAATAGACATTCTTCTCGAATGTTCCGAACTCAGACGGCAACAGTTTGTTCAGGACAGACGGCTTTTCCAGTCCATTGACAAAGTCATGCTCATTTCCGTCATACGGGATATGCGTATGGCAAATCTATTTGAAAGCTTCATTGTCCAGGCACGACTTCACCTTGCTTACAGTGACACGTCCGAGATAGATACAGTTCTGAAACTGAAGAACTCCGTCATATGTCTTCCTATAGTCGACCAGGTCATTGCAGCTGTCATACGGTCTAATGTATATATCATAGATGCCGGCGTTCACAGCGACTGGCTTCACATTTGCTTCTCCGTAAGTCCTGTTGTCTGTCGAGTACAGTATATAATCCGCACTTCTGAGTGCGCCACCCTTGACGAGGACGTGTTCCTTCCCATCGTACTCAAAATCTCCTGAAAGTCCGAAGTCGTCCGTGAAGAAATATCCTTTTGATATAGTCACGCTTCCTTTCTTCACCGGCATATGCTCGTCCGGCATTCCGTCCCGTGCAAGTTCAGTCGTGACTATGGTTCCGTTCTCAGTCTCACACCAGTACCACACGTCATATGTTCCTGGATCTTTAGCAGCAGGCTTGACATTCGCATCGCCTGAGTCCCACACATTGTCAGTGAATCCGTAGTAAGCAATATCCGTGTCACGATTAGGACGTCCGGTAGTCAGTTCATGCATGGTTCCGTCATAGACAAAGTCGTTGACGACATCAAAGTCATCAGTGAAGAATTTCTTCAATTTGATGACGCTCGTGATACTTCCGGAAGCATCCGGCGCATATCTTGTGTCAAGATAGCCGCTGGCGTCGTTATCTTTATTATAGTAATACACTCTGTATCCGACTTCGTATGTTCCGACTTCAGTAGCAGTAGGGACGTGTCTGCTGAAATTCCCGCAATCTACATTATATAACACAGTACAGTTCTCAAGACACAGTTTTCCGGGTGTACATAGATTGATGGAACTTCCTGTATATTCTGCAGTCACCGCTTTCGGAGCAGACGTCCACGCAGTAGTTGCAGGATAGAGACGGAACTTGTTCCATTTTACGAACGTAGAACCGTCTGCCACAAATGCACTATCATAGACGTCTTCAGACGGCCATATCAGATTCTTGTACGAAATTTCGTGTTTCTCTGAATCCAGCAGCCTGGTGCATATATAGTAAGTTCCGGGTTCGGAAATCTTACTTACGAGTTCTGAATTGCGTTCATCACATATATAGTTCTTGAGACTTCCTCCCCATTTGATGGAACCATTCTTCTAAATGGGATTATAAGATTGTCCGGTGAACCGGATTGGGCTTTTCAATATGGGAATAGAATTGAACGGATATGCCTTGTTAATGACGGCAGTGCTCACATCGTACGCAATAGTGCTGTTGTGTTCATCATCTCCTTGGACGTAAAATACAACCGGATAAGAACCGGCATCCGTCTTCTCGATGATGTTAGATTGGTATGACGTGTCTGTCGTTATGTACTGAGGCGTGCCCGCATCTGATATGCATACAGTGTGGATTTTCTGGGGACTGGTGTTGTAGTTCAGTTCCATCACTTTTGGATAACTGTATATGCTGATGTCCGATTTGTCTGTTGCCATTTAAACATTGATATATGAGACTTTCCTGGAAGTCTGTATATTTTCAATATTTATTCGTCTGGACGTCCGTCCGGCATACCCTTTATAATATATAATGAACGCATATACGCATGAGAACTATAAACGGAACCTAATTCAACAACTTTATTGTTAATTACTGTTAAATAAACGTTTAAAATTTGCACGGTTCAGAATTAATGCTTACCTTTGCAAACAGAAACGAGGAGACAGTCTCCGAGTAATGTACAGCAAATAAATCAAACGTTATGGAAATCGATTTAAGCAAGCTCTTCAAAGGTGCTACAATCAACATCAGCATCAACGCTAATATGGATGCTGAAGCAGTCAAAATGTTCATGCAGTTACTGGGTGGTAACTCAGCCAACATCAATGTCAACACTACTACAACTACGGAAAAGACCTCTGAGACGTCAGAAAGACAGCAAACGTCCAACAGTCAGTCTAAGGAAAATAAATCAAACAGCGAGGCCGGGAAGAAGTCTGACGACATGTTCGACATCGCTGCAGTCTGCAAGACCATTCGCGAATACGCAGAACTGGCGAAGTCCGGTGAGGACATCAAGGATACATCTGCTATCATGGCAGAGGAAATCAACAAGATGACTAACGGTCGTGTGCATGTCTTCTTGGGAACCATCGGACGTTACCATGCAATACTTCCCAACTTCATCAAGACTCCGGAAGTCTGTGCTATGCTCCGCAAGGACGGAAAGCGCGGCGGTTGGGCAGGATGGCTGCAGTTCGACAAGATGGAAGACGTCCTCAGGAACGCATTCACCAATCAGGAAATCACTGAGATAGTAGAGCGTCATTCAACTACGCTGGCCGGCCAGAAGCGTGCGAAGTGCCACAAGAATTCCGGATACAGCCAGGGAACATATGGACGTGTACGTCCGGGTTCGATGATGATGCGCATGCGCTGCAAGAAAGGCAGCGACGAGCTCGCACCCATGGTGATCGACGCTGAACTGGCAAGAGACCTCTTCGAGAAGGGCTACACACACGTCACCATCGGCTCACTGAGCAAGAATGACGTCCCGGTCGAGAACTCCAAGTATATCAACCTCATCTTCAAGAAAGAGAAGAACCGTACCCGTAAGGAGGCTAAGCACAAGACGATGTCCAGACTGCATCCGTACGGACTCAACAAGAGCGCTGAGGACGCAGAGCATCGCATCACTACATATGCCATCAACGGCGATGCATTCCAGAGAACCATTCTCAATTTCTTCAACGAGACCTGTACTGGGCTCAAGGAATGCATGTTCAAGCTCGTGCCTACTGGAAACGAGAACGAGCACGGAGTGGCATACCGCATAGAGAAAGCAACCGCTTAAATGTTCCATAACGTGGGAGGGACGTCCGGCAAGAACTAAACAATTGCTGTCATACATTCAAACATTCGAAAGAAAGTCCGGACGTCCCGTTTTTAAAACAAGTTTAATCATCAAAGAAAATAAAGGATATGAGAAAGATGAAAGTAGCGGCTAAGAAAACCCGCATAACAACAAAGAAGAATATCACGCCAGGTGTCATGGACGCTGACGGTCATGTAGTGTTCGCCGGTGACTTCGTGTCACTGCTCGATAAGAACGGATTCGAACTGATCGACGAAGATACGTTCGAAGACGTAGTCAAGGTAATCGGAAGCACACTCGAGAACAAGGTCGTCATCGACGGCGTAGAGTACGAGAGCAAGGACTTCCGTCTGACTAGGCAGACAAGAAAGAACTAAGTTATTTGCTTTGCAAATCGCATTTAGGATTTGCCATTTATATACCTATTTGTTTTACGAGAGCCTCGCTGAGAAGCAAGGCTCTTCTTTTTTGTACTGGGTTGTACATGAATGTTGGACGTCCTGTAAGTCTGTCCTTCATGTTAAATATAGTTAACGTTAGAAAAATAAACGTCCAAATTTTTGCATATTTGAAAGATAATGTGTATCTTTGCGCACAGAAACAATAAAGATATAAGATTATGAACGTACATGATACTGTAAAGAGAATGCTAATGGTTTATCCAAGCGTGACAATAAATGCACTAGACGCTTACGACCATCTGTTCTGCATTATAGGCAACGGCTATGAGTGGCAGAATGGCGAGCTTGTAGAAATTTCAGATATTCCATTAAGCGTCCCGATGTTATCTGAAGCACTCGACATTGCTATGCAGTTCAAGATGCTCGATAATTCTTATTCACTGTTCGAGTCTACACAGGAAATCTATAAGATGCGTCATGACGGCAAAGAAGACATGAAAGGAATTATAGAGAGTTTCTCCAAGAAGATGTACAACATGCTCAAGGAGTCAGTCAGCCTCATCTGCCGTACAGAAGAGCGTCTGAACGACTTCGACGTCCCTACATTAGAGCGCTATCCGGAAATCTTCATGAAGAACTATGAATTCCGTCTATACGGACTCTGTGAATGTTCTGAACTGTGCAATCTCCCAGATGACATCAAACCAGACTGGCTGGACGCTGCAGAACGAATGCTCAACTTCATCAAGACTCATCCTGAGACCTGGCGAAAGGACTACGAAGAAGAGTACAACAAGTGGATTCCGAAGATTGAAGCACGGATAGAAGAACTCAAGAACAAGTAAGCAATGAGACAATACGAGAAGCAATATAAGAAGATTGTGCTGAACATCCCGCATGCGTCTAAGTTGATGACACCGTTGACGTGCGGATGGACAGACAAGAATGCATTACAGAAGCATATCGACAGATGGACAGACTGGAAGACCGACTTACTGTTCACTGTCAAGGACGAACGAATCATCCCAGTGATAGCAAAGTGGTCCAGGTTCATGGTCGACTGTGAGCGTCTGGAAGATGACCCGCTTGAAGAAATAGGTCAGGGAATCATCTACACCAAGTTCGAAGATTGTACCAGACGTCCGTTGACGAAATTCTTGCAGGACGCCTTGATGGACGAATATCATAAGCATATCAATGCCCTAAAGCAGGGACTCACTCCGAATTCACTTCTTATAGACTGCCACAGTTTCCCGTCTGACTTGTCGGACGTCGATGTCTGCATCGGATTCAACTATGATGACTGGTCGACTCCGGATGACAAGACTGTATATACTATCAAGAGCGTATTCGAAGACGCTGGATATCGTGCTGAGTATAATGAGCCGTACAGTAACAGCATATCTCCGAAGACAGATTTCAACTATGCGTCCGTAATGATAAATCTGAACAAGCGGACGTATCTCGATGAGAACACGCTGCAGTTCATTCCAGAAGGACGTAAGAAGATGAAAGCGGCTATCAATGAATGTTACAAACAATTATTCAAATTATGAGAACAATATCAAAACCCACAAATGAGCAGTTGCAGCGACTAATGAATCTCATTGCACTGCCTGCAGTTATTGACGAAGAATCAATCGGCGACAGGTTCTACTTCAAAGATGCGTCCGGAAGTTATTTCATATCTGATTACACAAAGTGGCTCAAGCAGAAATATCCGGCCGTCTATAAGAAGGCTTCGACTGACGGTGACATAGACAGCATCGAATACGGATTCTGGTGGAGAATAGACGGCACTGATGGCGATGCAGGATTCGAACCGTTCAAGAAGTGTGCCGAGTATATCTACACACACGAGAGTGCTCTTGAAGGCGTCTGCAATGAACTCAAGGAATATCTGGACGACTTCGATAACGGATACAAAGAGGAAATGGGTATTGATGAAGAACGCTGGTCCAGGGACTTCAATCCGTTCGAATCTGAAGAAGACTATCGTTCAGAGCTTGCTGCGCTCTTCAAAGACGTCGATTATAATGCAGACGTCCAGGACGTCTCAAAGCAAGAAAGCAAAAGTCTGGAATCGACTATCATCAACTTCAATGCCCCGGACGCCAAGCCGGGTCGTAAGGCACCTGAGATTGATGACTACGAGTTCACCAAGAAAGTCCTCGATCTGGTGAAGTTCAACGCAGATGATTTGCCGACAGCAAGCCAGTTCACAAGAAGCAATCGTATGATTGGAATTCCGAAATCACTACTGCGTGACTTCAAGACTAAGATAGAAGATGCATTCGTCCGTCAGAACCCAGCTCTTAAGAAGGTCTATGCTGACATATCAAAGGTGGACGTCCCGTGTGAGAACACTGAAGGAAGTTGGGTCCTCTGTGTATATGTCGATATAGACGACTTCGGATATATCACTATGATGTGCGGTTCCGGGGAGCGCAATCACAGCACAACGCTGCCGGTCGTTTTCTTCATTTATTGGGACGGTTCTGCATGGAGAGCATTCGTGCCGGTTAAAGGTAATGCTATCAACATGAAGACTCGCAAACCCATTTCACTGGACGTCCGTTGTCACATAGACACTATAGAAGACAAGCAGTATCTGGAAGGTATTGGTTTTAATTGGGAGCAGTCGTTCAAAGACTGGACGCCGGAGTGGGACGTCTTGCGCGGACAACTCTATAAGCGCATCATTGTTGAGAACGAAGAGTAATCATTAAACGTTATTAATATTTTGCCCACCCGAAGTATCCCGGCTCGTGATGAGTCGGGACTTCTTTATTAATGAAATATGAGAAGTCCTAATAAACTATAATAATACAACAGAAGTTTGTACAGTTCAGAGATTCTTACTATATTTGCAGAGGTAAATTTCTATATTTTGACCATTTACATTCCTGTTCGTATTAGCGGATACGAAGATATTGCATTACCTGAGATCTTCCCGGCTCGAGACGAGTCGGGAGTTCTTTTTGTATGACTTGAACGTCCAGCATCTGCATTATAGTTAATTTAATTTAAAACAAGTCGAATTAACATATGAAATCATTGCTCAATCCGATAATTATATTAAATTTGCATCGTATAATAATTAAAGTATAAAGGCTATGCAATTAAGATTACCCATAACCGTCCAACTTGAGATAACGGACAACTGCAACTTTCGTTGTCAGCATTGCTATCGTCTGGAAGACGCTGAACGTCGATTCAAGGAATCAGATGACGAACGCATCATGGAGATTGCACGACGTCTGGCAGAAGACCAGGTCTACAACATCATCTTGACAGGCGGAGAACCGTTGACACGTCCGGATTTGCTGAAACATCTCGTGAAGTTTCTGAACGATGCTGACTGTAACGTCAATATCAACACGAATCTTACTTTGCTGACAGACGACCTTATTGAGTGCTTCATTGAGAACGACGTCCGCAATCTTCTCGTCTCATGTCCGTCCGGAATTTCGGAAGAGTATAACAAGATTACCAGGACGTCTGCTTTCAATGTCTTCGAGAAGAACCTCCGAAAGTTGAACGAGAGCGGCATCCATCATTCCATCAATATGGTGGTGAACCGGATGAACGTCCATTCTGTGCGGCAGACTGCAGAGTTTGTCAAGGAATGCGGTTCGACGAGATTCGGTGCAACTCCGATGTCACTCAACGCACTCTATCCTCGCAAAGACCTCCTGTTATCTAAAAAAGAAGTCACTGATGTATTGTGGGAACTCAACGCCATACACGAGGAACTCGGTATGGACATCGACGTAATGGAGGCATTGCCGAAGTGTGCTGTCCCGAGAGAACTCGTCCAGAAAGGACTGTCGTTCACCAGACGAAAATGTCAGGCTGGTCTGACAACAGCAGCAATATCATCGAACGGAGATGTACGTCCGTGTACACATAATCCGAAGTCATGCGGAAATATGCTTGAGAGACCGCTCAGTGAAATCTGGAAAGACATGTCGTCCTGGAGAGATATGACATACGTCCCAGAAGATTGTCGTGACTGTGCACTGATGTCGAGATGCAACGGTGCCTGTCGTATTAATGCACTGACAATGAATAGACGTCTGGATGGTCGTGATATATGGATGACTGCTCCAATATCAAAGAGTGAAACTATCAAGGACGGACGTCCTGTACTGACACCTGAGACTCAAGTCAGAATGATGAAGACGAAACTGAAGTTCCGCAATGAAGGTGACGGATACAAGCTCGTATTCGGACGTAACGGACGCCAGGTTGCAATGGTGAATGATGAAGTCGTCAAACTCATCGATATGATTGGAGACAAGACGATGAGCATCCGTGAGATTGCCGCTATGGGTGATGCAGAACCCGAGAATGAGAAGTTGACGTCCGTATTAAGACATCTGATTTCGAGGAGAATAATGAAAATAGAACAATAAATATACTCGTCATGAAGAATAAGATTGAATTTGACAACATGGAAATCGGTTACGGATATGCGTCCAAGACCGGTGATGCTGACAGCACTTCTAGTGCTAACTGCTATGACGGAGGTGGAGACGACGGATGCGACAACACCTGCGATAACGAAAGCACAGGATACGACTGTGATTTATAAACGTATTAAAACTTTAAGGAACATGAAAGAGATTGATTTCAACAAGATGGACGTCCAGACCAAGGTTGGTTCTAAGGACGGAACACCGGTGAACAATGTGACCGGTGACTGCTACGGATGTGATTCATCAGACGGCGATAACGACGGATGGTGCGACTGCGACGATGGCGGAAGCGATGAGAAGTGATTAAGAGTATTGTTATAACATGAAAAAAGAACGTCTGGTCAGATGACTGGACGTTCTTTTTTGATAAATACAGCGATGAGTAATCTTGTTACATATACGAGAATCAACGAGGACTTCCTGGACGTCCATCAGTCATCTGATTATCTCAATGCAGACGACGTCATTTATGATGAAGTCCGTGCTGAGATTAAGAAGATGCAAGAAGATAGAACAGGTGACTTGTATATGCCGTCAATAGATCTCTGCAGACTTCCTGACGCTTACTATAAGCCAGATAATTATCAGGAACTCTGGAACATCGTCAGACTCGTCCCGTCGACGTATAGTCTGGAATGTAACTTGAACTGGATTGACGTCAAAGGAATGACTGACTTGAGTTATATATTCGACGGAAGCGGATTCGACGGTGATATCTCCAGATGGGACGTCAGCCAGGCAGTCAACATGGCAGGTATGTTCGCAAGCTCAGCATTCAATAAGGATATCAGCAAGTGGGACGTCCGTAACGTCCGTTATATGGACGGAATGTTCACGTGGGCATTGTTCAACCAGGACATTTCTGATTGGGACGTCAGCCAGGTCAAGACAATGAGAGAGATGTTCATGAACAGCGATTTCAAAAAAGCAGCGCTGTTGAACAAGTGGAACAATAAAATACAGTACAACTGCAATACGGATAACATGTTCAAGAGAACGCCGGAAATAGACGACCAAGGTAATTAGATTACACTACCGGATTTCTATAAGCAATAAAGAGAGCCTCAAACTTGAAGCTCTCTTTTAATATAATGGGTCTTGAATGTCTAACAAGTATTGCAAGTCATCTAACCGACTGGAAATCTCATCATACTTTGCTTCTGCATATTTCAGTTTATACCAGTCGCTTTCAGACACTACTATAACTGAGTGCATCCTCTTAATCCAGTAAGGGATTTTAGACTTCAACTTGTTGTATTCACGTTGAAGAGATAACTTATCCTTATCTGTCAGATTAGACTTCTGGTCGTCCAGATACTTCTGATACTCTTCTCTAGTCATATGTTCTTTCTTAATTCGTCTCTGACTTCCATCAGTGCGAACCCGAGCCAGTTAGTTCCTTTCCAGTTGTGCGGATTATCTACTCCGTAGTCTCTATCGGACATCCCGATTCCCCATATCTTGTCGTACGGACTAGCTTCAACCAATACCTTGTCACCTGTCGACAGAAGAAACTGCAATAGGTCATTATTCTGTGAGAACTTGTGTATGTTTCCCTGGACGACTATCTCCTTTGCTCTCTTATTCCAGACAGATGCATCGAAGTTCCGGACTTGACGTCCTAACGCCTTCATCTCTTTCGGAGTATCAGCGTTCATTATCTTCTGATAAGCGTCCATGTCATTGAACGTCCTGGCTTTCTCAGCCATCATATATTGCTCAGCGCAAGTGTACTCAACGTTATGCATGCTGACTGCCGAGATGTAGTTAATCTGGACGTCCACCTCGAATCTTGCCGGATACCACTGACTCAAGCACGACTTCGTGATGTAGTTGTGTTTGTTCGTATGACCCCAGAAAAATAAGAACTCTAAGTTCTCTCCAGCGTCGTATCGCTTGATGATGTCTTTAATGTTGTACTCCATATTTCTTTATATTATATTGTTTGTGCAAAGATACAAATAATATCTCAACTGCAATGCATTTGCTGTGATGTTTATAGTTTATTAACTATGGGACGTCCTAGAAGTCTGTACTTCATTTCTTGAATCTCTTAAAACGAGCAGAGAACTTCTCAAGTTGAGTCATCTCCGGTTTAACTTCAGACTTAATCACAGTCTTAGTAGAATGCTCAACTTCGCTCTTCGGCACTTTCTCCACATAGTACTTCTTGACTAACGTCCTAACATCTACCGGCTTCAGTAAATCTTCATCGTCTTTCAATGGACGCTGTTGCTTATAGAGACAGACGTCTGTCTCATGAGCAACCAATCCGGACGCACTGCAATTCCTGGCTTCTCTTGCTAGCAGGTCGACGTCTGCATTACGCAAATAATCCATCTTCTTTATATGTGTATGACTCTTTATTAATTGCTGATGCCCGATGATGTTCATCTCTTTAATCTCATCAGCGATTCTTCTGTACGGCTCCTTGACCAGTTTCTCGTGATTGATATAACGGATTGCAGTATCTGAGTCTGTGACAAGTTTGACTTTCTTTTCTGGATAATACTCACTGACCCACTCTAACGCGGTGCGTATAGCAATGAGTTCCAAGACGCTTGAGTCACCTAAACTATATTCGCTTAAAACAGAAGTGAAGCGTCCGAGACAGGCAACTCCGTCCCAGACAGAGAATGCGATTGTGCCCTTTGACTCATCACCGCTCGCATCTGTATAAACACTCAATAAATCTTTCCTCTTCATCTTCATATAAATGTCGGACGTCCTGGAAGTCTATCAGCCATATAATAAAACGTCATTGAAGTTCGGCTCGATAATCTTCTTCAGAAGTTTTGCATCAGACTTCTTCAAGAAACTACTCAACGTGGAACTGCTGATGTTCTTCTCTAATAGTATCTGTTCCCGTGGGACGTCCAGCAGAACATCCAGCATTATCTCAGCCTGTCGCTTTGACCACTTGCTGATGATTGCATCTACAGTCATCGCATGAATACTGAGCACTTCATTTATCTCTTTCCAAGCAGTCACGACTGCAACTCGCTGCTTTCCGATTTTATCCATCAGATGTCCGGACAGTATATAAGCCTCGCCGTCGTGTTCTGCAAGCTCGGACGTCTTTCCTATGCCTATTGCTATCCGGACGTCCAGTAGACGCTTGTAACGCTGTTCATCCGGCGTTCTGGTGATGATGAACGTCCTCAGCAGTGAAGCGACCAATAATGCATCTTCCGGATTAGCGATAGTGAACTGTATCTCATCGCCTCTGTAGGCCTGGTAGTCTACAAGTTGAGTATGCTGCTCCAGGAAGTTCTTCACTTCTACTTGCAAGAGATGCTGCTTGAACCGGACGTCCATCAGTGATGACTTCACCATGTCTGCAGTCAGGACTGCTACTATGTTACTTTTCTTTTCCATCACTATATTATACTGTATAGTCGAATATAAATTCTTCGATTATATGATAAAATACTGCTAGTTTTCCTAACGTAAGTTAAAACATCGCTGTTTTAGTTAAAAGATGATCAAAAATTTGCATAATCAAAAAGTAATGCCTACCTTTGCATCAGAGATAAGAAAACAGAAAGTTTAACATCTAAAAAATAAAAGTTATGATTACTACAGCAGCTTATATCCTCGGCGGTGCAATAGCAGCCATCTTCCTGATTCGTTTCTTCGTCAGCTGTCAGGACCTGTTCGGCTGATAATAAATAAAACAAATATGTTCATACCAATTCGTTAACAACATATGAGTCAAATGTAATTCAAAAGTTTCAAAAGAAGAGAGTCATCTGGGAAGACGGCTCTCTTTTATTATATCCTTACGAATGACATTGCAACGTGGATGTTGTACTTCTTCTTGCCACTTGACGATATAATCGTTGCACTGTAGTCGTGGTCCGGAACGATGCACTTTCTTGAACTCTTCACATAATGCAACGCTGACGTCTGCTTCACCCTCACGACGACAGTCTTGCCTGGAAACATCTTAGTCAAGTCCAGCGGGACGTCCTGGAAGTCTACTAACGCAGTCGGGTCAAACGACAGTGTTATCTTCTCCACGCTCGGTGCAACATTCTTGATGAACCAGTTCAGGTTATCTCCGAAGTTCTCAACGTGATTGAATTCGCTGGAATACGGTTCATATGTGATGTCCTTCAAGTAGCGAATCTTCAGATTGATATTCTTCTAACGCAGGTCACGAATAAACCCATTGCGTATGTTGACGTGTCTGGTAACGTCCAGCACCAGCGTATCGCCTTCATATGAAGCTCTGTCGAGATTACTAATAATCTCATAGACGTAGTAACTGTTGATATCATGGCTCTTGAAGAATTCCTGGACGTCCGGCTGTTCTCCGCAGAATGCATCCACTATCGGTCTTATTTCCTTCGGCATCATGTCCTGGTGGAATGCACGATAAGCGTCCGAGAACAACTTCTTTGCCGGCTTGGAGTCCGGTCTGTTCTTCCACATGGACACGCATCCGGCATCAATCTGTGCTGAACCAGGAAATTGTCTCGGCTCCCAATAACGGATGTGCTGCGGCTTGCAGCCCGCACCGAAGGCAATCTTCAGGCATCCCTCGAACGTATTCCAAAACATCAGCAAAATCCTGCGGATGTCTTCGAGTGTGTCTATCTTCTTACAATCGATTCCGAGCGTGAAGAAGAACTTGTTCTCTCCAGTTGCAAAGAAGAATGATGATAGAGAAATGTAACTATGTTTATCATCATGCCTGTATCTCAACTTCAATCCGTGTTCAGTGACGTGCTCGTCGTATTCGTCCTTCTGGAGAAGATAACCGAATGATATAGGGAACTCACGAGAGTAGTCCTTTATGAATGACAGTCTGTCAAGCGTCCGCATGAACAGAGAATAGAACCTCTCCAGTCTGGACACGTACCACTGCTCGTCCTTGTTCTTAGTCATCTCCTTGGTACAGAACAAGAACTTGTACATGAACTCTCGTGTATCAATGTCGGGATTCACCTGGACGTCTGTCTGCAAGTCGTCCAGTTCTACATCATCCAGATAGTCTTCGTTGATTCTCATGCTGTATTTATCAGGGACGGACGTCCTGGAAGTCTTGTAATAAATATAGAAACGTATAATAGATTAACAACAAGATGGTACCGGCAAAATATTTCATGAGTAAGATTTCCGATTATCTGGAAAGGAAATACGGAGATACAAACAAAGACAAACAGTCCCAGTTCGACGTCCGCTGGAACAAGGAGCATACGTCCTTCTATGTCTACAACAGGAAGGGTGGACGTCCGATTTGTTCTGCAACGCTGAGGCTTGCAGACCACTCTCCTTATCTTCCGAATTACATGAAACCGACAGAAACTGACTTCAACTATCCGTCAGAGAAACCTGAGCACAATGTCTCTATCGAGTTCTATGATCCGAATCACCGGTTCGAGAGGACGACTAACGTCCGGAATTCATATGACTTCGATGTAGAGCGCTTCATGTATGCGACGAAGAATCTGGACAAGGAAGACATCAATAAGATTATCGTCAATGCGATGAGCTTCATTGAAGACCCATACAGCAAATTCGAAGACCCGTTTAAAGATAATCTGAAGAAGAAAGCATTCAGATGGCAGGCACGGGCTTATAAGGCACAAGTTCCATTCCCGCTTCCACGCAAGAGTGTGTATGATGGTCCGATGAATTACTTCGAGATTGTACACGGGGCGTCCAGGAGAACTGAGTCTGTAGATAACATACACGAGTACGTCTTCGTTTGTTATGATGAAAGTTTGGACGTCCGGTCAGAAGCACAGAAGTTGATTAATTCAGAAAGAAACAAGCGACAGATGTACGAGAGTATCATGCGCGAGTTGTCTGTAATGGTCAAGAAAGAAATATTTAAAAAATGAGAGCAGCCCTGTTTAGAGCTGCTCTTTCTGGACTTATAAGCCTGTTACTTGAATCGTTAATCATCAAGTATGACATTATGATCCACTTCTTCCTCCAGTTCCTTGAGCTTGGCATTATACTGCTCGAGTTCCTCGTCAGTCATGTACCTGTTGTAGAACAGACACATGTGACCGTTGTCGTCTTTGGATACATAGACGTCTGATGAGTTGACCTCCGGATGCTCTCTCACAATCTTGATGACGAGTTCCTTCAGATACTCAGCATACTTCATCGCAGGCATTCCATGACCGCCGATGACTTCACTTACTTCTTTCTTTCGCTTTTCCATATCCGTGTTATTTTATTTGCCGCAAAGATAAGCATTAACCATGAGACTTCAAAATATTTTAGTATTGATTAAGAATTATTAGGATATTTTCAGATATGTATCTGTATTCCAATATGTACAGATATTCAAATATCAAGTGATGAGAATGAAACGTCCTGGACGTCCGTCGTTCATACACTCGACTGCTTTGCTAACGAAAGTTAAAGTCTATGTTAAAGATTGTATAATTCGCATCTAATTCAAAACTAATTATTACCTTTGCGGTAGAAACAATAAACGTACAATTATGACAGCATTAATATACATAGCAGCAATCATCGGTTGGGTCGTCCTCAGCGTATTTCCTGGGCTGTATCTGGCAACAATGGCATTAGGTGGACCTGGCGGTCCGAGAAGCACATTCGCTAGAGTTTCCATGCATATCATATATTCAGCAGTGATAGGTTTCATATCCGAACTGTGTGTGATACTTGCTATCATCTGTTCACCGGTCATACTTATTGTTCATCTGGTTGAAAGACGTTCGTTGAATCATCTTGGTTACAAGATAACAATGGACGCAGAAACTGGAGACGTCTATGCATACGACCCGAAAACTGGACACGAAGTCGGACGTGATCTTAAGACTCGTAACTATGATGAAATTATAGCAGCAATAGAAAAAGAATATAACAATTCAAACAAAACATTATAACTATGGACGATAAAAGAAAATTAATGCTTATCAGCGAAGCAGAACAGAAGTATGCTGAAAAGATAAAGGAACTAGAATTCATCAAGAAATCTGACAGTGAGTTCTTCGACACTAAGGGTCCGGACAAGTTGTCCTTATTCAGACCAGAAAATATCAAATGGGCCGTTAAGAATGTATTCTCACCGGCTGACGGTTTCAGTTATTATCCCTTATATGACTTATATGCTCATGACGTGATGAAGCTTGATATGCTCTATGCGTTCAAGCACTGCGCTGACCAGCACGTCGGTTTCATACTCGACATCATTACTGAAGAAGAACCAGTTATTCTGTCGTCTGGACGTCCGTCCAAGAACAAGACTAATTTCAAGAAGTACTACATAGTCGCTTCTTATAACTTCTACACGGGCAACATTGAAGTGAACGTCCTGGACGCTAGTATTCAGATGACTCCACTTATGCGATTCAAAGTCTACGACCCAGTAGAAGGAGAGAGATTCCTTAATCCGGAAGCATACTACGAGCACTACAAGGAAACAGTTAAACGCAATGAAGAGCGTCGTCGCTCAAAGCAGATGGTCATCACTGTCGGAATGTGGGAAGACATGCAGGCAGAAATTAAGCGTCTGGAGAATATGATTCAAGAGAACGCTAATGATGTTTCTGAGAACTATGCACGACGTTATCGCTCTGAAGAAGAATGACGGGACTTCCAGGACGTCTGTCTATCATGGGTAGACGTCCTTTGTTAATGTACGTTAAAGTTAATGTTAAAGAATGTATAAATCACTTCTAATTCAAAAGTAATTATTACCTTTGCAGTAGAAATAATAATTAAAAGAAAAAATGAATATGACAGACTCTGAGAATATCCGCTACAGTTGCGACACCACTTATAACGGTGTCGAGATGACTTGGGACGAGTGGAAACACGTGGAAACAATCAACAAGAAGATAGCAAGCAATCCCCGGAACTACATCGTTGGATTGATGCTGATGCCATGGTACGTCATTAAGATATTCTGCATGGCACTGGCAATGGGCGGTGTAGGCAACAAGTTCACTATAGCATTTCTTGATGATGAGTCTAAACTGTCAAAGACTATCGGAAGAATCTCGAAGAAACTCCTTAACTATGAGTCGTACATGGACGAGGAGTATCATCGCATCATGGAAGTTCCGTTCTATGAGCGTCATCCAGAAAGAATTCAGAAATAATAAAACAATAGTAATTATGGCAAAGAAAGCAACGGCACCGAAGTTAATGACAATCCGTGATGCAGAGCAGAAGACCGGAATGTCACGACAGACACTGACCAACTGGCTGGACAGCGGACTGCTGCCTGGAATGCGGACGTCCCGCTCCATATGGGTTTCATCTGAAGCAATCGACAAGCTGGCACACTCTACTGTCAACATCGGAAATATACAGAAGGAAGTAGAGAAACTCTACGAACAGGTCAAAGCACAGAAAGCAGAGATCGAGAAGAAGACTGCAGACTTGAACGTCCGTATCAAGGAAATGAATGGCGTTCTGGAAGATTGTAACGTCCCTGCTGCAAAGCGAGACATAGTCGACCGAATGCTGAAGATTTTCGGAGAACGTCTGACTATGCGTGAGAAGTTTATCACAGAGCAGTTTATGAAAGGGAAGGACGTCCAGGAAATCTCATCTGCAATGGGATTATCTGAGACCAGAATGTGGCAGGTATTCAACTATGGTATGCGTAAGTTGGACGAATCGACTTCCATCCTTGCTGAGAACGAACGTCTGAAGAAAGAAAACGAGCGCTTGTCTAATGAGCATGCAATCATGAAGGACGCTTATATAAACGTCCGGAACAAGAATGCAGAACTTGATGCTACGCTGCAGACTTACAGGATACTTCACGAGAATATTGAGCCGTATAAGGGAGAACCGTTGACTGAAGAAGAGAAGCATCTGGTTGCTATACTTCGGACGAAACTGGAAGACTTGAACATCAGCGTTCGGACATTGAATTGTTTGAAATGCGACAACATCGAGACTGTTGGCGACTTGGTGTCAAAGAACAAAGCAGACTTGCTGCAGATTAAGAAGTTCGGACGTAAGATGCTGACTGAACTAGACGACCTGGTAGACTCTCTAGATTTGTCATTCGGGACAGACGTCCAGAAGTACTTGTTGAGAGAAGCAGATTCATTCACCATTATATAATCAAACAAAACATTAAAGAGTATGGACAACCCGTTAAACAAGACTGTCAGCGAAATGGCTGAAGACTATCAAGGAACAGATGTGAAGCAAGCATTCAAAGACGGAGCAGCCTCAGCATTGGACGCTGTTCGTGGATACTTGAGTATCTCATCGCATCTGAGTGACATCGTGAGAATTTCCGATTTGCGGAAATTCATCAACCGAATTCGTTTGTAAGAGATTTGCTATTGTAGGTATTTGATGCGAGAGGACGCCTGACACTCTATGAAGTGTAGACGTCCTCTTTTTTTAATGTGGACCTGGAGGGTCATGATCCCCCGACCTTGACATATGAGTGTCCTGCTCTAACCAGCTGAGCTACAGGTCCGATTAATTATCTTATCGTAGTCGGTCCGGGATTCGAACCCGAATGGCAAGAATGAAAATCTTGAATCCTAACCTTTAGATGAACCGACCTTCTGATATATTATATAGTTTCATTGAAGTTTTGTCTAAACTGTACAGAAACAATTAACTAGTCGAGTTTCTGTAGCGAACCTCAACTGAGTATATAAACTACTTGGACTTCCTGGAAGTCTTTGCGTTGTTTCTTAAAGTAATTGCCGGCGGCGACGTTCGCTCGTTCCTGGCATGCTAGTATTAAACTGTACGATATCGATTGTCAAACTAACTATGCTCTTTATCTATTATTCATCTCATCTGGACGTCAACCCAAAATATCTACTATATACTCAATGACTTCTAATCTTAAAACTTCAAAATGTATATTATAGTAAACATTTTCTTGTCTTAATGTATATTATATGAATCATTATCAAACTTCAAACTACTCATCTTCGACTATTCAATCTCAACTTTAATCTTAATGCAACTTATAATTAACTTTATCTCAACTTAAACTATACTTTATGATACTTTAACTACTAAAAATGTACTTAACTATTACTATATGAACTGTTATCTCTAAACTTCACGGACTCATCGCAACAGCGCTTATACCGGCAGAGCGTCCTTGCTCGCAACTCTATTTATCTGAGTTCTCAGAAGCTAAATGAAGATTCTCCTGGACGTCCGTCCCCCATACTCTTCATATTCATCTCACTATTCTCCTAAATAAAGTTAAACTTTCTACTGAAATTTGCATATTACGAATTTTATTCGTATCTTCGCGGTACATTAACATTAAAAGAAAAGATTATGATATTAGAGAACATGAATTCAAAAGAGAAGTTAGGACAGATGTCCAGCATTCTCAGTATCCTCGAGGACAGGGTAGACTCGTACATCGAGCGTAACAGAAGTAACTTGCGTCGCAGACTGAAGACTGCAGAACGGACGCGAATCCAAAGAGAGTTCAGTCTCGGGACGAATGGAAAGTGGGAAGTGGACATGTTCATACTGAAGGTCTCCAAGGATTACATTCAGGTGACGTTCGATGCATGTCAGAAGTACTTCATCAAATATGCAAAAGACCCAGTGAGTATCGGTGCCGGTTATTATGTCATACGGAAGTCATTCTCCGTGTCTGCACTGAAGTACAATAAGCACTTCTTCGAGATTACTCCTCACTGTATCAACAGATTCAGAGAACGTTGTCCGGAAATGAAGGACATCAGTGTAGCAGAAGCCCGTGACCGGATTCTGGACGACATATCCAATTCCAGTAATGAATTCGACAACGACACTGTCTCCGAGAAAGATGAGAATGCATACGACTCGAAGTTCTTCACAGAGCTCGGTCAGTACTTCGCACTGCTGTCAAAGGAACAGACGTACATCTGTCTGACTACGTTCGTGTCCAATGAACTGCTCAAGGCAGAACAACTTGCATATTCACTGGTCGTCAATGAGTACAAGGGACGTTCATATTCGGAAGAGGACATGAAGAAGAAGGCAATCAAGTTCATCAAGAAGACCGGAAATGACAAGGAGAACAATGCATCGCTGGAAGAGATGAAGAAGGACATGTTGCAGAAACGTCCGAACCCAGTATCACGCCTGTTGAACGGAGAGTATATATCGAATATAATGAAGAATAACATCATCACGGGAAACGTCCGTAAGACTATTGCGAGTATTCCGTTTCCGATGTTCAAGAATAAGTAAAGCAAGTATAATAAATGGGACGTTCAGGACGTCCCTCTCAAACATATAAGATTATGACAGCAAAAGAAGCATTACGAATCATCAATGAATCTGCAGTAGAAAGCAAGAAAAAACTGGACGCTACAATCCACAGTCTGCATGATGCAATAGATAAGGGCGTTCCCGGAGATGTCAAGTTAGACGTCCGGACGTTCGAGTCTATCATGGTTGATGTCATCAAGCTCAAATGGGCTCAGCAGTATCCTAAAACATTTCTGACGTGTTACGTGACTGGAGATGAGTATAAAAGAATCCCTAAAGCTCCGTACACATACTATATGAAGACTATTAACGGAAGTCTGAGCGATTTCATCTCTCGGAATGAACTGAGCGACTTTCATATCCACAGTAATGGAGGATATACAGACGAAAGCCGGATGAGAATGTTCAAGAAGCGTCTGGAATACATTGAGTATCTATATCTGACCGGTGATGAACTCGACATCATCGCCTGGTGCATGGACAACGTATGCATTTAATCTGAAGAAGTTATGTTCAACGAAGAGAAACTACAAGAGTGGTTGAAGTATATGGCTGAACGTCCGGACGAATTCCCTGCATATACGTCCTGGTTTCACGGGATTACACACTGGGAGCATGTCGAGAAGTTCGGACTGTTGATGGCTAAAGAATGTCCTGCTGCAGATACAGACGTCATCAGATGGTTCGCTTATCTCCACGACTGTCGTCGAGGAACAGAGGGATGGTGCGAAGAACACGGAAAGATGGCTGCTAAATTCATCAGCAGGATTCGTAGGACGTTCCTGAGCGACCTGAGCGATGAGCAGATTACTGTCTTGAGACTGGCGTGTCGCAGTCATACAGTGAAGCGCAGGACGAAAGAAGTCACTGCGGACATCTGTCTGGACGCTGACCGTTTGGATCTGTACCGTGTAGGTATTACTCCTGATCCGAAATTGATGGCAAGTGAAATCGGAAAGCGCTATGCGGAAATGAATTATGAAGAATTAGTAAAGAAAGCAAAGATATGACTAAAGAAGATTTACAAGTGTACTTCACTGGACAGTGTACAGTAAGTGGTAACGTGATTAAGCTCGGACAGACGCAACTGTCACGAGAGGATTATCTCCAGATAAAGAAACTGCTGGAGTCACGTGGTGGTAAGTGGAAGGGAGGCAAGACGTCCGGATTCGTCTTTGACTCTGACGCTGAGATGATATACGAGTCGATATGCAACGGTGACATGGAGAACAAGAAGAACGTGTATCAGTTCTTCCCGACTCCAGACGAGATTGCTGACATGATGGTTGAGAAACTGGACATTCCGGATGAGATTGTAATAGTTCTCGAGCCGTCAGCAGGACGTGGTGCACTCATTGAAGCAGTTCACCGGCAGCGTCCGAATATCATCGTGGATGCGTACGAGATTAATCTGGATTGCTATTATGCATTAGAGCAACTCTGGAACGTCCAACTGCATAAGAGCGATTTCCTGGACGTCGACGAAGAAGAGAAGTTCGACTACATCATCGCCAACCCGCCGTTTGCGAAGAATGCAGACATCAAGCACTTCCGTAAGATGTTTAGCGTGCTGAAGACTGGAGGACGTATGTGCTGCATAATCTCATCGCACGCACTCGAGTGCAAGGGTCGAGAGGAATCCGAGTTCAAGAAGTGGATGTACTCGCTTCACCCAGATGTGATAGCGTTACCGGCCGGAACGTTCAAGGCAGCAGGGACAGACGTCCGGACGTATATGGTGACTGTGCAGAAGACAAAAGAAAATGCTAACTATTAATTCGTGAAATATGGAAGTAACATCTTTAATTGGACGTCCAGTCAAGATATTGACTATAGATGAGTACAAAGAAGCTATCAAAGAGTATTACACTACTTCTGGGAATGAAGACAAAGTTGTGTGGTTCTTTTCCGGAAATGGTTATAAGTTCCTGACGAAATTCCGCACGTTCGAGGAAGTCGGTCAGATATACTGGAAGCATGAGCCGCTTATGAAGCGTTGGTTCAGTTCTTTGGAGGACTGTCTGGCAAACCTCAACCGTAGCGGTGGGATGTGCGGAACATCTATGCGATGGCTTCCGGGAAATGGCGCATCTCAAGAAGAAGTGGTTCTTCAGCCCACAATCATCCCGAGTGAGAACACTGAAAGCTATATCGACAAGATGACTGACACTGCACTTCAGGATAGGATGTTCGGAATGCTGATGGATCCGTTCGTGTATGTTTCTGAATTCGGAGATGAGGAATATATCGACGAGGAAGACAAGAGATACGCTGACCTGGACAATTACCGTGTGTTTATGACAGAAATCTCCCGTGAAGAGTACGAGAAGATGGAGTCAGAATATGTCGAGTCTGTACGGACGTTCAAGTACGACGACGGTCTACTTAGAAAGGATAATTGGAAGTCATTCGAGATGACTGAAGAATTCATTGAATTCATGAAGCAGCATACGCATTATAAATTCGAGGACGATGAAGATTAACGTCCGGATTTACCGAATAACTGCTGGACGTCCAGGAAGTGTCATATAAATAACTTCACTATGGGAGTAATCAGTAATAAGTGGAAAGAGATGCGTCAGCAGGTCATCGACACATTTGACTTATTTTACACGGGTATGTCTTTAGAGATGACTGATGACGTATCCATAGAAGACGTATATAACTCTCTTTCGATAGAGGGTTATAAAGTAGACCGGACACTAATCAACAATGTCTTATCTGGACAACGTGAGGTCGAATCAGATGATGAGAAGACTGTACTGATTATCAAGGGATACTTCCAGGCATTTCATAGAGTAAACGATTCGATTGTCCGGATTCGTACGGAGCATCTTAATCCTGGTCAGTGCGTCGAATCCGAATTCATGGACTGGTACATCGAGATGTAGAAACCGTTCGTCGATGCCGGCATCATCAAGCTCTCCGATATAATGGGCTACAGGAATCGTCCGGTTTATATAAAGAACTCGTGGCACGTGCCTCCTGCTTCTCATAAGTTAATGGACTACATGGACGAGTACTTCGAATGTCTGAAGAATGAAGAGTATGCTTCAGTGCGTGCTGTGCTTGGACATTTCTTCTTGACTTGGATACATCCATTCAACGACGGTAACGGACGTATGGCAAGGTTTGTCATGAATGCGATGCTGACGACCGGTTGTTACTCGTGGACAGTCATTCCGGTTTCTGAACGGAACAGATATATGACTGCTCTTGAGAAAGCAAGCGTTGAGAGTGATATCACTGACTTCAGTAAGTTGATTGCTGAATTATAATCTTATAGAATAACTGCTGGACGTCCAGGAAGTTTCATTATTTCTTGGACGTTCATTTTTTATTCACTTCAAACCGAAGTGCTTGAGAAGAAACTTCTTCTTTTCTTCATACGGCAGATGAACCATATAAAGGAAGTCGTCCTGGTGCTTCTCGATGTATTCGTCCAGCGTGCATATAACCTTGCATGGAGAACCGGCGGCAACTGTATTCGACGGAATATCCGTATTAACTATGCTGCCTGCTCCGATGATGACGTTATCACCGATAGTGACACATAGCAGTATGACTGAGCGACATCCGATGAAGCAATTCTTACCGACAGTGATTGTTCCGTAGATGACAGTTTCCGGATTCTAATCTGGAAGATTGCGTATCACACGAGTCGCAGCGTCATGTGTGACGAATGCACAGTCGAATGATATCGTAGTTCTGTCACCGATAGTCACCAGGTACGGTTCTGAACCGAAGTTAGCTTCACCGACTATGCAGACATCTTTGCCCAAGTTCGGACGTCCATATTTTTTAGAAGGGATATACATGCTATATTTATAAGGCAGACGTCCAGGAAGTCTCATTGTTTCAGAAGCTTTCTGGACGTCCGCACTCAAATTAGATAAAACAAGAGATGAGAAGTACTCTGGCTGTGAAGCCGATTGCTACACCGGCAATCGTCAGTCCAAAGTCAATCCAATCCCATTCACCGCCCCAGAGTTTGTCCTTCAACTCGAGACATCCTGCTGCTGCGCCGCCCGCTAGCAAAGCGCAGTACCAATCGTTAGACAATGCGCCGATAGCAATACCTCCAACGAGATGCTTCCAGCGATTGCTCGCCTTGAACCAGTTGATAATGTTCTTCATGGTTTTGATTAAATTAAAAAGACGTTTAATTCACATTATATTTATCTATGAGGTATAGACGTCCTAACGAAAGTTAAAAGATGAATACTTTTAGTTAAAATGTGATTAAATATTTGCAAGATTCAAAAGTATGTTGTATCTTTGCATCAGAAATAATAAAACAAAGAAATATGATTATGACAGCAACATTAATTATAATAGGAATAATATACATGATACCGGGTTTCGTATTCGGCATCTTCGCTTGGGACGAACCGGTTACAAGTAGATTCGACTATTGTAAGAGAGTAGCATTACATGCAGTGATGACCGTATGCTGGCTTCCGATTGCACTATGGTGTACCAGTCCTTGGTCGTTAGATGCATCTTGGAAAGAATATTTCAAAGATTGTAATGAATCTGAAGAGTTCTTGCGTCGGACATTCGGTAAGGATTACGAAAAGATGATGAAGAAGTACGGAAAGTATATGCCAAAGAATAACAAATAATATACGATTATGATTACGACACTGACAAATATCACGGCGTTCTGGGTGAATACACTCGGCTGTATGTGCATCTTAGGACTGGCAATGTGCACAGTGAATGCAATTCACGGAATTTTTATTCCGTGCTGCAGGAAAGGCGCTGTGGGCGTCGGATTTCTTCTGACCTTAGTAGCAATAGTCAAGACATTCAAAAGCACGCTGTGGGTCATTCTAGCAGCCGTAGTGGGCTTTTTCTGGTTCGTTATGTACGGAACGTTCGTCGTCATCCGGAATTTAGTAACGAATAAAACATAAGATTATGTCAATAGAGTTATAAAAAATATAAGCACTGGACATCCTGGAAGTCTATCATTTATTATTTCTTAAAGTATCTTAAAATATCAACTAAATGTTTGCACAGTTCAAATTTTATTTGTATCTTTGCACTGTCAAATCAAAACAACAAAGTTATGAAAATAAGAAAACGTTTAAGTGATTTTCCTCAGAAACTGAAAATTTTCAAAGCAGTTGAAAAGGGATGTTCAACAATTGAATTTGTTGGAGAAGTCAATCATATTGACGAACTCGAGGATTGTATTATCCAGGCACTACTCGATAAAAACAATGATTATTACGTAGTCATTGAACATTTCGATAAGCACAGAATCTATAAGAACAGCACCAAAATTAATCTTATAGACGAAGACATCTTCGACAAACTCGACAATATGTTCAAAAGCGCTACTGCGTTTCCTATGATTTCATTCAATCTCATCAACGCACTCCGTCACAATAAAGAAGAGATTGAATTCGCAAAAGAAACATACGAAAAGCATTACGGAAAAATAGAGGACGCATAATTAAGCGTTCAGCGTGAATCAATAGTCAATTCAAATAAGTCAAATCAAAAAAAACAACAATAAAGTTATGAAACTCAATATGACAATCAGACCGTCTGTATATACGGGTTCAGGTACACATCTTGATGCAATGAACAGATTCCATTCTGTTATACCGGCACGGACGTGTCTCACTTTCTGTAGTAACGGCAATTTCTATGGTCCCATCAAGAGAAGAGGTGACAACGGTCCGGACTATGCGTACTGCTTCAATATGGACGTCTTCAAGAGAGGCAAGCATAAGAACAACAAGCATTACACTCTGTATGTGTATAAGATTGACTTGCGTCTGCTCGACATCCTGGGTATGAAGATTGACCAGCATCAGAGATACTTTAGAATTGTTCCCAAGAAAAAGTAATAAAGAATATGAAGGCATATTATCTGACCATACAAGCATGGGTTCCGAATAAACGAGACCCAGAGTCACAGACAGTGAAGTTGACTGACTATCACACGACGGTTGACGGTGCTAAGAAGGAATTCACGAATAAGTTCGGAAACAAACCTTCTTATGCTCAACTGTCGAAGCGACTGAACGTCAGCGTCCCAACGGAGATGTTGGACAAGCCGAACAGTATTAAGATAGAAACAATCGACATTAAAGAAGATTGATATACCAATGGCAGCGTATCTAACGAAAGAGCAGGAACGAGAATTCGATAAACTCTTCAATGAGTTCATATCGAGCGACGGAATATATCTTCCAGACAAAAGCGCATACATGTATTGGTTCAGAAAAGGTTTACAATCAAAAAAACAAATAAAGTTATGGGTGCTTACATCGCAAAACAACCGAATGGATTATACTGTCGCTTCTCAAGTGTCGTTGATTCTGTGACACACTGGAACATGACAGAAGAGGACTATATCAACTTCCACAAAGAACGTTACGGTGCATTCTCAGGAGAGACCGCTCGTGACACTCTGAAGAATCATCTCAAGCCGTTTGAGAAGATTAAGGATGACTTCATTCCAGCAAACGACTCTGTTGAAGAATTCCAGAGAATGCTCAAAAGTATGGGTGATGAAGAAGGATTAAGTGAAAAGAATTTGAAACGTATCCGTGAATGGCAAGAAGAAGTCGACCGCGGATGTAATAATAGATAAGTTATGTTCAGATTAATGTTTGCTCCAAAAGCAACTCCGGGTAAAGGCGAGATACCAGTTCTCGACCAAATCTATGGGACGTTCAATACTTACACAGTGGACGTGGAGAACCGTAAGCTCAAGACGAGTCTGTCTCCGAACTTGAAGCGCTTCTCATTCATGACTTATGACGAGATGATACAGTGTGAGAAAGAGGGCTGGGATTGCAAAAAGCTCAACTATACTATCGACAGAGTCGGGAATCTCGAGATGGACATTCCAGAAGACCATGACGTCATAGTTATATTGAAGTAAGAAATAATCAAATCATATAGAGTCAAATGTAAACTAGATTTCCGGAGTCGAGATGACCCCGGATTTCTTTTTCATATAAACAAATATACGTTGGACTTCCAGGACGTCCCTCTTAAATTTCTTCCACTTTCAATCTCACAGACATACCGTTGCGATCGCCGGCAAGCCAGGCACGCTTGCCAGTAGTAATATCGAGTGGTGCATCATTCTCGTGAAAGCGTATTGCATCAGGTGTGTACGGAAAGCACATGAAGTACAGCTTGATGTTTCCATATATCATCCGGATGTCCAACGCTCCGTCTTCCTTGAACTGTATCCAACCGAAGTAGTCGACCTAGTTCTCGTTGTAGTCCGGGCTTCTCATCAGGTCGTTCACCAGGACGTCCTCCTCAATAATAGTCAGTCTGACGTTACAGACTTCTTCTGGTTTGCGACCGAACATATAAGTATGCTCTCGTGAAATGCCGAAACTGTCGTAGAACGGACGTTCTTCTTTCACGTATCGAGATGCACAAGTCGTCTCGAATGTAGTTCCTATATGATAATCAGATATCAGCATTTATTAAAATACCTCTGCCATATTTAAATATGGATGATGCATATCCTTCTCACTGAACTTCGCATTAGCAATAGTTCTCTCCGGCCACTTAATGTTGATGTCTGGGTCGTCCCACATGATGCCAGCATCCGCTTCCGGACAGTACACGTTGTCCACTTTATAGCAGAATACTGCAGTGTCGCTCAAGACCAGAAATCCATGAGCGAAACCTCTTGGGATGTAAAGCTGGCGATGATTGACATCATTCAACTCAACTGCGACGTACTTGCCGAATGTCGGACTTGATTTCCGGATGTCAACTGCGACGTCCAGCACGCTTCCGCAGACAACTCTCACGAGCTTAGCCTGGGCAGCATCGCCTTTCTGATAGTGAAGTCCGCGCAGAACTCCATATGACGATTCCGACTGGTTCTCCTGGATGAACTGGACGTCTGCCACGTTATTCCGGAATTCTGCGTCTTTGAACGACTCAAAGAAGTATCCTCTGTCATCTTTAAATACCTTCGGCGTAATGATGTATACGCCTTCAATATCTGTCTTTTCGTAAGTCATAATTATATAATCAATCGTTTGAGGGCATGATTATCCATAGAATGATGTAGATGAGTCCGACTGGAACGTATGGACATAAGAACAGTATGACTGTTATGATGCGCAAGACGTCCGAGTCAATACCGAACTTCCTGGCAATCCCTCCGCAGACACCGGCAATCCACTTGTCATCTTCATTTAGTTTCAGTTTCTCCATTGTTATTCTTATAATTAAGTTTGTTAAGCTCATCCGGACTCACTTCAGTGTAAGTATAGTCCAACATCTTCTGTTGATATTCCAGCGCAGCCTGGAGTTTCTTCAGTCTTGCAGTGTTCTGCTTAATCTTTTGCTTCAGATAATGTTGCAGAGAATGGAAAGCAATCTTCTTGTCTGAGTACAGTTTGCTTGTCATCCACGGTTCCATCCAACCTCGATGATTATATCCGTAGATTTCTTTCTCGAACACGTGTGGATGTTTCTCATCATACGGATATAACTTGAACATCCAAGGATAAACAGCATATATGCTCTGAACTTCTCGTATCTTGAACTTCTTCCAATGACGAGTCGGGTGAACCAGGTCGACATCTTCTATAGCATCAATGACGAACGTCCGGAGAGTGGGGTAGTTTCTCTTGTTGCAGAGATAGTATACCTCATCTCCGACTTTGCAGTCTTTGAACTTCTTGGGCTCGTAAGCCCAGTTGTTGTTTCGATTGTAATCCATTCCTTTTGGTATGTTATATGCCATAAACTATTATAGTATTTTCCTGGACGTCCTGCAAAACTCATGCCAATTATATAAGATACTGAGATGAGATGCTCTCGTTGTTCATCACTCTCCTTATAGTCTCGGCCATCAACTTGGCGATGGATATCTGCTTCACCTTGTTGCATTCAACCCTATACGGAATAGAATCAGTGAATGCAATCTCTGTGAGCTTGCTGTTGCAGACTCGTTCAGTAGCATTTCCGGACATCACACAGTGTGTAGCGACAGCACGCACGCTCCGTGCACCATGCTCTATCATCAGGTCTGCAGCCTTAGTAATAGTTCCAGCAGTATCCACCATGTCATCGACGATGACGACATTGGCGTCAGTGACATCTCCGATAATCTGCATCGTTCCGACTTCATTAGGACGCGGACGTGTCTTATTGCACAACACGAGTGGACAGTCGAAGAACTTCGCATAGCCGTTAGCACGCTTCGAGCCTCCTGCATCTGCAGCAGCAATCACCAGGTTCTCCAGT
>ODAJ012188589.1_pt1 | contig 44186 bp, 32 predicted proteins | sample 1539241 | NCBI WGS metagenome assembly ODAJ01 (sample SAMN02144231, study PRJEB22623) | gut metagenome | biome: sheep rumen | host: Ovis aries | place: New Zealand
AAGTGCGGCAAGCTTTATGTAGTTGGCCGGATTATATGCATCAGATAAATATACTAAAGATTTATCCAGAATCGGCATAATGATAAAATGATAACCAAGCAAACCAATCAGGACGGAGAAAACCTGAAGTGAGATAAACTCCGCAAAACACAGTAGCCGCACCTGTTCCGCACTCATACCGCAAAGGCGGTAGATGCGGAAGGTGCGGGCACTGCGTTGTAAAAGGTATAGGTAAATAAATGCCGTAATGGAGCCGGATAAAAAGGCGATTAACAGGCAGATTACCAAAAGGGTATTCGTGAATCTGGCGGTAACCTTTTCCGGGATATTCAAAGGAAATACAGTCACTATATCTCCGTATTTTTTTTGGAACATGTTGCTGATGGTTTCATAATCGTTTCGAACAATAGGATTCGAGAACTTGATGAAAAGTTCTGTGATGTAAACATTATTATCCAGAGTTGATACCGGAACTATAGGGATACTGAAAGTACCATTAAAACTTCCGATGCATCGGTATTCTTTTCCGTCAATGATATAAGTCCCGTTTTTTGTTTTTAAGTATTTTTCCGCCAACTTGATATCCTTGACAGGGTTTCCGTTTTCGTCATAGTAGTTTCCTATGTAGAATTTACTTACGCTTTTTAAACTGTAGCGGCAATCAATACATACGAGACTTCCTTCATCTTCCTCCTCTTTTGTAAAGTAACGTCCGTCAGTAAGCAAGGATTTGGCAATGCCGGATAAATTACTACTGACTATTCGACTATCTTGGATTCGGAAAAAAGTCCTACTATGGAGGATAGCAGAATCAATCATATTATCTTCCGCTACATCACCTTTAAATTTCACTCCCATTTCCACATATTCTATTCTGTCCTGCATTTCCGAAGGAAACTGACAAAGGATATCCAGAACATCCTTTTTTTTAACCAGTTCATTATCAATTGCTTTTTTTCTGTTATCGTAAGACCACTCTTTGTCGGCAAAGAGGGCATTATAAGTGCTATAAAGAGAAATCCTTAGGTACTCTTCGGTAAAAGTTTCTTCTTGTGTCTTTGCTTCCAAATAGTATGTAAAACCATATGAAAACACAACAAGTATAATGCTTATAATGATTCCGAAGACTGTGATCAAAACAATTGACTTATTGTTTTTCAAAAGTTGCTTTATTGATAGAAATAAGATTTTAAACATAGTTACGGTATTTGTATTTGAGCACTTTCTAATGCAATAATAGACAAAACAGTTTTTGAAATCTATGAAGTCTGACGAATGGTCAAAAAAGGGACGAAAATGGTCAAGGCACCATGATATCTGCACATTATATGGAAATAAATATGCAGATATCAATTGATTATATGCATATTATTTGTTATTATATATGCAGAAAAGGAGAGGCTTTATGCATATATTTGACTATTCATTTTTGGAAGAAGGTTTTTTGCCGGCGGAAATGGTTAACCTTACAGCTGCCATAACTGCATTTAATGCAATCTCGACAGGGAGAAGAGAACGGTATGCAGGCGTATATACGGAACTCGAGAAAATAGCACGAGTTCAGTCTGTAAAAGGCTCCAATGCAATAGAAGGGATTGTTACGACGGATGCGCGAATAAAAGAAATTGTAAACGAAAACAGTGCGCCGCTGAATCATAGCGAGTGTGAGATAGCAGGTTACAGGAATGCACTCGATGAAATTCACAGTCGACATGCTGAAATGATCATTAATGAGGATATGATTCGACATTTGCATCTTGTAATGACGGAAATTGCCGGCTATCAGCTTTCCGGTTGTTATAAAACGGAAGATAACATTATTCAGGAAATAGATATGAGAGGAAGGCGAAGAATCCGCTTTGTTCCGGTTGCCGCTTCCGATACCCAAGATGCGATGGAACAGCTGATATTGGCATATAGGGAAGCAAGAGATAATCCCCGGATTAACCAACTTTTGCTTATTCCATGTGTTGTTTTGGATTTCCTTTGTATACATCCGTTTTCTGATGGAAATGGTCGTGTATCACGTTTGTTAACTCTCCTGCTTTTGTATAAGGGCGGCTTTGATGTTTGCAAATATGTTTCTTTTGAAGAACAGATAAACATGGCGAAAGATTATTATTATGAGTCTCTGCAGGATTCTTCAAAGGGTTGGCATGAGAATGAGAATTCATACTTTGAGTTTATGAAGAACTTCCTTTCGACATTGTATAAATGTTACAAGGAACTTGATAAGCATTTTTCGACGGTTAACGGAAAGAAAATCAGTAAATCCGAACGTATTGAGCAAACTGTATTGAACAGCGTTTTGCCAGTGTCAAAAGCTGAAATCTGTGATATTCTTCCGGATGTAAGCCCGACTACGGTAGAAGCAGTTTTAGGTCGTATGACAAAAGATGGTAAAATAAGGAAAATGGGTCAGGGACGCGCAACCAGGTATGCAAATGCGAAATATATGAAGCAGTGAATCTGTTTTCGAATTCAATTTGAAATCCATAGTTTCTGATATGTAGTTGAAAAGAAAAATAGAGCAACCGCTGATTTACGGTTGCTCTTATTATTACCATTTCGGAAAGTCTGTTGATTATTTCTTCTTTTTGTTGTATGCCGAAGTTCGGTCAATGTATTTTTCTTCGGCATTTTTCTTATTATTACGTTCCACCATAAAATTTAACTGCTGTTGAATCAGCTCGATGTCATCAGGGCTGCATAGCCGGAGGTTTTCTATAATATCCTTTGGAATATCGTATCCGTGCATATTCCCCAACAGCAGATAATCGGGAGATACATCCAGAGCATCGCAGAGCGAAACAAAGGTTTCGAAGGAGATTCCCTGAGAGCCGTTTTCTATACAGGAAAGATGTTTGCTGGTAACGTTGATTTGAGTAGAAAGCTGGCTTTGGCTGAGTTTCTTGGATTTTCTCCTGGTTTGAATTCGTTTTCCAATCCCGATGTAATTGATTTTGGTTGCCTTGTTTGCCATGATTTTGTCATGCCTCCTTTGGTAATTTTAATTTTTTATCTTTTGAGATGAAACATTGCGAGACGCGGAAAGTACAGCGCTACACGGAATCGAGGCGGGAGAAAACAGTGAAATTTACCATTTTAAGGCATTTTTTGACCATTCGTCCAAAAGTATGGAAATGCGTAGAAACCGTTGATATTATGTAAACATCAAATGGCGATACTTGAGTCGCCGAAAAAGGAGGGTTTACATTATGAAAAAAACAAACAAAACAAAATCATCAGCAACAATTAAAAAGGCGCTTGATGCATATCTTAAGCTGGATGCCAATTCTGCATCTTCGACCATCCTTTATCAGGAGAAAGCGCCGAAAAGTCTTGAACGGTTTAAACGCAAAAAATGAGTAACCGAATTGTAATAAGAATTGCAGACTGGCTGATTTCACACGGTGAGATCAACGAGGAGGACAGGGATCTATATCAATATGCTCTGAAGAATCTCTTGCATGCCATCTTGCCAATTTCTTTATCCTTGATAGTGGGGCTTCTCTTTCACTGTCCCGAACGCACGCTGATAATAATCCTTCCGTTTGTGTGTCTTAGGAGATTTGGCGGCGGATTTCATTTGAGAAATGCATGGGCATGCATGTTTTTCTCGGCAATTCTTATTACAGATTGTTTGGCGATTTCTTTTCTTATCCGGAATCAGGAAAAAGTGTTGGTTTGCGCATTATTTGCCGGAATAAGTATGATTTGTTTAAGTCCGGTTCAACATTTAAACAAACAACTCACGAAAGAGGAACGAAAAAGGTGCAAGCGTCAGGTTTCATTTTTGGTGTTGTTTTTCTCCCTTCTGTTGGCTTTGTTTTACTCAATGGGATTAAAGGATGAGACTGTTTGCCTTTCGATTGGAATGATGCTTCCGGCAACACTTCAGTATCCGGTTCTGATTGAGAGACTTGTGAGATAAAACTGAATATTGTGCGATTTGGAAAAAGGTGTTTACAGATGGAATAACATGTTTAATATTATTCTTGTAAACACCTTTTTAAGGAAGAGAATAATATGCGTATTCTTGTATGTGATGATAATCAGGAAATATTGAATGAAATGAGAGAACTTTTGAACGAGTATTTTTCTTTTAGACATATTCGGGATTCGGAAATCCAATGCTTTTCTTCCGGAAGGGATTTGCTCGAAGACATGGGTAAGAAGGATATTATTTTTTTGGATATTGAGATGCCGGGGATGAACGGTATTCGAGCCGGAGAGAACATAAAGAAGGACTTCAAAGATGCTATTATTATCGTTGTTACATCTTATGCGGAATACCTTGATGAAGCGATGCGCCTGCAGGTGTTTCGATTCTTATCCAAACCGGTAGAGAAAGAACGGTTATTTCGCAATCTTGATGATGCTGTTGAAATGTACAATCAGCTTTCTGCCCGGATTTTGATAGAGAACAGAAAAGAAACATATACAGTTGAAAGCAGGAATATTATTATGCTGGAAGCGGTCGGAAAAAGAGTTTTGTTTTATACAACAAGTGGTTTGATTGAATCAACACAGAGCCTGGATTATTGGGAAAAGGAATTACCGGCCGGTTCTTTTTTTCGCACTCACAGAAGTTATATAGTCAGTATGAATTATATAGAAAGTTTTAATCATTCGATTGTTCGTTTTTTTGCTCAAAAATTAGAAGCATATGTTACGAAGAGAAGATACAAAGAGTTTAAAGATGCATATACCAGATATCTCGGAGGAGTTCGGTAAATGGTAAAATTAATTGGATTCTTAACCAGTTACCTGATTGAAGGATTTGCCATATGGATATATGCGGATCTGTTTCGTGCAAGATTTAAACCGGGTATCAGGATTCTTTGTTTAATAATCGGTTGTCTGACACTAAGTTTCATAGGAACTGCAGGTGTCGTATGGCTGAATGCTTCTTTGTACGCAGCATTTCTTTTTTTCTTTTTTGGGGTCGGATATAAAGCAAAATGGTATGTGGCGCTGTTTCATTCGGTATTTTTGACAGCGGTTATGAGCCTGATAGAACTTGTTACATTGGTGATGATTTATGGCATAGCTCCGAATTTTCTGGAAAGTGAAGATATTCTCATAAATGAAATATTTGCCGTGACCAGCAAGATTCCGTTTCTGTTGTTGTGTTTTGCAATTGTTTCCATTAGGAAAATAATAAAACTTAAAGAAGAAACCGCCAAAAGTGCTTTTTTATATCTTCTTGTGCCGGTTTCTTCCATGGTTTCCATGCTTGTTTTCCTGGATTATTTGGACCGGTATGAGGTATCGGCGAGATTAAAATGGGCGACAGGGTTTGCCACGCTCTCCATTCTGTTCTCGGATTTGATTCTCCTTGGGGTTTATTTATATAACCAAAACAGAAATTCGGAATATATTCGATTGAAATTGACGCTTGCTCAGGAGAAGAGCCGCAAGGAGTACTACGAGCTTCTACAGGAACAGAACGAGAATCAGCGCATTCTGGTTCATGATATAAAGGACCACCTTCAATCCATCGAGGCATTGAATGCTCAGGGAGAAAGAGCAAAGATAGATGAGTATATAAAGAGCCTTTATGAAGCAGCGAATCTGAAAAGTGTTGTCAGGGTGTCGGAAAACGAGTTGCTGAATGTGGTGGTTTTAAGATATCGAAAAGAATGCGAAGCGCAGGGAATCCCTTTTCATGTGGATATTAGAAGAAGTAGCATGGATTTCCTTGACGACTATGAAATCACGTCTCTTTTTGCCAATCTTCTGGACAATGCGATGGAGGCGGTGCACGGAGTAGAAGGCGCGTTCATTGACTTAAACGTGGACCGGAAGGAGGGAACGGCTTTTTCTGTCATACACATTATAAACACCTGCGCAGAGGATCCTTTTGAAGGCGAGAAAACAAGGATCCCTTTCAGTCGAAAGAAGGAACCCGGTCATGGATACGGACTGAAAAGCGTGGAAAAGGTTGTTCAAAAACATGATGGAAATATGAATCTGTACTTTGACGGGACAAAGCATGTTTTTCATACGATCATCATTCTTAACAATAGAATATAAACATCTGTTACCCTGCGGCCGTTGGAAAAGAAAGCTTTTCGGCGGCCGTAATTTATGTCCGGACTTGAATTTATGCGCCCAAAAGGGTAAAATATTATGGAATATGCCATATGGAGCCAAATGAGATGAAAACGAAAGTTTATATAGACGGAAGCGAAGGAACTACCGGACTTCGCATTAATGAGCGGTTTGAAGGAAGAGACGATATCGAGGTCTTAAGGATTTCTTCCGAGCTTCGCAAGGACCCGGAAGAAAGAAAAAAATTCATCAATGCATCCGATGTCACTTTTCTGTGCCTTCCGGATGCGGCTGCCATCGAGGCGGTCAGCCTGGTGGATGCGGACAATGACCACACTGTAATCATCGATGCATCTACCGCCCACAGAACCGATGAAGGCTGGGCGTACGGCCTGCCGGAACTCGGAAAGAATTTCCGTGAGCGGATTAAAACCGGTAACCGTATTGCGGTTCCGGGCTGCTACGCATCCGGCTTTTTGATGGATGTGTACCCAATGGTTGCAACGGGGTTAATCGGCAATGACTATCCGGTCTGCGTCAATGCACTTTCCGGTTATTCGGGAGCGGGCAAGAAAGGAATCGCAATGTATGAAGCCGATGAAAAAACAGAGGATTTATACGCGCCCAGAATGTACGCACTTTCCCAGAAACACAAACATTTAAAGGAAATGAAAGCAATTGCCGGCCTTGAGAAAACCCCTCTTTTTGTCCCGGTTGTGGATGATTACTATTGCGGAATGATTGTGACATTCCCTGTATATACGGATCTGATGAAGAAAAAATTAACCCCAGAAGAGGTGCGTGACAGTTTCGCTGCGTTCTTTGAGGGAGAAGAATTCATCCATGTCATGCCGTTCGGTGCGGAAGAAGAACTGAATTCCTTCTTTTCCGCAAATGCCATGGCGGGACGGGATGATGTCCGGATTTATATCACCGGCAATGAGGAGAGAATCCTCATATCGTCGATTTTTGACAATCTCGGAAAGGGTGCTTCCGGCGCTGCCATCCAGTGCATGAACATCCGGCTGGGGCTTGAACAGAGTACGGGATTGAAAATAAAGGAAGAGTAACGACTCATCATTTTGGAGGAATGAAATGATTGTAACAGCGTTAATGGTTTTGGGTGTTCTCACCGCAGTCGGTGTGGCAATTCCCTGCCATCTTTACACAGCCTGGTATCATATTCCGGCTTTTCTCGGAATGTGCGTGGGATTCTTTATCCTGTGGGCGGCATTTTATCTGCTTTTCTGCTTAATTCTTGCGGCATTCTGTAATATTAAAAAAGTGGAATACGACCCGAATCCGGGGTTTCAGTGGCTTGCAAGAGAGACCATGCAGTATCTTCTCTTTTTCAGCAACGCATCGGTAAAAGTTGAGGGGATTGAAAAGATTCCGACAGACCAAAAGTGTCTGATTGTGGCGAATCACTTATCCAACTATGATCCGCTTTCCATCATGACACATATCCCGTTAAAGCCGCTGATTTTTATTTCCAAGCCCGAGAACTTTAATCTTCCCGTGGCCGGCGGAATCATCCGTAAGGCGGGATTTATGGCAATCGACAGAGACCATGTCAAGAATGCCATTGTTACGATTAACGCGGCGGCGGATAAAATCAAATCCGGACAGACATCCGTATTCATCTTCCCGGAAGGGACGAGAAACCGTACCGAAGAAAAGCTTCTCGAGTTTAAAAACGGTGCATTCAAAATCGCCACAAAAGCAAAATGTCCGCTGGTGGTTCTGGCCGTAAAGAATACCAACAACGTCAAAAAGCGTACACCCTGGAGACATACGAGGATTACTTTAAAGGTAGTGGATGTCATTCCGGCGGATCGGGTAGCAACGATGAAGACGGCGGAGCTTTCCGAGGAAGTACGGGAGAAGATTCTCGAAGCACTCTGAAGAAAAAACGAATAAGTATGGGGATACTTATAAAAGGAGGGTTACTATGAATTACGTACTGTTTAATCATCTTTCGAACAACGGAGCGGGAGAGACCAGAGCGGATGCACTTTATACATCCCTCGGGGTGAAGGCTGACGATCCCGCATATAAGAAAATCGATCTGGTCGGCCTTAATTTAAGCGAATGGATGAAGGACATCACGGCCGATGATCTGATTTATCTGGTTGCCGGCGACGGAACCTTAAACCGCATTGCCAACGAGCTTGACGGCGTAGAGATTCCCTGTCCCGTACTGTTAATCTCCGGCGGTACCGGAAACGATTTCTTAAGGGATATCGTGGAGAACTATCCGACCGAAGGTTACACCGATATCAGAGAATACATCAAAAACCTTCCCACCATCCGTGTGAACGGCAAAGAGTGCCATTTCTTAAACGGTATCGGCTACGGTATCGACGGAATGTGCTGTGAAGTGGCCGATAAGAAGAAGGCCGAAGGCAAGAAAAAAATCGATTACACCGCACTTACCATCAATCTTTTGATGTTCCATTACAAATGTCCTACCGCTACGGTGGTTTTGGATGATGGCAAAGAAACAACCTATGAAAAAGTCTGGCTTGCTTCCGCAATGAACGGCCGTTATTACGGCGGCGGCATGAAGGCAGCTCCCGACCAGGATCGTAAAGGTGACGGTTTAACCTTCTTAATCTGGCACGGATCCGGTAAAATCGGCACACTCGCAGACTTCCCTTCCATTTTCAAGGGAGAACATGTGAAGAAAAAATCGGTTACCGTGATTCCCGCGAAGAAAATCAAAGTAAAATTTGACATTCCCACGGCTATGCAGATTGACGGCGAGACAGTACTGAATGTTTCCGAATACGAAGCCTGGAAGTAGGATTATTGATAAAAACCTTGCATAATCGCAAAAACCGGCTGATATCAGCCGGTTTTTGTGGAATTATAACGGACATAAAGCAGGAAAAAACATGAGTGAATTTCGTTCCCAGAATCCATTGAAAGACACGAAAATGATGGTGCTGATCGGCATTGTTTTTGTCGTGCTTTTCGGACTGATCGGAATCATCATCGCAAAGGGTATAAAACACAAAAACTCACCTGAAGAGAGTTCTTCTTTCGTTCCTGCCGGCAGTGAAATCATATCCGAGGTCAAACCGGGAGAGGCGACCTTCCCGGAGGGAAACGGGGTAAACGATACGGGCGATTTTTCCCTTTATGCAACCGAGAGAGAAGGACGGAAAGGGACGGGCGAATACAATTACGGCGAAGCACTTCAGAAGTCCATTCTTTTCTATGAACTGCAGCGTTCCGGTGATCTGCCGGACAAGACCCGGTGCAACTGGAGAGGCGATTCCGCCCTGACCGACGGCAGCGATGTCGGCATCGATTTAACCGGCGGTCTTTACGATGCGGGTGACCACGTAAAATTCAATCTTCCGATGGCCTATACGGCTTCGGTACTGGCATGGAGCTATTACGAAAACAAAGATGCATACACCGAGAGCAAACAGGATGAATATCTGCTTGGCGTGATTCGCTGGATTGACGACTATCTGATCAAATGTCATTCCGGAAAGGAAGAATTCTATTATCAGGTCGGCAACGGAGGAACGGACCACTCCTGGTGGGGCCCCTGCGAAGTCATGACAATGGAACGTCCCGCTTACAAAGTGGATGCTTCGAATCCGGGATCTACCGTAACTGCGGAAGCGGCTGCGGCGCTGGCTTCGGCTTCGGTAATTTTCGCAGATTCCGATGCGGCGTATTCGGCGGAATGCTTAAAGCATGCCAAAGAACTCTACGAATTCTCCGCCAAATACAAGTCTGATGCCGGCTATACGCAGGCGGCGGGATTCTATGATTCCCACAGCGGATTCTATGATGAACTGTCTTTCGCGGCGACCTGGCTTTATCTTGCAACCAAAGAAGAAGACTATAAAAAAGATGCGAAGGATTATTTCGCCCAAACAAGCGGCGATTACAAGTGGACCCTTTGCTGGGATGACGTTTCCCTGGGAACGGCCCTCATCATGGGACGAAAAACCAAAGACCGGAATTATCTGGACTATCTGGAAAACAATCTGGACTATTGGACTACAGGTGTAGGCGGAGAAAAGATTACCTATACGCCGAAAGGTCTGGCATGGCTTGATGCCTGGGGTTCTCTTCGTTATGCCTCCACGGCTTCCTTCCTTGCCATTACCTATTCCGAATCCGATGTCTGCCCGAAGGAAAAAAAGAAAACCTATCACGATTTTGCGGTGGCACAGATCGGATACTGTCTCGGCAGTACCGGATTTTCCTATGAAATCGGTTTCGGTGATTCCTATCCCGTACATCCGCATCACAGAACCGCACAGGGGTCACCTTCCAATAATTTAAACGATCCCGCCGAGTCCAAACACGTTCTCTGCGGGGCTTTGGTCGGCGGTCCCGATGCATCCGACGGCTATACCGACGAGGTCGGAAACTATACGGTAAACGAAGTGGCCGATGACTATAACGCCGGCTTTACCGGTGCACTGGCGGCATTGTACAAAGAGTACGGCGGCGAGACCATCGTAAAATACGGTGCCGTGGAAAACATCGGAGAGGACGAAATCACCGTAGAGGGCTGCATCAATGTCGAGGGTGATAATTTTATCGAGGTAAAGGCCTATGTTAAGAATCAGTCAGCCTGGCCCGCACGGGCACTGAAGGATGCGAAACTCTGCTATTTTATCGATTTGTCCGAATTATACGAAGCGGGCGGCAGCGTGGCGGATCTTTCCCTGCAGATGAATTATTCGCAGGGCGGTTCCGTTTCGGAGGTTCTGCCGTTTGATGAGGCAAAGCATATTTATTACGTGCCGGTATCCTTCGGCGATACGGTAATTGCGCCGGGCAGTCAGGATTCCTTCCGGAAAGAAGTGCAGTTCCGCATCACATCTTCCGGGGGCTGGAACAATGAAAACGATTATTCATTTGCGGATATAAAAGGAACAAGCGGCAATGCATTCAATCTCTGCCAGCATATGGCCCTGTATGAAGGGGATACGCTGATTTACGGTTCCGTTCCGGACGGAAACGGCGATGTAAAAGAGAATCCGAAGAACGATAATCCCGAAGGCGAGAAGCCTTCCGGACCGGACAAGCCGGCAGATCCGCCCAAACCGTCTGATCCGCCGAAGCCCGACAATCCGTCCGGGCCGCAGACCGGAGAGGTGAAGGAGGGAGATCTTATCCTGAATGTTGAAAACCAGTCCAATAAGGGAACGGGTTCCACGGTGGCTTTCAACATCAAGCTGACCAACAATTCGAAGAAGGATATCGACTTATCGGATTTAACCGTTCAGTATTATTTCTCGGATCCGGATCTTAAGAATTTAAGTTTTTACTGTGATTACGCAAGCGTGGAGGGAAAGCAGTACCGTGCGGTTACGGAAGCCGTGGAGGGCGTCTTTGAAAAAGGTTCCTCATCGGATTCCACCGCAAGCGTGGTGCTTCGAATCCGCTTAAAGAACAAAGAGGCACTTCAGGCCGGACACACACTGAATCTGCAGATTCGCGTGGCAAGATCCGACTGGGGCAATATGAATTTTGATGATGACTATTCCGCCAAAGGCGCTTACAGGGTTACGGTGGAGAAGGGCGGCAATCTGGTGCTCGGTACCAGACCCGAGTAGGAGTTACGGATGAGACAGCAATTCATCAAAATCGGAGTGGGAATCAGCGTGTTTCTTACGGCGCTTTTTATCAGCAGCGCGATTTTAAACCGCGGTACCACGGATATGACGGTCGATTTATCTCCCGCCACTTATCCAGTGATTTCCTTCCTCTCCGGTGATGAGTTATACAATACAACAGTCGGATATGCCAAAGAACGTGACGTTTTGTTAATGAAGGAGAACATCACTCCTCTTGGGGAGAACCGTTCCCTGGCATTTGAAATCCGCACATATTCCCGGCCGATAGAGAGCATTTCCATGCAGGTCCGTACCAAAAACGGCGAGCGTCTGATTGAAGATACACAAATAAAGCAGATTGAAAAAAACGGAGATGTGTGGCATGTTTATACCTCTTTAAAGGACCTTCTTTCCAAAAACGAGGAATACGCGCTGACCATCTGTCTTTTCGTTGACGGCACTCCTCTTTATTACAATACCCGCGTGGAATGGAAGGAAGAGGTGGATGTGCAGACCTTCCTTGCGTTTGCACATGAATTTACCGACGATTCCTTCGGAGAGAAGGAACAGTATTCCGAACTGAAAAAATATCTTGAAAGCAGTTCCTCCGGAGACAATTCGGATTTTGCGCATGTTGATATTCACAGCTCCCTTGAGCAGGTAGCCTGGGGCAACCTGGATGCCAGGCGTGAATCGGACATTGAGACCACGCTGATTACGGCAGAGAATAATATCGCGTCCTTAAATCAGTATTATCTTGTTCAGGTGGGAAGCGGTTCGAAGGCGGAACACTACCGCGTCAAAGAATTCTTCCGTTTAAAGAAGGGAACGGACCGGATGCATCTTTTAGAGTACGAGCGCTCCATGAGCAGGCTTGTCTTCGAAGAGGATGAGATTTTCTTCGGCGATACCGTTTATCTCGGAATCGGCGACGAAGACGTGGAAATGAAGGAGAGCGAGAAGGGCGGTCTGATTGCCTTTACACACGACGGGGTACTCTTTGTGGCAGAGCCGAAGGAGAACCGTTTTGCAAGGGCCTTTTCCTATTACGATAAGGACGATTACAACAAACGCCCGATTATGGAAATTCCGAAGGTGAAGATTCTGTCGGTTTCCGAAGACGGACTGGTGAACTTTGCCGTATACGGATATATCCCCCGCGGTATGCACGAAGGGGAGAACGGATTAACGGTTTATTCGTTCGATTTTACAAGAAATACGCTGGAGGAAAGAGCGTTTCTTTCCTATCGCGGCAGCAGTGAAATGCTCTGCGCGAACTTAAACAATCTTTTGTTTTTAAATGATTCCGCGGAACTGGTTTTCTTCCTGGACGGCGGCATTCACAAAGTGATGCTCGACGGAATGGAATATGAAACGCTGGCAGAGAATCTCACACCCGAAAGCTTCTGTGTCAACGAGGACGGGAACTGTGCGGCATGGATTACGAAGAAAGAAGAAATCGGGGCTTCCGAGGTTCGGTTCATGGATTTTTCCGATATGCAGTTTGCGGACATTAAGGCGGGTGACGGAGAAGTCATTCTTCCGGAAGGATTCATGAAAGAAGACCTCGTTTACGGCATTGCCGATAAAGGAGATGTTTCAAAGGATGCCTTCGGTAATATTTTCTTCCCGCGTTATAACGTACGGATCCAGAACCGGTCCGGCACGGTTTACAAGGACTATGCCAAGGAAGGCGTTTATGTGACGGATCTTGCTTTTACGGACCGGATGGTGACACTGATTCGAAGCAGAAAGAACGAGGACGGTTCGTTTTCATCAATCGAGGACGATACCATTGTTGATAATTCCGCCGATGAGGAAACGAAGAATCACCTGGAACGCGTGGTAACCGAGAATTACGAAACGGTTTCGCAGATTGCACTCTCATCGGAGTTTGATACGAAGAAACTGCAGGTGATGCGGCCGAAAATCAACCTTTACGAAGGAGAAAGAGAAGTAGCCGTCAAACCTTCCGGCGAAGGAAAATGCTTCTACAGTTTCTCGCGGGGAAAGATTACCGGCGTCTGGGCGGAGGCCGGCGACGCAGTAAGACAGGCATATGAGAACAACGGTTTTGTGCTGGATGAACGAAGCGAATACATCTGGCAGAAAACGGAACTTCCTTCAAAGAACCAGATTATGGCGATTCACGAAGCCGGTATTCCGGACGGGAGTTCCTCTCTTGCGGTGAGCCTGGAAACCATGATGCAGCTGGAAGGATTCTCCCAGGATGCGGATGCGCCGCTTGCAAACCGGAGTACACCGGCGGAAATTCTGAAAAAATACATGGTGGATACGGAAGTTATAAATTTATCCGGCTGCCAGACGGAGATTTTATACTATTACCTCGGCCGGGATATTCCGGTACTGGCCTTAACCGGCGAGCAGGGAGGAATTCTTTTGATCGGTTACAACTCTTCGGAGTTCGTGTGGATGAATCCGGAGAAGGGCACGATATACAAGGTTTCAAAAGATGAAACCGCCACTTATTTCTCAAACAGGGGAAATTTATTTATTACATATTACAGAACGAAAGAATAGTTCTTAAGGCGCGAATACGGCATATGCCGGTGCGCTGCATGAAAGGAGTCACAAATGGATCGAATCATCACAAGCTTACTGGAAACGGATGCCTATAAGTTTTCCATGGGACAGGCAATCTACCATCAGTTCAGCGATTTTAAGACAACATGGAGTTTCAAATGCAGAAACGAGGATGTGCATTTTACAAAGGAAATGGTGGATGAAATCAAACGCCAGCTTCTTCTGTACACCGAGCTTCGCTTCAAGGAAGATGAGCTCGAATATCTGCACGGCATCACCTGGATGAAAGGATCCTACGTGGACTTTTTAAGACTGTGGAAGCCCAGATACGAGGACTTCACGATTACGACCGATGCGGAATGCGGCCTTTCCATTGAGACAAAGGGCACATGGTTAAATACCTCCATGTATGAGATTCCGACCCTTGCCATCGTCAACGAAGTATATTTCCGCATGGCTTACGATTATGACAAACTGATGGACAGCTTCCGCGAGCGTCTGGATGATAAAATCGCCAAGCTCGAGGCCGGCGAGTATGACCTTTCGGCCTTCTCCGAGTTCGGCATGAGAAGACGTCTTTCCGGCGAAGCGCAGGATCTGGCCGTAAAGAGACTGAAGGAAGCAAAGCTCGGCAATTCCAAATTCGTCGGAACTTCCAATGTTTATCTGGCAAAGAAGTATGGGATTACGGCAGTCGGAACCATGGCACACGAGTGGATTATGTGTGTGGGCCAGGGCAATCACAAGCACAATCCGGCATATTCGAACTGGTACGCTCTCGACGCGTGGGTAAAAGAATACGGGGTGTTAAACGGAACCGCTCTTACCGATGCCATCACGACGGACTGCTTCTTAAAGGACTTCCAGTTAACCTACGCGACGTTGTTCTCCGGTGTGCGTCATGACTCCGGTTCTCCCTATGAATGGGGTGACAAGATGATTGCGCATTACGAATCCCTCGGAATCGATCCGAAGACGAAGACGTTACTTTTCTCCGACAGCCTCGATTTCGAACGCGCTACCGCGATTAAGAGATATTTTGAAGGCCGTGCGAAGATTGCGTTCGGTATCGGAACCTTTATCGCAAACGATACCTATGCACCGGCCTTAAACATCGTCATGAAAACGACAGCCTGCAACGGCATGGATGTTGCCAAAATCTCCGATGTGGAAGGAAAGGGAATGTGCAAAAACCCCGATTATATTCATTATCTGGAAAGATGCATTAACTGGCGCATGACACATGCGGATGACAGGTTAAGATAAAAAATGTCCATTTTTGCCCGGCCGGGGAAAAACCTTCGGCCGGGCTTTTTTCGCGGGAGCGGTGCTTTTCTTGACATTAAGGGGTAAAATCTGTAAAATACCATTGGTATTTTATGCGCTTTTGCCGATTTTATACGGGAAAAGTGCGGATTTGAGGGAGTTTTTCCTTTTAAAAGAGTAATCGGATAAAAAATCCACAAGGAGCAGGGTAATGTACGAAAAAGTCAGCACGGATTTGAATTTCGTGGAACGCGAAAAAGAAGTCGAAAAATTCTGGAAAGAGAACGATATTTTCCGTAAGAGTATGGAAAACCGCAAGGAAGGCGAGACCTATACCTTCTATGACGGACCGCCTACCGCAAACGGCAAACCGCATATCGGTCATGTTTTAACCCGTGTTATCAAGGATATGATTCCGAGATACCGCACCATGAAGGGCTATATGGTACCGAGAAAAGCAGGCTGGGATACCCACGGTCTCCCGGTTGAGATTGAAGTGGAAAAACTTCTCGGCCTTGACGGCAAGGAGCAGATTGAAGCATACGGTCTTGAGCCTTTCATCAAGCAGTGCAAGGAGAGCGTATGGAAATATAAGGGAATGTGGGAGGATTTCTCCGGAACCGTCGGATTCTGGGCGGATATGGATGACCCCTACGTTACCTATCATGATGATTATATTGAGTCCGAATGGTGGGCATTGAAAGAAATCTGGAATAAAGGCCTTTTATATAAGGGATTTAAAATCGTTCCTTACTGCCCCCGCTGCGGAACCCCGCTTTCCGCACAGGAAGTGGCACAGGGCTATAAGACCATTAAGGACCGTACCGCCATCGTACGTTTTAAGGTAAAAGACGAGGATGCATATTTCCTGGCATGGACCACCACGCCCTGGACCCTGCCCTCGAACATCGGTCTTTGCGTAAACCCGAACGATGATTACGCGAAGGTAAAAGCCGTAGACGGAAAGACGTATTATATGGCCGTGGCTTTGCTTGACAAAGTCATCGGTGAACTTTTAAATGCCAAGGACAAGGAAGGCAACGCAAAGTATGCACCCCTGGCCGACGGCAAGGCTTATGAGATTCTGGAAACCTACAAGGGAACCGACCTGGAATATAAGGAATACGAACCGCTCTACGAATGCGCGGCAGCAGAAACCGAGAAGCAGCATAAGAAAGCCTTCTTTGTATACTGTGACGATTACGTTACCATGACGGACGGTACCGGTATCGTGCATATCGCTCCCGCCTTCGGTGAAGACGATGCAAGAGTAGGACGCAAATACGATGCTCCTTTTGTACAGATGGTGGACGGCGCAGGTAAAATGAAACCCGAAACCGGTAAATTCGCCGGCATGCGCTGCAAACCGACAGAGAAGGAAATCGAGGCAGGTGCGGTAGCCTGTGACCCCGAGGTATTAAAAGATCTGGCAGAGAGAGGAATCCTCTTCGATGCTCCCAAGGCAGAGCACGATTATCCGCACTGCTGGAGATGCGATACCCCGCTTATTTACTATGCAAGAGAATCCTGGTATATCAAAATGACCGCCGTAAAGGATCAGATGATTGCCAACAACAATACGATTCACTGGATTCCCGAATCCATCGGTAAGGGACGTTTCGGTGACTGGCTTGAGAATCTTCAGGATTGGGCGATTTCGAGAAACCGTTACTGGGGAACTCCGCTCAATATTTGGGAGTGCGAGTGCGGAAAGCAGCTTTCCATCGGCTCCAGAGAGGAGCTTGCAACACTTTCCGGTAATCCGGAGAATGCAAAAGTAGAACTTCATCGTCCTTACATCGATGAGGTTGTGATTCCCTGTCCCAACTGCGGAAAGGAAATGCACCGCGTACCCGAAGTAATCGACTGCTGGTTCGACTCCGGTGCGATGCCTTTTGCACAGCATCATTATCCGTTTGAGAATAAGGACCTCTTTGAGAAGCAGTTCCCGGCACAGTTTATTTCCGAGGCAGTGGACCAGACCCGCGGATGGTTCTATTCCCTGCTTGCGGAGTCCACTCTGCTCTTTAACAAAGCACCTTATGAAAATGTTATCGTTCTTGGACATGTACAGGATGAGAACGGTCAGAAGATGAGTAAGTCCAAAGGAAATGCGGTAGATCCGTTCGAAGCACTTGAAACATACGGTGCTGACGCCATCCGCTGGTATTTCTACATCAACTCCGCTCCCTGGCTGCCGAACCGTTTCCACGGCAAAGCCGTACAGGAAGGCCAGAGAAAGTTCATGGGTACTCTCTGGAATACCTATGCATTCTTCGTACTTTATGCAAACATTGACGAATTCGATGCGACCAAATATACGCTTGAGTATGACAAACTGCCGGTTATGGACAAGTGGCTCTTATCCCGTCTGAATACGGTGGTAAGACAGACCGACGATCATCTGAACAATTACCGTATCCCCGAAGCCGCAAGAGCATTGCAGGATTTTGTGGATGAGATGAGTAACTGGTATGTTCGCCGCGGCCGTGAGCGTTTCTGGGCAAAGGGCATGGAACAGGACAAAATCAATGCCTACATGACTCTTTATACCGCCCTTGTTACGATTGCCAAGACGGCAGCGCCCATGATTCCTTTCATGGCGGAAGAAATCTATCGTAACCTGGTATGCTCCGTTGACAAGACCGCTCCCGAGAGCGTACATCTTTGTGATTATCCGGTCTGCAACGAGGCATGGATTGACACCGCACTGGAAAAGAATATGGATGCGGTATTAAAGACCGTTGTTCTCGGACGTGCCTGCAGAAATACCGCAAACATCAAGAACCGCCAGCCGATTGCGAAGATGTTTGTCAAAGCGGACTTTACCCTTGACGAATTTTACAAAGAAATTATCGAAGACGAGTTAAATGTAAAATCGGTGGAATTTACCGAGGATGTCAGAGAATTTACAAGCTATACCTTCAAACCGCAGCTTAAGACGGTCGGACCGAAGTACGGCAAGTCTTTGGGCGGCATTCAGAAATATCTCTCCGAAGTGGACGGAAACGAAGCAATGGATACCTTAAAATCCAAGGGAAGTCTTGATTTTGAAGTAAACGGTGCGGCAATTTCCTTAACCGAGGATGACCTGCTTATCGACATGGTTAAGAAGGAAGGCTTCGAGTCCATGGCAGACGGCCCCGTGACCGTTGTTATTGATACAAGACTCAGTGATGAGCTGATTGAGGAAGGTTTTGTTTACGAGGTCATCAGCAAGATTCAGACCATGCGTAAGGATTCCGGATTCGAAGTAATGGATCACATCACCGTTACCGTATCGGGGAATGAAAAGATTGAAGAGATTATCCGAAAGAACGAAACTACTATTTCCGCCAAGGTTCTGGCAGATGAATTTGCTTTCGGTGTCGCTTCCGATAACGCCAAGAAGTGGAACATCAACGGGGAAGATGTTGAAATCGGGGTTGTAAGAAAGTAAGAAAAGAAATTTCAAATACGGAGGAATCATCATGGCAACAGCTAAGAAACCGGCAACGAAGGAAACTGCAGCAAAGAAGGAAACTGCAAAGAAAACCGCAGCACCCGCAAAGAAGCCTGCAGCATTTGCAAAGAAGCCTGCAGGGAAGAAAGTAACTGCAACGAAGGCGGCTGAAACGAAGACTGCAACCAAAAAAACCGCTGCAGCAAAAAGCACGGTAGCAAAGAAAGCTCCCGCAAAGCCTGCAACGAAAGCAGCTTCCAAAGCAACAGCCAAGGCAGCACCCGCAAAGAAGCCTGCAGCAAAGAAAGCAAAAAGTTCTGTGCCGAAGCTTGATTTTGATAAAGAACTCTTTAAAAGAAGTGTACTTTATAATGTCAGAACCCTCTATCGCAAGAGCATGGAGGAAGCAACCGATCAGCAGATTTTCCAGGCTGTCGGCTATGCCATTAAGGATCAGATTATCGATCACTGGTTAAAGACCCAGGAAGCATACGAAAAGAAAGATCCCAAGACGGTTTATTATCTGTCCATGGAATTCTTAATGGGCCGTGCACTCGGAAACAGTCTGATTAACTTAACCGCATATCAGGATGTCAAGGATGCACTGGCAGAACTCGGTGTGGATATCAACACCATCGAGGATCAGGAACCCGATGCGGCACTCGGAAACGGCGGTCTGGGAAGACTTGCGGCTTGTTTCTTAGACTCCCTCGCAACCCTGGGATACTCCGCATACGGCTGCGGCATCCGTTACCGTTATGGTATGTTTAAGCAGGAAATCAAAGACGGTTATCAGGTAGAAGTACCCGACAACTGGCTTGCAGACGGCAACCCGTTTGAACTCCGCCGTCCCGAATACACCAAGGAAGTACGTTTCGGCGGCTATGTAAGCTGCAGAACCGATGAATTCGGCAGAAACAATTACTTCCAGGAAGGCTATCAGGCAGTTAAGGCCATTCCTTACGATCTTCCCATCGTCGGCTACGGCAACGGCATCGTAAATACCCTCCGTATCTGGGATGCACAGCCGGTAGACTGCTTCCGCCTGGATTCCTTCGATAAGGGAGATTATCAGAAGGCAGTTGAGCAGGAAAACCTTGCCCGCAACATTGTCGAAGTTCTCTATCCCAACGACAACCACATTGCCGGTAAGGAACTTCGTTTAAAACAGCAGTATTTCTTCGTATCCGCATCCGTTCAGGAAGCCGTTGCGAAGTACATGAGAAATCATGACGATATTAAGAAATTTTACGAGAAGGTTACCTTCCAGTTAAACGATACCCATCCCACAGTAGCGGTAGCGGAGCTTATGAGAATCCTCATGGATGAGTATTATCTTACCTGGGACGAAGCATGGGAAGTTACCACCAAGACCTGTGCATACACCAACCACACCATCATGTCCGAAGCTTTGGAAAAATGGCCGATTGACCTCTTCCAGAGATTACTTCCCCGTATCTATCAGATTGTGGAAGAAATCAACCGCAGATTCGAGGCGGAAATCAGAAGCCGTTATCCCGGAAATGAGGAGAAAATCAAGAAGATGGCAATCCTCTACGACGGAAAGGTTAAAATGGCACACCTTGCCATTGCGGCAGGCTATTCCGTAAACGGTGTTGCGAGACTTCATACCGAAATCCTTAAGAATCAGGAATTAAAGGACTTCTATGAAATGTATCCCTGGAAGTTCAACAATAAGACCAACGGTATCACCCAGAGAAGATTCCTTCTTCACGGCAACCCGCTGCTTGCGGACTGGGTAACAAAGAAAGTCGGCGACGGCTGGATTACCGATCTTCCGAAGATTGCTGCTTTGAAGGATTATGCAAAGGATGAAAAGGCGCAGGAAGAGTTTATGAAGATTAAATATCAGAACAAGCTCCGCCTGGCAAAATATATCAAGGAACATAACGGTATCGATGTGGATCCCAATTCCATTTTCGACGTACAGGTTAAGAGACTGCATGAGTACAAGCGTCAGCTTTTAAACATTCTGCATGTAATGTATCTGTACAACCAGTTAAAAGAGCATCCTACGATGGAGTTCTATCCCAGAACCTTCATTTTCGGTGCGAAGGCGGCAGCGGGCTATCGCAATGCGAAGCTTACGATTAAGTTAATTAACTCCGTTGCGGATGTTATCAACAACGACAAGTTCATCAACGGTAAGATCAAGGTTGTCTTCATCGAGAATTACTGCGTATCCAACGCGGAGATTATTTTTGCGGCAGCCGATGTTTCCGAGCAGATTTCCACCGCAAGTAAGGAAGCATCCGGTACCGGTAACATGAAGTTCATGTTAAACGGTGCGCTGACGTTAGGTACCATGGACGGTGCCAATGTGGAAATCGTGGAAGAAGTCGGCAAGAGCAATGCCTTCATCTTCGGACTCTCCTCCGACGAAGTAATTAACTATGAGAACAACGGCGGATACGATCCGATGGAAATCTACAGAAACGATTCGGATATCCACATGGTACTCAATCAGCTGATTAACGGAACCTACTCCCCCGACGATCCGGAGAGATTCCGTCACCTTTACAACTCTCTTTTAAATACCCAGAGCACTTCCAAGGCGGATACATACTTCATTCTGAAGGATTTCAAGTCCTATGCGGAAGCACAGAAGAGAGTGGAGAAAGCTTACAGAAACCGTTCCAAGTGGGCACAGAGCGCTATTCTTAACGTAGCATGCTCCGGCAAGTTCACATCCGACAGAACCATTCAGGAATATGTGGATGATATCTGGCATCTGGATAAGGTTGTTTTATAAATCCCGCTTCACGGAACAAAAGATTGAATGTTAGGAGTATAAAATGATTGAACTTAAAAACGGCGGTGCATATTTAGTTAACGGCACCGAATGGATTGAGGATACGGCCGATGCGGCAGCGGCAATCGCGGCAAAGACCGGAAAGAACGTATCCAAAGAGGAGGCAAAGCAGGGTACCATTGCGTACGGTATTTTAAAAGCGCACAATACCTCCGACAATATGGAGAAGTTAAAAATCCGCTTTGACAAGCTGACTTCCCATGACATTACCTTCGTAGGAATCATTCAGACCGCACGTGCGTCAGGGCTGGAGAAGTTCCCGATGCCCTACGTTTTGACCAACTGCCACAATTCCCTTTGTGCGGTCGGAGGAACCATCAACGAAGATGACCATATGTTTGGTTTAACCTGCGCAAAGAAGTACGGCGGAGTCTATGTACCTCCTCATCAGGCGGTTATTCACCAGTTTGCGCGTGAAATGCTTGCAGGCGGCGGAAGAATGATTCTCGGATCCGATTCCCACACCCGTTACGGTGCACTCGGTACCATGGCTATGGGCGAGGGAGGACCGGAGCTTGTAAAACAGCTTTTAAACCAGACCTATGATATCAATATGCCCGGTGTGGTAGCCGTATATTTAACCGGCGCACCCGTAAAGGGCGTCGGCCCTCAGGACGTGGCTTTAGCCATTATCGGGGCAGTATTCGGCAACGGATACGTTAAGAACAAAGTTATGGAATTCGTGGGACCGGGCGTTGAGAACTTAACTCCCGACTTCCGTATCGGCATCGATGTTATGACGACGGAGACCACCTGCTTATCTTCCATCTGGAAGACCGACGCAAAAGTGGAAGAATTCTACGAAATCCACGGAAGAAAAGAAGATTACAAAAAACTCGATCCTGCGGATGTGGCATATTATGACGGCGTGATTTCCATCGATCTGTCGACAATTAAGCCGATGATTGCCATGCCGTTCCATCCGAGCAACACCTACACCATCGAGGAATTAAACGCAAATCTTTATGATATTTTAAAGGATGTCGAGAAGAAGGCGGAAGTATCCTTAGACGGTGCCGTAGAGTACACGTTACAGAACAAGGTGCACGACGGAAAACTTTTAGTGGATCAGGGTATCATCGCAGGCTGCGCCGGCGGCGGATTTGAGAATATCTGCGCGGCAGCGGATATTTTAAAAGGCAAATACATCGGTTCCGACGGATTTACCTTAAGCATTTACCCGGCATCCATGCCGATTTATATGGAACTGATTAAGAACGGCTGCGCCGCAACCTTACTGGAAACCGGTGCCGTTTTAAAAACCGCATTCTGCGGCCCCTGCTTCGGTGCAGGCGACACACCCGCAAACAATGCATTTTCCATCCGTCACTCCACGAGAAACTTCCCGAACCGTGAAGGCAGCAAGCTGCAAAGCGGTCAGATTTCTTCCGTTGCGCTTATGGATGCGCGTTCCATCGCGGCTACCGCGGCAAACAAGGGCGTACTTACCGCAGCTACCGAGTTTGACGGTGATTTCAATGCGTATAAGTATTTCTTTGATGCTAATATTTATGCGAACCGTGTATTCGATTCTCACGGTGTGGCAGATCCGAACCAGGAGATTCAGTTCGGTCCGAACATCAAGGACTGGCCGAAGATGTCACCGCTTCCCGAGAATCTGCTTTTGAAAGTTGTTTCCGAAATTCACGATCCCGTTACCACTACGGACGAACTGATTCCTTCCGGGGAAACTTCTTCCTATCGTTCCAATCCTCTGGGACTTGCGGAGTTTGCGCTTTCCAGAAAGGATCCCGAGTATGTGGGCCGTGCAAAAGCCGTTCAGGTGGCTCAGAAGGCACTGGAAGCAGGCGAGTGTGCCGGCAAGGCGGTTCCCGAGGTCGGCGAAGTCATGGGCGTGGTAAAGAAGACCTTCCCCGATGTCGATCATGACAACCTGGGTGTCGGCTCCACGATTTTTGCCGTAAAACCCGGTGACGGTTCCGCAAGAGAGCAGGCGGCGAGCTGCCAGAAAGTACTCGGCGGCTGGGCGAACATAGCCAACGAATATGCGACCAAGAGATACCGTTCCAACTTAATTAACTGGGGTATGCTTCCTTTCTTAATTGAGGTGGGCGAACTGCCGTTTAAGAACCTGGATTACATCTTCTTACCCGGTATCAAGCAGGCGGTCATCGATAAGAAGGATGTTATTGATGCCTATGTTGTAAAAGACGGGGAACTTAAGAAGTTTGGAATGAAACTCGGCGAACTGACCGACGAGGAAAGACAGATTATTTTAAAAGGCTGCCTGATCAACTACAACAGAGTATGAACCAGGGGGCAAACCCTAAAGAACAGGGCTTTTGGGTTACAGGGCCATTTTTGGAATTGTATGGTAACACCGTATAAAATAAAAAAACCACGGGAAACCGTGGCTTTTTTATTCTCTGAAATCAAACAATTCTTTTGGCGTTACATTCAGTGCTTTACAGAGCTGGAAGATGACGTCAAAGGAAACGCCGACTTTACCGAGTTCTATGGCGCTGATATGGCTCCGGTCCACATCCGCCAGTTCCGCCAGCTGCAGCTGTGTAAGCCGTTCGCGCTTCCTGTAATATACGACGTTTAACCCAAATTTACGATAATAAACTTCGAATTCGTCTTTCACTTTTTATCCCTCCCTATGATTCCATAATAAAGGGGTTTAAACCACAATAAAACCTTGTGAAAATGGCATAATGCGATTAACACAAGTCAGCGCGGAAACGAAAACGATTAAGTAAAAACCCGGTCTAAATCTATGCAAATTGCCGATGAAACACACAAGAAATTGTGGCTGTTTTTGTGCCAAATATAATTGTGTTTTTTTCGTGTCCGTTTTTTTTTAGTTGGTGTAAAAGTACTTTTTTTTTATTTTTAACGTGCTATATTTATATCATACAAACGATATACAAGTTGATTCCGAAGTCAGTAGTCAGTTTGTTGGACGAAGACGGATCCGGAAGAATCCCGGCGGAATGCATCCTTTCAAATCGGAGATTTCTGAATTTTAAACTATCAAAAGATAAGTGACATTGTCTTGCGAACACTCTCTGTAACAGAAGTCAAAGAAGAGAAAAGATCGACAGACCAAAAGGAGACGGAAGGTGAACTTGGAAGCCGGTGAGCTGAGTGAACGCCGGAGAATCAATTCAATATCATCTATTGAAAGAGGAAACCGCATTGGATAATATTAGCCGATGATCGTCGCTAATGCAGTTTCCTTTTTCAATGCCTTTTTTGGACATTCGTCAAAACAGGCAATAAAAAAAGCCCGGAAGGGCTTTTTTTATTTTACAATCTGTTTTTCCACCAGGCTTCGTTTCATCATGACCTGGTGGCCACAACCGACGCATTCCAAGCGAAAGTCGGCGCCGGCGCGCAGGACTTTCCATTTGTCCGCATTCTCTTTTCCGCAGGGATGCGGTTTCTTTAATCGGATGATTTCGCCTACGTTTATTTCCATATTTTACTTATTACCCTGTCCGTACTTCTTTAAGATGTTCTGAATTCTTGCGGAAGGATTCAGAAGGTCGGAAATGGATGCATCATGATTCAAGGTATCGATTAAGTATGCGATGTATTTGCTCATATCGCAGTTGATGTACCATTCGCGGGAGAGCAATTCCGGTGTCTGGTATACCAGGTTGGTGGTAAGAACTCTGTAAATCAGGCCGTCTTCAAATGCCTTGTCGAATTTTTCCAGACCGTTTGTGAAAAGTCCGAAGGTGGTAGCTAAGAAAATACGGTTTGCGTTTCTTCTCTTTAATTCGGCAGCTACGTCAAGAGCACTGTCACCGGAGGAAATCATATCATCGATGATGATGGCATCCTTGCCGGATAAGTCGGTACCTAAGTACTCATGTGCCACGATGGGGTTACGTCCGTCCACAATGCGGCTGTAGTCGCGGCGCTTGTAAAACATGCCGACATTCAGGCCGATGATGTTTGCCATGTAAACGGCACGGGACAGAGCTCCCTCGTCCGGGGAGATCACCATCATGTGATCGGCATCGAGCTTGATGTCCGGAACATTCTTTAAAAGTGCTTTGGTGAACTGATAGGTCGGGGTAACGGTTTCAAATCCGTGAAGAGGAATCGCATTCTGTACTCTGGGGTCGTGTGCATCAAAGGTGATAATGTTGTCAACACCAAGGGAGGTTAATTCCTGCAGTGCCAGTGCACAGTCCAGGGATTCTCTTGCGGTTCTCTTATGCTGTCTTCCTTCGTACAAGAAGGGCATGATTACGTTGATTCTTCTGGCCTTTCCGCCGATGGCCGCAATGACACGCTTTACATCCTGGAAGTGATCGTCGGGAGACATATGATTGGTGTGTCCGCATACCGTATAGGTTTCATTATAGTTGCAGACATCCACCAGAATGTAGATATCGGCGCCACGGACGGATTCGTTAATCCGGCACTTTGCCTCGCCGGATCCGAAACGGGAAAGAGTGGCATCCAGAATATAGGAATCCCTCTGATAACCGGCGTAAGCAAGACTTCCTTTATGCTCGCTTTCTCTCTCGGTTCTCCATTTTACAAGGTATTCATCTACCTTCCTGCCGATTTCGGCGCATCCTCTGGTAGGCATCAGCCTTAAAATACCTACGGGGATGGTTTCCAGATTGCGCACTTCTTCTGAATGAGCCATGAAAATGTTCCTCACTTTCTGTTTTGCATTTGTTTGATATATAATCTGATGTCCTGTCCGGACAGCGTACAGATTTCAAAATTGGAGAAAAGCCTTGAAAATACCCGGTCGGAGTAGCGCGCACATAAGTCTTCCAAGGAAAGATTCGTGGACAGTACAATGGGTTTCTTGGCTAAGAACCGCTCGTTTAAAAGCGTCAGCAGTTCCGAGGTGGAGAAGGAGTTCGAAAGCTCCGTTCCCAAATCGTCGATTACCAGTAAATCACAGGAATACAGCGTATTTAAGGGATTCTCCGTTTTATCCGATTTATTGTGGAACTTGTAATCGGAAATGGTATTAAATAATGTCGGTGCGCTGAAATAAATACAGGAATATCCTTTCTTCAGCGCTTCGTTTACGATACAGTTGGACAGAAACGTTTTTCCGGTTCCCACGGGACCCGTAAAACAGATATTTGCATACTGTTTCCCGAACAGATCGGCAAAATTGCGGGCCTTCGAAAGCGCTTTTTCAAAATCTCTTGCGGCTTCTCCCACCTGAAAATCGTGCCGGACCATGTCGAAGTTTTCGTCGGTAAGCTGTTCTTTGATGTTGCTCTGTTCGTAGACTCTGTCTAAAATAGCCTGTTTGAAGCAGTGGCATCGTACCCCTTCGATGAACCCCGTATCCTTGCAGTAGGGGCAGGAATACTGGGGATCCAGATAATTGATGGAATAGCCGGCTCCGGTGAGCAGGAGCTTTAAGTCTCTTTGCAGGTCTTCCAGCTGCTCCGTAAGGAGGTTTGCCTTATCCGTGTCTTTGCGGATCATGGCACGGGTTCGTTCAGCCGAGAGGCTTACAATCTGCTCGTCCATCTCCTTATAGCGCGGGATGCGGGCATAGACTTCTTCCCTGCGTTTTGCCACAAGGTGCTCGTTTTCAAGCTGACGGGTACGGTATTCGTTTATGATGTCGTTGTATTCCCCACTGGTAATGTTCATGGAAAATCTCCGAATCAGTTCTCTTTGATGAATTTTTCCAGTGCCGCGAAGTCATATTTGGATCTCGTGTACTGGTTGTAGCGGGAATCGTTTACCGGACGGATGGGCACGCTTTTCTTGGTGCGACGGTATTCCTCTTCGGAAGCCTCAACGGCGGCAAGGGTATGAAGACCCTGCTCGTTCCATCTTGCAAGGATGCCTTCCGCATAAGGGAAACGGTCGGTGTCCGTCTTCATTACGGTGCGCTCGCAGGCTGCGAGAATGACTTCCTTCGGGAAGGCATAGGTGCCGAGCCAGCGGTTGATGAATTCAGACTCCTTAATGGTGGGAGCGGCATTTTTGCCGAGCGCCGCCATGATATCCTTGACGTTGCGGTCATATCCGGAAATGCCGTCTTTGGCCTGAGCGGGAGTTTTGATTCCCTGTTCGTACCAGGATACGGCAATGCTTTCGATGTAATGGAAGCTCTTCTTATTCTTGGAAACACAGTACTGAAGCAGAAGATCCGTCATTTCGAAATTGAAGTTTAACTCTCTGTGAATGTAAAGAAGGCTTCGAAGGTCTGCCGGGCTGATGGTCTTGCCGAGATAGGATTCCGTGATGGCAATCAGTTCTTCGGTGCCGGGTTCCATTTTAAAACTTCTTAAATCGTCGGCGCCGTAGGAGGGTTTCTCCGGGACTGCCGGTTTGGTAACGGTTTTCTTCTCCGCAACGGGAACAATGGAGAGAACGGGTGCGGTAACGGCGGATGCCGCTTCGCGGCTGGTCTGTGCGGCGGGAATCAGGCCTACGGAGATGATTTCTCCGGCTTCGTCGTAACGAATGGAGAGCAGACCTGCCTTTTCCCAGTATTTTAATGCACGGATGACGTCCTTCTCCGTATGGTTAAATTCATCGGCGATGTCCCCGATTTCGAAAGAGTGATTCGAAGCCACGTTGCGTAGCAGATAAAGATAAACTTTGATCTGGGCGTCGTTTGCCTCTTTCATGTAGTAATCGATGAAAACGTTGGAAACCGAAGTGGCTCCCGGCGTTTCATCGCCGGTTAATGTGATGCGATTCATTCCAAAATCCCCCAATTTTCTTTTAAGCATTGTGATTATAGCATGCAGATTCAAAAAAGAAAATAGGAAAATTGGCGCAAACCCTTGATTTTACTGGGTTTTCGGCAAATGTGGACAATGTGGATAAGTATCCCGAAAAGAACGAAAGTCCAGTAAAATCGGCAAAAAAATATCCACATCGCATTTTTCCGGATTTTCCGAAAAAGCATGTGGATATTGTGGATAACTAATTCCCAAGAAGCTCTTCTCCTACGCGGTACACGTCTCCGGCGCCCATAGTTATCAACAGATCACCCGGGTTACAACTTTGCAGTAAAAAAATTTCAATTTCCGAAAAAGTATGGAAATAATGGCAGTCTCCGCCGCGTTTTATGATTTCTTCCTGCAGATTTTTCGAAGAAATTCCGAGGGTATCGGTCTCGCGTGCGGCATAGATATCGGCAAGCACGACATGGTCGGCTGCTTTTAAGGCTTCTGCAAAATCTTCCAAAAGCGCTTTGGTTCTGGAATAGGTGTGGGGCTGGAAAACGCACCAGGTCTCTTTGTGAGGATAGTTTGCGGATGCGGCAAGCGTTGCCGCAATCTCGGTCGGATGGTGGGCATAATCGTCAACCACCGTGATATCTCCGAGATGCCCTTTAATCTGGAAACGTCTGTCTGCGCCGACACAGCCGGTGAGGGATTTTAAACTCTTTTCGCGGTCAAATCCCAGCACGTCGGACAGCGTCAGTGCCGCAAGGGAATTATATACATTGTGCTTTCCGACAACACCCAAAGTCACGTCTGAGACGGAACCGTCCGGTGCATGCATTTTATAAGCCGGACATCCCGATGCATTGTAGGTAATGTCGGTTGCGTAATAATCGCAGTTTTTGTTTATACCGAAGGTAATGACGGGCGATTTGACATCTGCGGTAATTTCTGCAAGGTTTTCGATTTCGCCGTTTATAATAAGGGCGCCGTCTGCCGGCAGCAGGAGTGCGAATTTATGGAAGGAATTGCGAATATCGTCGAGATCTTTGAAAAAATCCAGATGATCGGCTTCGATATTCATGATTACCCCGTAGCGGGGGAAGAAGGATAAGAAGCTGTTGGTGTATTCACAGGCCTCCGTCAGGAAGTAATTGGAGCTTCCGATGCGGATGTTGCCGCCGATGGACCGGACCATGCCGCCGATGGACAGGGTCGGATCCGTATCGTTTGCCATGAGGATTTCTCCGGCCATGGTTGAAGTCGTGGTTTTGCCGTGGGTGCCGGAAATGGCGATGGGGCAGCCGTAGTTGCGCATCATCTGGCCCAAAAGTTCAGCTCTTGAAAGCATGGGGAGGTTGGATTCGACACAGGCTCCGAATTCCGGGTTATCCCGGCGGATGGCTGCCGAATATACAACCAGATCAATGTCGGAAGTAATATTGTCCGTACGCTGACCGATGAAAACCGTTGCCCCCCTGGCACGCAGCTCCTCCGTCAGTTCCGATTCCTTATTGTCCGATCCCGAAACGGTGAAGCCTTCTTTTAACAGGATTACGGCCAGACCGCTCATGCTGATGCCGCCGATTCCGATGAAATGTACGTGAATCGGTTTTTGAAAATCTATTTCATACATGTTTCGGCACTCCTTTCAAAAACAACCTTATTATAAAATAAGATAGGTAATTCGTCTACATTCAAGGTGTCTGTATTGTCCTTCCTGTATCGGAGTACTTTTTGTTAAAATTTTCGAGTCTGGAAAACAATTTTTTAAGGGTGTTTTGTGAATATGCACAAAAATGTGATGCCGTGTTCGTTAAAAAGTATGAAAAATAACAGAAAAAAATTTGAAATCCGGGAAATAGTTACGGTTTCATAGTTCACTTTTTACAAATGACATGATAAAATTTTCTTATGGAAGTCGGGGGGCTTTTATTTTTTCGTGTTCCCATTTTACGGGAACCCCGGCTAATAAAGGCATGTGAGGTGAAAGCATGATCAAGAAAGAAATGATTGCCATGTTACTTGCGGGTGGTCAGGGAAGCCGTCTTGGTGTGTTAACCGCAAAGGTTGCGAAACCGGCGGTTTCATTCGGCGGAAAATACAGAATCATCGATTTTCCTTTGAGCAACTGCATTAATTCGGGAGTGGATACCGTCGGTGTTTTAACCCAGTATCAGCCCCTGCGTCTGAATACACATATCGGAATCGGTATTCCCTGGGATCTTGACCGGAATATCGGTGGAGTTACCGTGCTTCCTCCTTATGAGAAGAGTACGGATACGGAATGGTATACCGGTACCGCGAATGCGATTTACCAGAATATCGATTATATGGAAAGCTTCAATCCGGACTATGTCCTGATTCTTTCCGGTGACCATATTTACAAGATGGACTATGAAGTAATGCTGGACTTCCATAAGAAGAACGGCGCAGAGGTTACGATTGCGGCCATGCCGGTTCCCTTAGAGGAGGCAAAGCGTTTCGGTATCGTAATTACCGACGATAACCGTAAAATCGTTGACTTCGAAGAAAAGCCCGAGCATCCGAGAAGCAATCTTGCAAGTATGGGTATCTATATTTTCAACTGGAAGACCTTAAAGGAGGCCCTCCTTGCAAAGGCATCCCAGCCGAATCTCGACTTCGGTAAGCATATCATTCCTTACTGCCACGAAAACGGTGCTCCGCTTTATGCATACGAGTACAACGGCTACTGGAAGGATGTAGGAACCCTGCACTCTTACTGGGAAGCAAACATGGAACTTGTGGACATCGTTCCCGTATTCAATCTTTATGAAGAGTACTGGAAGATTTATACCAAGTCCGATACCCTTCCTCCCCAGTATTTGTCAAACGACAGCGTTACCGAGAAGTGTATCATCGGTGAAGGCTCAAGCATCTACGGCAAGGTTTACAACTCCATCATCGGATGCGGCGTAACCATCGGTGAGGGTACGGTGATTCGGGATTCCATCATTATGAATGAGACCGAAATCGGCAAGAACTGCGAAATCAACAAAGCAATCATCGCAGAGAACGTACTGATTAAGGATGAGGTAAGACTCGGAGACGGTGAAGAAGTTCCCAACGAGACGGATCCTCATATCTACAACAACGGTCTTGTTACCATCGGTGAGAAGACCGTGATTCCCAAAGGAGTATCCATCGGAAAGAACTCCGTTGTATCCGGTATCACTTCCGAAGCTGATTATCCGGATGGAAAGCTTTTAAGCGGCAAAACTTTGATTAAGGCAGGTGAGGACAGATGAGAGCGATAGGAATCATTTTAGCCGGCGGAAACAATCACAGAATGCGTGAGCTGTCCTTAAAGAGAGCCATTTCGGCAATGCCTGTGGCCGGCAGCTACAGAAGTATCGATTTTGCATTGAGCAGCATGAGCAACTCCCATATCCAGAAAGTTGCCGTTCTGACCCAGTATAATGCAAGAAGTTTAAATGAACATTTGAGTTCCTCCAAATGGTGGGACTTCGGCAGAAAGCAGGGAGGCCTTTATGTATTTACTCCCGTTGTGACTGCGGATAACTCCAACTGGTATCGCGGAACCGCAGATGCGATTTACCAGAACATCGATTTCTTAAAGAGAAGTCATGAACCGTACGTTGTGATTGCATCCGGTGACTGCGTTTACAAGATGGATTACAACAAACTTCTGGAGTATCACATTGACAAGAAGGCCGACATTACCGTTGTCTGCAAGGATATGCCCGAGAACGTGAACGTAGACCGTTACGGCATCATCAAGATGAACGAGGAAAGCCGTATCGAAGAGTTCGATGAGAAACCCATGATTGCAAAGACCAATACGGTTTCCTGCGGTATCTATGTCATCCGTCGTCGTCTTTTAATCGAGTTGATCGAAAAGAGCAACGAAGAAGGCAGATATGATTTTGTAGCGGATATTTTAATCCGTTACAAAGAGATGAAGAGAATCTTCGGATACAAGATGAAAGATTATTGGAAGAACATCGCTTCCGTGGAAGATTACTACGAGACCAATATGGATTTCTTAAAATCCGATGTCCGTGACTATTTCTTCCGTCAGTATCCGGACGTATATTCCAAGGTGGATGACCTTCCTCCCGCAAAATACAATGTGGGTGCGGACGTAAGGAATTCCCTGGTGGCTTCCGGAACCATCGTAAACGGTAAAGTGGAAGATTCCTTAATTTTCAAGAAAGTATTTGTGGGTAACAACTGTCACATCAAGAATTCTATCATTCTGAATGACGTATATATCGGCGACAATACCTACATCGAGAATTGCATTGTGGAGAGCAGAAATACGATCCGTGCCAATTCGAGATACGTTGGGGACGGTGAAGTAAAGGTATTGATTGAGAAGACGGCAAGATACGAAGTTCAGTAGGGTTACAAACTCTTTTTAGAGAAGACATATGGGGTTGAAAACGGAGCGGGGGCGCTCCGTTTTCTTTTTGACGGACTAAGCGTTAAGCGGTAAATTCTGCTTGCGAAGACGCGGTGCGCGCGCTAAAATTTTCTCGAGGAGATTTTACCATGTTTATCATTGCAGGTCTCGGAAATCCGGGAAAAGAATATGAGAATACAAGACACAATGCAGGGTATCTGGCACTGGACGAGCTGGCGGAACGCTACAATATTTCCGTTACCGAGAAAAAGTTCAAATCCCTGGTCGGAAAGGGCGTTATCGAAGGGCAGAAAGTGATTCTGCTCAAACCGCTGACATATATGAATTTGAGCGGGGAGGCCGTAAGAGAGGCCTGTGATTATTATAAAATCGACCCTGAGACGGAACTGATTGTACTTTATGATGACATTGCGCTGCCGGTAGGACAGCTTCGGATCCGTCCGAAGGGAAGCGCAGGAGGACATAACGGAATCAAGAATATTATCGCCCACCTCGGCGGAGAGGTTTTCATGCGGGTGCGCATCGGCGTTGGGGACAAGCCCTCCCGTATGGATTTAAAGGATCATGTTCTGGGGCACTTTTCAAAAGAGGATGCCAGGACGGAAGAAGAAGCCTTTGCCAAATCGGTGGATGCCGTGATTATGATGATGGGCGGACAAATCGAAGAAGCCATGAACCGGTATAACCGGAAAGTGGCGGCGATAGAACAGGAGCAGGTGTAAGAATTGGAGTTATTTAACGCTCCCCTTGAGGAATTAAAAGAATACCGGGATGTTCTAAAAAGCCTCGAAGCAGGCGAAAAGAAGATTCTTATGACGGGTTGCACCCAGAGCGGGAAGATGCATTTTATCCAGGCTTTCGGTGCTTCTTTTGACGTGCGCATTATCGTTACCCACGATGATTTAAGGGCGGCCGAGATTGCGGAGGAATACCGGATGTACGACAGGGATGTCCGCGTTTTTCCCGCAAAGGATCTGATTTTCTATCAGGCGGATATCTATTCGAACCGGATTACGGCGGACCGTATGAAGGTGCTGCGTTCGATTCTCGAGGGAAAACCGATTACCGTGGTAACCACGTTTGATACCTTCCAGGCGCCGTTTCTGCCGCTTGAAGTGATTAAAGAACATGCGCTGAAAGTCCGTGTGGGAAGCGTCATGTCCGAGGATGCCCTGGCAATCAAACTTGCCGGCATGGGATACCGTAAGACACAGATTGTGGAGCAGCCGGGGGATTTCGCCATCCGCGGCGGCATCGTGGATATTTTTGATTTGACGAATGACAACCCCGTCCGGATTGAACTCTGGGGAGATGAGGTGGAGTCGGTCCGTATTTTCGATGCAGAATCGCAGAGGTCCTTAACGACGGTAAAGGAAGTCTGCATTTATCCGGCCTGTGAGATTTTGCTTTCAAAGGAAGTACGCGCCGAAGGATTTGGCCGGATTGAAAAAGAAGTAAAAAAATGTGTCCGGGTTTTCCGGGAAAAAGCAATGAACGAAGAGGCTCACCGCCTTGAGCAGGAGTGGAAGACCCTAAAGGAGCAGGTGGAAGAGTTCTCTGAAACCGGTGCGCTGGAGGGATTTTTGCGCTATTTCTATCCCGATGCGGGAACGTTTCTTGACCTGTTCGAAGACCGAAGCCGGATTATTTTTCTGGATGAACCTTCGAAAATCGATGCGCACGTAAGGGCGGTGGAGGAGGAATACAAAGACAGCTTTATCCACCGGATTGAAAAGGGGTATGCCGTTCCGGGGCAGATGAATCTTCTCCTTCCGGCACAAAAAGCCTTTCACAGGCTCTCTAAGGAGACGGTTCTTGCGTTTACCCTGCAGGATTACATTACCTCGTCCCTTTCCTATAAAAAGACAATTGCTTTAAATATGCATCCGATTTCCTCTTACAACGGTTCCGTTACGGAGCTGATGAAGGATTTGAAGGAATACCGCAAAAAAGGCTACCGCGTTTTGGTGGTATCCTCTTCGAAGACCAGGGCAAAGCGTCTTGCGAGCGATATTACGGATGAAGGCGTGAGCGCATTTTACAATGAAAAAGCGGACCGTGTATTAAATTCCGGGGAAGTCATGACTTTCCACGGCAACGTCCGCCAGGGCTATGAATTTCCGGAAATCAAATTCGTGGTTATGTCTGATACGGATATTTTCGGAAGAGAACGAAAGAGAAAAAGGACAAAGAAGTTTCAGGGAAGCCGGATTCGTGACTTCGGCGAGCTGAAGGTCGGCGATTATGTGGTTCATGAAAATTACGGCCTCGGCATCTACCGCGGCATCGAGAAGGTTCAAAACGGCGGAATTACAAAGGATTACATGAAAATCGAGTACGCCGGCAATTCGAGCCTTTATGTTCTGGCATCCGCCTTCGACAGCGTCATGAAGTATGCATCCAAGGACGGCAAGGCCCCGAAACTGAACAAACTCGGTACGCAGGAGTGGACGAAAACCAAGTCAAAGGTTCATGAGGCGGTGCTCGGCATTGCAAAGGATCTGGTGGATCTGTATGCTGCAAGACAAAGAAGCACGGGACACCGTTTCAGCAAAGATACGGTCTGGCAGAAAGAGTTTGAGGAACTGTTCCCGTATGAGGAGACGGAAGACCAGCTTGCCGCCATCGAAGCCACCAAAGCGGACATGGAAAGCGATAAAATCATGGAGCGCTTAATCTGCGGCGATGTCGGTTACGGCAAGACGGAGATTGCCATCCGTGCGGCATTTAAGGCCGTAATGGACGGTTATCAGGTGCTTTTTCTGGTGCCGACGACCATTCTGGCCGAGCAGCATTTCAATACCTTTACGGAGCGCATGAAGAACTATCCGATCCGCATTGAACTGCTCTCGAGATTCCGTACGCCCACGGAACAGAAAAAGACGGTGGAAAAACTGCGAAAGGGTCTGGTGGATATTGTAATCGGAACGCACAGACTGCTTTCAAAGGATATTGAACCGAAGAATCTGGGACTTCTTGTAATTGATGAGGAACAGCGTTTCGGCGTGGCTCATAAAGAAAAATTAAAGAAACTGAAACAGGAAGTGGACGTGCTGACCCTCACCGCAACCCCGATTCCGAGAACGCTGAACATGTCGCTTGTCGGAATCCGCGATATGTCGATTCTCGACGAAGCACCGCAGGACCGCCTTCCCATTCAGACTTTTGTAATGGAATATAACGAGGAAATGGTGCGGGAAGCCATTGTGCGGGAACTTGCCCGCGGAGGACAGGTTTACTTTGTACATAACCGGATCAACGATATCTCGAATGTGGCATCCAGGGTAGCCGCACTGGTACCGGAGGCCAGAGTCACTTTCGCGCACGGCCAGATGAACGAGCGGGAACTTGAGGATATCATGCATGATTTTATCGCCGGGGAAATCGATGTTTTAATATCCACAACCATCATCGAAACCGGCCTGGACATATCCAACGTCAACACCATTATCATCGATCATTCCGACCGCTTCGGCCTTGCGCAGCTTTACCAGCTTCGCGGAAGAGTCGGAAGGAGCAATCGCGGTGCGTATGCGTTTTTGATGTATTCGAAGGATAAAATTTTAAAAGAGGATGCGGAGAAGCGTCTGCAGGCGATCAGGGAGTTTACGGAGCTCGGCTCGGGCTTTCGGATTTCCATGCGCGACCTCGAAATCAGGGGTGCCGGCAATCTGCTCGGAATGCGCCAGCACGGACATATGGAGGCCGTGGGCTTTGAACTGTACTGCAAGATGTTAAACGAGGCTGTCCTTGACGTAAAAGGACAGAAGCATGAAGAAAGTTTCGAGACCTTAACGGATCTTGACATCAACGCTTATCTGCCCGGAGAATATATCGTTAACGAGCCGCAGAAACTTGAAATGTATCATAAAATCGCCTCCATCGAGGGAAAACTCGACTATGAGGAGTTTCGTGACGAGTTAAAAGACCGCTTCGGCGAATTGCCGAAACCGGCCGAAAATCTCCTCTGGGTGGCCCTGCTTCGCGCCCGTGCAAGACAGGTCTATATTACCGAGGTGAAGGGCGGAAACGGTCGGATCAAGCTGTCGGTAAAAAAAGATGCGCCTGTCGTAAGCGAAAGAATACCGGATTTTATCAGTGCACATGACGGAAAAATGCGGTTTGTCCGCTCCGGGAACCCTGGCTTTGAATATACTTACCCGATGAGCGGAATTGCACAGATTGACGAAAAGACGTTAATGGAAACGGCAGAGAAGCTCGTGGATGAAATGAGCGGACTGTTCGACTGACGGGTCGGACATTTTAAAATCAATACGGAAAAAAAGAGCTTCCCGAAACGGGAAGCTCTTAAATTATGCTGTTTTGTACGTGGTCTTATCTGCAGCAGAAGTACTGATTTCCGATATGATCGTAAACTTCTTTTCCCTGAGGGAATTCTGCCTGAAAGACTAAAGTGTCGGGACCGAGTGCACCTTCTGACAGAAGTTCGTCTGCCCACTGGTAAACCAGATCCGGAAGGGGCTGTCCTTTTTCCACACGCTGAATGGTTCTGTAATCATACTGACCGGGTGCATAAAGCACATCTGCCAGGGTCTGTGCACCGCTGAAGTGGGAGTTCAGTCTGTGAAGAACAACGCTTCCCGCAAGTTTGTGTACACGTTCAATGGAGGCGGTATCGCCTGCAAATTTCGAGAAGAACACGCCTTCTTCCGCGAACATCATCTGAGCTAAAAGCTCACGGTCTTCCATCGTGTAAGCGCTCCGTACCGGTGTAATGATATCAACGGTTCGCTGTACACCGGATGCCGGTGCGGCAGCAGGCTCTTTTTTAACCAGCGTATTGGTAACAATATGGTTTTCGGTACCGAGAATCTGTGTTTCGGACATCACGTCCTTTGTCAGATACTCTTTTCTGTTTTGATAATTCGCATTCACAATGAATGCGGAGCAGATTACGGATATGACCAGCACGGATGCCAGGACTACCGCTTCCTGCTTGCGAAAGGCCTTAGGGAAATACGAATGAATTTCTTTCCAGCCTTTTTTAAATAAAAACATTTTTCTCACATCTTCTTTCCGGGAATTTTACGGAGCAAATCCCCTTTCATACCGATTATTGCAGCAACTGAAAGAATTTTATCCTTTCAATAATTCCTATGAGTATTGCCATTATAACAACAAAGCAAACAAAAAGCAACAAAAAATTAATAAAATGTAACAACTTTGTAATAATTTGGACAATGTTGTGTTAATATATTTTTATTTCACCAAATGTTGTGGTGGCGAAAAATGATTTGTAATGAGAGAAAAGGTAGGTTATAATGTGATTTGTGAAAAAATAAGAAGATGTACTAACGCAGAAAAGAGGTAGAATATGGAACAGTTAGTCACAATCAGAGAAATCTTCAGAAACAGGGAAGAATACTTAAATAAGGAGATTTCCATCGGTGGATGGGTACGCTCAAACCGTGATTCCAAATCCTTCGGTTTTGTAATTATAAATGACGGTACTTTTTTCGAACCCCTCCAGGTGGTTTATCATGACAATATGGAGAATTTTGCGGCCATCGCAAAAATCAACGTCGGAGCCGCACTTATTGTAAAAGGTACCCTGGTTCCCACACCGGAAGCAAAGCAGCCGTTTGAGATTCAGGCCACCGAGATTTTGATTGAAGGCGATTCCACTCCCGATTATCCGCTTCAGAAAAAGCGCCATACAATGGAGTATCTTCGTACCATTACACATTTACGTCCGAGAACCAATACCTTCGAGGCAGTATTCCGTGTAAGATCTTTAATTGCATATGCCATTCATAAATTTTTCCAGGAGAGGGATTTCGTTTATGTACATACTCCCCTGATTACCGGAAGCGACTGTGAAGGTGCCGGCGAGATGTTTACCGTAACGACGCTGGATCTTGCCAACATTCCGATGACGGAAGACGGCAAGGTGGATTACACCAAGGATTTCTTCAACAAGAACACCAACCTTACGGTTTCCGGTCAGTTAAACGGCGAGACCTATGCCATGGCATTTAAAAATATCTATACGTTCGGTCCCACTTTCCGTGCAGAGAATTCCAACACCACCCGTCATGCGGCGGAGTTCTGGATGATCGAGCCGGAGATGGCATTTGCCGATTTACAGGATGATATGATGATTGCCGAGAGCATGATAAAATACATCATCCGCTACGTGCTCGAGAACGCTCCCGAAGAAATGGCATTTTTCAACAATTTCATTGACAAAGGCCTGATTGAGAGATTAAACCATGTGGTAAATTCCGAGTTCGGCCATGTAACCTATACGGAAGCAATCGAACTTCTTGAGAAGAACAACGACAAATTCGAATACAAGGTATTCTGGGGCTGCGATCTGCAGACCGAGCATGAGAGATACCTGACCGAGGAAATTTTCAAACGTCCCGTATTCGTAACGGATTATCCGAAGGAAATCAAAGCCTTCTATATGAAACTGAATGAGGATGGCAAGACCGTTGCCGCCATGGACTGTCTGGTTCCCGGTATCGGAGAAATCATCGGTGGTTCCCAGCGTGAAGACGATTACGACAAGCTTCTTGCGAGAATGGAGGAACTCGGCCTTAAGAAAGAGGATTACGATTTCTATCTGGATCTTCGCAAATACGGTTCCGCCCGTCATGCGGGATTCGGTCTCGGCTTTGAAAGATGCGTAATGTACTTAACCGGTATGGGCAATATCCGTGACGTCATTCCGTTCCCCAGAACCGTTAATAACTGTGATTTATAAGAGGTAAGAACAATGGACAGATGTTTTTTCCCGAAGGGATATGAAAGCCCTCAGAGTATCAAGGATACACAGAAAGCCATCAAGGAAGTAAAAGACTATTTCGAGCGCGCACTGTCGGATGCACTGAACTTAAGCCGTGTTTCCGCACCGCTATTCGTGACGCCGGAAAGCGGTCTGAACGATAACTTAAACGGCGTGGAACGTCCGGTAAAATTCGGCATCAAAGAGCAGGGAGACAAGGAAGTTGAAATCGTACATTCCCTTGCAAAATGGAAGAGGCTGGCACTTCAGAAATACGGTTTCAAAAAAGGCGAAGGTCTCTACACCGATATGACCGCGATTCGTCGTGATGAGGATACGGACAATCTTCATTCTTTATATGTGGATCAGTGGGACTGGGAAAAAATCATCGACAAGTCCGAACGTAACATCGATACGTTAAAGGAAACCGTTTTCCGCATTTACATGGCCATCAAGCAGACCGAGTATTATATGTGCGGCAAGTATCATTTTATGGATCCGTTCCTTCCGGAAGAAATTACCTTCATTACGACCCAGGAACTCGAAGACAGATGGCCGGACAAGACTCCCAAGGAAAGGGAGAATCTGATTACGAAAGAAAAAGGTGCCGTATTTCTTATGAAAATCGGCGGACCGTTGCTTAGCGGAGAACGCCACGACGGACGTGCACCGGACTATGACGACTGGAACTTAAACGGCGACATCCTTGTATTTTATCCGATTCTTGGCTGTTCCTTAGAACTTTCCTCCATGGGCATTCGTGTGGATGAGGATTCACTTGCGGCGCAGCTTCAAATGGCAGGCTGCGAGGAAAGAGCTGAGCTTCCGTTCCAGAAAGCCATTCTGGAGAAGAAACTGCCTTACACCATCGGCGGAGGAATCGGACAGTCCCGAATCTGCATGTTCTTCTTACAGCGTGCGCACATCGGAGAAGTACAGTCTTCCATCTGGCCCGAAGAAGTATATAAAATTGCATACGAAAGCAATGTAAACATTCTATAGTATCCCGGAAAGGAAACCGTTTTTCATGAAAAAACTTTCCAGAGTACTGGTTCCGCTTCTTGCGATTGCGGCTATCGTCGGAATCGACCAGTGGACCAAATATCTGATTATTACACATTTAACCGAAGGACAGGAGATTAATTTACTCAGTGATGCCATTGTTCTGACATATGTACAGAACCGCGGAATGGCCTGGGGACTTTTCCAGAACGGACAGATTATATTCTCCATTCTGACTCCCATTGCCATTATGGCGATCATTTTCCTTTACATCCGTACCCCGTGGGAGAAAGAATTTCGTCCCATCCGCTTTGCGGAGATTATGATTGTCGGCGGTGCCGTCGGCAACCTGCTGGACCGTATTTTTCGTTACGATCCCGCAACCGGCAGCCTTTTCCACGGTTATGTAGTGGACATGATTTATGCAAAGTTCATCCATTTTCCCGTTTTCAACGTGGCGGATATCTTTGTAACGCTGGCTTTTCTTCTGATGGTTTTTCTGCTGCTGTTTGTGTATAACGAAGATGAATTTAACAAATGCTTCGGAAATTTCCCGCAGAAAGAGCCCCCGAAAAATTTAGAGGAGATGGGTATGAGCGACTCCGACCTCGTGGAGAAAGAGGAAGAACCCGCTCAGGAGGAATCTGTCCCGGAAGAATCCATCCCGGAAGAGTCATCCACCAAGGAAGAATAAAATGAGAATCATAGACGCACACGCACATATATTTCCCGCCAAAATCGCATTCAAGGCTTCGGAATCCATCGGTAATTTCTACGGAATTCCCATGCACTCCGATGCATCGCCCGAAAGCCTTTTAAGACTGGAGAAGGAACTCGGCAGTGAACGCTGCCTGGTTTGTTCTTCTGCGCTTTCACCCGCGCAGGTGGAGAACATCAATAATTTTATTGCAAAAGAATGCGCGGAGCATCCCGAATTTCTGGGACTTGCCGCGATGCATAAAGATTACGAAAATTTCGATGCGGAACTTGACCGCGCACTTTCCCTCGGTTTAAAAGGTGTAAAATTCCATCACGACATGCAGGGTTATGCCATCGACGATCCGAAATGCCTTCCCATATACGCGGCCATGGAGAAGAAGGGCATGATTCTTTTGCTTCATATGGGGGATGCCAGATATGAATTCACTTCTCCGAAGAAGCTTGCCACCATTGCGGAAATGTTCCCGAAGCTTACCATCATCGGGGCACATTTCGGCGGATACAGTGAATGGGATGAGGCATACCGCATGCCGAGATTTTCCAATGTATATTACGATACTTCCAGCAGTCTTTTCATGCTGGACGTTCAAACCGCAAACCGTTTCATCGATCATTTCGGACCGGACCGTTATTTCTTCGGAAGCGATTTTCCGATGTGGAATCCGAAGAAGGAGCTGGAAAGATTTCTGAATCTCGGACTTACCGATGAGATGAACCAGATGATTCTTTACGACAATTTTGCGGAAGTATTCGGGTTAAACTAAAGGGGTAAAATGGCAAATTACATCAGTCTTTCGGAAGGGCTGCAGGAGCGGATCCGTCAGGACAGAGAGACCGGATGGAAGAATCCTTACGCCTGTTCGAATGAACAGGTTGTGCGAAGGGATGATTCCCATGACCGGGCCAATCTCTGGAGACCGGCTTTCGTCCGGGATACGGAAAAAATCATGCATGTCCCCTTCTATTCCCGCTACATGGATAAAACACAGGTCTTCTCACTGGTGAAGAACGACGATGTCTGCCGGCGCGCACTTCATGTGCAGCTGGTTTCGAGAATTGCGCGCAATATCGGTTCCATGCTCGGACTCAACACCGATCTGATTGAAGCCATTTCTCTGGGGCACGACATCGGGCATACGCCGTTCGGGCACGCGGGAGAAAAGAAACTGAGCGAACTTTATCATGCCGAAACCGGCAGGTATTTTAACCATAACATTCATTCCGCGAGAGTGCTGGATGAGATTTTTGCCCTGAATCTGTCCCTGCAGACACTGGACGGAATCATCTGTCACAACGGCGAGATGGAGGCCAGACGGTATGAACCCGAGGCTTACAATGATTTTGCAAAGTTCGATGCAAAGATGGAAAGCTGTTATCTGGATTCGAAAGCAAACGCAACGCTGATTCCGAACACACTGGAAGGCTGCGTAATGCGAATTTCCGATATCATCGCTTATCTCGGAAAGGACAGACAGGATGCCATTCGCCTCGGCTTTCTGCCGAAAGAATCCGAATTTGCATCATCCGTAATCGGTTCGAGCAACGCGGAAATTATCAATAACATGATTGTCAACATCATTGAGAACAGCTACGGCAGGGACTGCCTGGCTATGGATGACGAGTACTTTGAGGCTCTGTCCGCTGCAAAGAAAGAAAACTACGAAAAAATCTATCACAGCGAGGAGATGCTGAAGGTCTTCGGAGAAAAACTTTCACCCATGTTTGAGATGATGTTTGAGGAGCTTTTAAAAGAGGCCAGGCAGCGAAGCGATGATTCCCTGCTTTACCGGCACCATATCCGCTACATCGAGAATCATACGGCGCCTTATGCGGATAACGGGCATGCTGCAGCCGAGCCCCTGGAAGGACGGAGTAAAATCCGCCGCCGGGTAATTTACCGCGAGAACGATCCCTGTGATCTGGTTGTGGATTTCATGGCGGGCATGACGGACGATTACTTTGTGGATCTGTTTGAATACATGTTCCCGAAAAGCTCCTATAAGGTGGAATATCAGGGATACTTCTGAATAAGGTATCAAATTGCAAGAAACCGTAAAATATGGTACAATAAAAATTGGTCCCGGGTATACCGGGGTTATATGAGAAACGACGGAAGAATCGTCGTTTACGAATAGGGAACAAGGGGTTACACATGGATAAAAGCAACGCGAGTGTAGACAGCTGGGAAGAGGTAATGCTCATCTACAATTCCGCGATGAAAGAGATGGTTACGCGTCTCGAGATATTAAGCGCGGAATTCCAGCATACGAATTCCTACAATCCGATCGAACACTTAAAATCGAGACTGAAGACGCCGGAAAGCATCGTGAAGAAGCTTCGCCGGCACGGCTATGAATCTTCCATTGAGAATATGGTTACGTATGTAAAAGACATTGCGGGAGTCCGCGTCATCTGCTCTTTTACATCCGATGTATATAAAATCGCCGAGGCCATTTCCTCGCAGAGTGATATTGAAGTCCTTTCGGTAAAGGATTATATTAAGAATCCCAAGCCGAGCGGATATCAGAGTTATCATATCATCGCTTCCGTACCGGTATATTTATCGGACCGTAAGCTGGATACCAAGGTGGAAATCCAGATTCGTACCATTGCGATGGATTTCTGGGCATCGCTGGAACATAAGATTAATTACAAGTTTGACGGAAACGTTCCGGAAGAGATTCGTAAACAGCTGGTGGACTGTTCCTATCGCATCCGAGATCTGGATGACCGTATGCTGAGTCTGAATGAGGAAGTTCAGAAGGCGAATGCACCTGGTTCGGAAATTAAATAAATAATAGCGCTGACCGTTGCTCTTACCGGACAGCGCCAATCATGGAGTTGTACCCAAGTGGTTGTAAGGGACCGCACTCGAAATGCGGCAGGCCGCGCAAGTGGCGCGAGGGTTCGAATCCCTCCAAC
>ODAJ012118988.1_pt1 | contig 44003 bp, 46 predicted proteins | sample 1539241 | NCBI WGS metagenome assembly ODAJ01 (sample SAMN02144231, study PRJEB22623) | gut metagenome | biome: sheep rumen | host: Ovis aries | place: New Zealand
GATTGCCCCACTGGAGGCAAGCTATACCGCAAGCCGCACCTACGCGGTCGGCAGCTATCTCTTTGTCGGGACGAAGTTTTACAAGGTCACACAGGCAATCGCCGAGGGCGGCACGATTACACCGGGCACCAATGCAGTACAGACCACCGTTGCCGAGCAGCTGATAGCGCTCGCGGCGGGTTAATGAGAAAGGAGAATCATCATGAAACTCGCAATCATCACGTGCATCAACGGAAATTTCAAGGTCGAAGCCGAGGGCTTCACCACGGAACAGGCTGCGCTGGTGGCCTTCCACAGCATGGCGCAGACGCTGTGGAACGCGCCCGACGTGCTCACGGGCGAGGTCGCCATTGTGGACGAGCAGCTTGACATCTACAAGGGTTATAAGGAGTTTATCCGCCACACCGCCCAGCAGCCGACGCCGGAACCCGAGCCGGAGACGGAGGATGAGACCTCTGATAACACGGAGGGCGAATGATGAATGAGCCGAAACCTGAAAACGTGAGGCCGATCATTCCGCATACCGTGCCTATGCCGACAAACTTACCGCGAATGCGCAATACTCTTGACGTGAACACTGGAAATGTCGTTATTTATCCTGATGAAAAGAGCCTGTCCGGGCTTTTGACGGAGGATTAATCAATGACGTACCAATGGGAATGGCTTAGCGATCTGGCGATCATCCCGGCATGGGAATGTTTCCTTGTCGGTGTGCTCGTCGGCATGATCGTGACACTGGCGGTAATCGCCATAACGGAGGACAGAAAATGAAAGGCGTAGACATCTCTCATTATCAGAAGGGATTGACGATCAAGCAGGTCAAAGACGCGGGCAACGAGTTTGCCATCCTCAAGGTCACGGAAGGGACGTGGCTCCGCGATGGTGCCGCCGCGGACTTTTACCGCGAAGCCTACGAGACGGGCTTCCCGGTGGGCTGCTATTGCTACAGCCATGCAACCACGGTCGAGGATGCCGCGAATGAGGCGTATTTTCTTCTGCGTACCATCAACGGCTTTCCCATGCCCTGCGGCGTGTTCCTTGACATGGAGGAGCCGAAGCAGCTGGGCCTATCGAAGGAAAAGCTGCTGGCTATTATCGCGGCGTGGGGCAATGCCATCGCCGAAGCGGGCTACATCCCCGGCGTGTATTCCTCGGCCGGGACGCTCTGGTCGACAATCAGGCCGGACGAGATCGGCGAAAAGTGTCTCATCTGGGTCGCTAAGTGGAGCCAGACGCCGCCTGACATGCCGTGCGATTTGTGGCAGGACAGCGACAGCGGCAATGTTGATGGTGTGACCGTGGACACCGACAGAGCACGGAGCGACCGCTTCAAGGCGATGGTTGAGCGCGGCTTCGACATGCAGAAGGACGAGCCGTCGCCTGAGCCGGAGCCGGAGGACAAGCCGGATATTTCCAGAGCGCTGGAGTTGCTGGCGGATTACATCCGGACACCGGAATTTCAGCAAGGTTTCATTGCGTTCCTTGACAAAAAATAATTTTGCAAGGGATGGTGTAATTCTCAAAACGCCTCCTGTATCATGATGGCACAACGAGAGAGACACAGGAGGCGCGATATGAGCGAGGCGTGGATCGGCTTTGCCGGATCTGTCATCGTAGGGATCTTGACATTGCTCGGCGTTTTGGCGAGCAACAGCAAATCCCAGGCGGTGACGGAGACAAAGCTTGAGGACCTGACGAGGGAAGTGCGCGAGCATAACAATTTTGCCAAGCGCATGCCCGTCGTGGAGGAAAAAATCAAAGTAATCAACCACCGGATCGATGATCTGGAGGCAGCGAAGAGAGGAGAATAGAGCTATGGATTACATGGGTATGGCAGGCGTGGCGGCGATCACCGTCATTTCGTGGCTGGTTGGCGAAGCTGTGAAGCTGGCGCCGCTGGATAACAAGTGGATTCCCGTCGCATGCGGCTTTTTTGGCGGCGTGCTGGGCGTTGTCGGCATGTTCACCATGCAGGAGTTTCCCGCAGCCGATATTATGACCGCTGCGGCGGTGGGCATCGTGTCAGGCCTTGCGGCCACCGGCGCGGATCAGATCGGCAAGCAGTTCAGCAAGGACGACAAGCCCAACGACTATAACGGCAAACATGTTTAAGCCATACAATCCCAATCCCGTCGGGGCGCTGACGGATGACTGCACGGCGCGTGCGCTCACGCTGGCGCTCTGCGTGGATTGGGACACTGCTTTTTTCAGGATCGCGCTAAACGCTGCCCAGATGGGCACGATGACGCTGCAAAAAAACGCGGTGTGGTGGAGCGTGCTGCGGCAGCACGGCTTTTCCCGGCGATCTCTGCCGGAGACCTGCCCGGACTGCTACACCGTGGAGGACTTCTGCGCGGACCATCCGCGCGGCGTGTACGTGATCGGCACAGACGAGCATGTTGTAACTGCCGTGGACGGTGATTACTATGACACCGACGACAGCGGCAAGTGCGTCGTGCTTTATTTTTGGTACAAGGAGGAAGAGTAAATATGTGGAAAGACATGTCCGGCATCATGCATGAGAGCAGGCCCGGAGAGTTTGAGGCCATTATGAACCAGAATTCCGGCGGCTGGCCTTCCCCTCGGCAGGGACAGCAGAACAGCCAGCAGACACAGCAGGCGCAGCAGGCCACCGCGCAGAACGGCGTGAATGACAATGTGCTGCACCGCCAGGCCGATATCATTTTCCTCGACAGGCCGGAAGAGATGAACGGCTTCGAGGTCAAGCCCGGTTATGACCAGGTTTTTGCTGGGAAGGATGACACCTGGTTTGCGGTAAAATCCGCCGTCGGAAACGGCTATACCATCAAGTATTATCCCCTCCAGGAGCAGAAAGCGAACGCCCCTGTTGATTATACGCAGTTTGTCACGCGCCAGCAGATCGAAGAAGCACTTCCGCGCATGATTTCCGATGGAATCAGTGACTACGTAAAGCGGCAGGAGGAAAAGAAAAATGGGACTGTTTGACAGACTGGCCGGCGGCGCTGCCCCGGCCAATGGGCAAGAGAGAAAGAATCAGCCCGATCCGCGTCAAGGCTATCAGCAGATGATGCAGGACCCGGCTGGATTTTTTGCGCCTTTGGGCATGAATATCCCGGCTGGAATGAACGATCCGCAGGAGATTATCAACTATCTCCGCAGCACCGGGCAGATCCCGGACAACATGTTCAGCACGGCAATGAACCTTTTTAATCGCAGGCCCAGGTGATCGTATTCTACCCGCTGGCAAGCGCGCGTAGTCGGCGGTGAGAATAAATACCCCGCAGCGATAAGAGAAGCTGCGGGCTTACCGGCAACAATTAGCCGGAGAAAGGATAAGAATATGCTTAACACTGGCAACAATGGCACCGGCATGTATATGCCCGTGGCTCCCGCCTACGGTTACGGCGGCAACAACGGAGGTCTCGGCGGAGACTTCGGGTGGATGTTCCTGTGGATTATCGCCATGATGTGCGGCTGGGGCGGCTTCGGCGGCATGGGCGGCGGTATGTGGCCCATGATGATGATGGGCGGCGGCATGGGCGGCTTCGGTATGAACATGCTCTACCCATGGCTGGACAACAGCCAGAACATCAACAACGGCTTCCGTGACCAGGCTATCAGCAACAAGCTTGACAACCTCGGCACCGCTGTCACTACCGGCTTCGGCAATGTCCAGCTCGGGCAGGCGGGCACCAACCAGGCAATCTGTCAGGGCGTCGGCGCCATCACCGGCGCGGTGCGTGATGCTGCCGCTGACGCGGAGATCGCTGCCAATGGCCGCGCCATGGCCAACATGCAGCAGCTTTTCGGCATCCAGACCGGAATCGGCGACCTCAAGTACACCGAGGCTACCGAGGCGTGCGCGACCCGCAACCAGGCGGCGATGAACACCCGCGACATCATCGATAATTACAACCGCGGCCAGCAGGCCATCCTGGACAAGCTGTGCCAGCTCGAACTGGACGGCGTGAAGAACCAGCTCGCGCAGGCGGAGCGCGACAACGCCAATCTCCGTTCTGATCTCCTGTACGCCCGCGGACAGGCTGACCGTGTGCTGCTCGCTGACCAGGTTGTGGACCGCACCTATGACCGCCTCAAAAATTGCCCTGTGACCTCTGTGCCTGTCGCGGGAAACACTCCGCTGTTTTCCTGCAATCCATCCTTCAACAATCCCGGCTGCGGGTGCCAGGGCGGCAACGGCTTCGGCTACTACGGCTGAGATAGGGCGGTGATACTATGACCGCTATCAACTACACGCAGTATTCCGCGCCGCTGCGTCAGACGCTCCAGCCGAACGCTGACGCCATTTTCCCGGCAGCAAGCATCCGCGACAACAGCGGCATGATTTTCCATGAGGCGCAGACCGGCGTCTTTAGTCTCGCTTCTCCGCGTGCTCTGGGCCTTGCCTCTTATGGCAGGCGTCAGTGTTGCTGCAATCGCGGCATGCCCATCGCCACTTACGCGGTCGAGGTCAACGGCAACGTGGCCATCAGCGAAGGCGGCACGGCAGGCCCGATCAGTCTGGCGATCATCGTTGACGATTCCCCGGCCCCTACGGGGATCATCACCGTCACCCCGGCAGCCGTCGGGGATCTCTGGTCGATTGGCCGCAGTCTGATTGTCCCCGTGCCTGCAATCTGCGGGTGCAGCAAGATCAGCCTGCGCAATATCAGCACCCAGGCGGTTGACCTGGTAAATGCCAATATCCAGATCAGACCCCCGCGTCTGTTCTGAGGAAGGAGTAAAGTATGCATAAGCTGAAAGATATCCGCGATGAGATGATCGAAGAGATCGAGACCTATAAAGGCTCCATCAAGGACGGCGACGAGAAGGACGCCATGTGCGTCAAGTGCCTTGCCTCCGCTGCCGATCATATCGACGCGATCCTTGAGCGCCACGGCATGCTGGAGGACGACGGCGAAGAGGAAAAGCGTTCCGGCCGCCGCGGCGGTATGAGCGGGCGCCGGTCCTACGGGATCGACGACACCGGCCTTGAGTATGGCAACGACGCGGGCGACCGTGTGGAGCGCGGCCGTGCCGATGCCACCAGCGGCAACGACAAGCGCGCCATGCGCGAGCTGAAACGCATTGCCCAGGACGTGGACAATCCCCAGCTCAAAAACGCGATCATGGAAGCCAGCCGCATGGCCGAGCACATGTGAGCAAAATCAAGAGGCGGTGCGCAAGCGCCGCCTCGTCTCGTTCGTAAAACCGTTCGTAAAATTGCGCTTATTTTTCCTCAACAGTGTTGAACTGTGGCTTTCCTTTTCTGACGGACGGCAGACAGCGAAAACCCGCAAACCCGCATAGAATCAGCGAAAAGCAGAAAAGCGAGGGAGTTTTTACACTCTCTCGCTTATTTTGTGATGGTGACCCGTACGGGACTCGAACCCGTTCCGAAATCGCCAAACAGCGCTTAACCGCTCGTTTTTGAAGTCTTGTTCGTATTTCCGTTCGTAATTTGACCGCTATAGAATGCCTCCATGTTCTGCACGTCCCGGTCCTTGACCTGCTTCGAGAGGTGTGTGTATATCCGCTGGACGGTGGTGGTGTCGCTCCATCCGCCGTAATAGCAGGTGGTCATGATGTCCCATCCGAGAAACCATGCGAGGCTTGCGAAGCTGTGACGGAGGCCGTGCATGGTGATCTCCGGCAGGCCCGCTTCCTTGCAAATCGCCTGGACCATTTCATTTATAGCGGCGTGCTTTTGCCATTGCAACAGCTCCCCATCCTCCGGCCATATCTCCAGCAGGCGGGGAATCATGACGGGGATCTCCCGGCGGGAGGCTGCCGTCTTGCCGGTGTCCTTGCGGACATATTCACCGGCACTGTCAATCACAATTGCACCTGAGACCAAAATCCTGCCCTCCTGAACGCTTTCAGGCGTTAGGGCCATGATCTCGCTCATCCGAAGGGAATGGAGCGCCAGAAGGCAAGCACGCTCGCATTTACGCCCTTTGATTGCTTCGAGGAAAACAAGAATCTGTTCATAGTCCAGCCACGGACGATCTGACCGGATCTGTTTCGGGAGATTGACCTCCGGCACGGGGAGACCAGCGTGCTTGAGTGCGCCGGTAATCAGCCGCCAGGCATTGACAACGGTCTTCGGGCTGACCGCCTGCGCCTCGGCGCTGACAAGGGCCTGCCAGTCCAGCTTGTTCACGTCCTCCTGCATGGCCGACTGAAAGCGTGTCTTTCTGATAGACTCATAGCCGCGCACAGTGGACGGACTGAGGACGCCGGTATTATCCACAATGTATTTCTCAACCACGCTATCAAGGCTCTGCTTCGGCAGGGCCTTTTCTGTTTTTAAAAACCCGGCACGGATGGCACGAGCTTTGGCGAGACACGCCTCCGCCGTGGCCTCGGTGATGCTGGCCCCCTCTTTTCTCAACTCAATATTCCAGGCACCGGACTTGAGCTGCCGGGGAGCCGGTACTTTGATCTCCTTCCGGGGCGCTTTCTTCTTCCGTGGGACACGCTCACCGCAATAGCAGCAGAACACAGCATCATCCGGGATTGACCGGAAACAGAATTTGCACTTCATTTTTTAGACCTTTCATAGAGATCAAGGGCAGCTCGAATCACAAAGACGGCACTCACAAGAGCCGCGGCAATGAATGACACGGTATAGGAACGGGTGGCAATCCGTAAGACCTCCACCCGTTGATACTCTCCAGCGAGAAACAAAAGAGGAATGATCAGCAGCACCGCCTGAAACCAACTCGTCCTTTTCTCACTCAGCCGCTTGCTTGCATAAGCAAGGCAAACAAGGGCCGCATAAAAGAACGACATGACACGCACTCCCTGCATCGCCCCGAGAAGGATTTCCTTTATCATTTCATCACCCGACCGATAAAGCGGTATCTTCCGTTTCAGGCTTTAACATCTTCAAAGCCAACTCCTGCGCCTCCGGGCTTGCCGACCGGAAATACTGGATCAGCTTTTCCTCCGTGGCTGTCAGCGTGCGCCGCCGCGGTTTTGAGTTCTCCAGTGCGGCCGCCACGTCTTCAACTTCGTAAATCCTGCACAAAACCAGGAATATCGGGATGCTGGGAGAACTGACCGCCCGTTCGTATCCATACAATGTTTTATCGGAAAGCTCTATGTCATATTCCTCTTTTAACAAACTCACTACTTCGGAACCTTTAAGACCCTTTTCCAACCGCTTGTCTCTAAGCATATCTGCAATGGCTTTTTTCGTAACCTGCGGCATTCTTCTCGCCTCCTTCTGCGCTTATTTTACAATAGTGTTGGGATATAATCAAGAAAATTTTCTGAGAAATTAAGAAAAAACTCTTGACAATATTAAAAACTAATAGTATTATGACGACAGTTATTAGAAACTAATACTTTAAGGAGGACTTAATAGTGAACATCAAGAAAGAGTTTCAGAAGACCATCGGCGAGATCCGCAAGGACTGGCGCGTAAAGCGCAACACCCCGAATGGAGCATACCCCAAGGCCATGATGACCAACCAGCAGATGGAGCACAACACCGCAACCGTCAACTGCGGCGGCGGTTGGTGCAGCTTCTCCAAGGAGCTTGCACAATTCGTCCTGGAAGATGAGCGGTTCAAGAAATACATTTCCGATGCCGGAGCCAAAGCACACATGGAGCAGGTCTATGACGGAGGCTGCCCAGGCTACCAGGTTCGTATTTACTTCGGTGATCTTCTTGACCGCTGAACAGGTCAAGGCCCTGCAAGTGGGCGAGACGGTGCAGCTATGCGGCGAGGCCCGGTGCGTGACATGCACAGTGGCCTCCCGCGGAGGCGCAAAGTTCCTGACGTACAGAGACCAGGGCCAAATCAAACGCTTCACAATCCGGGATTACCCCGGCAAGCACTACAGGAAGTGACGGGGCTTCGGCCCCGATATGCAGCGCCCAGGTGGGCACGGGGCGAGGAGCCTGCCCCGTGTGAGGTTCAATTCCTTATCGCTGCACCAAAGGCCGGGAAACGCGGTCTGGCGGCAAGTCCCCCCTGACACCGGATATTGTCAGCACAGCTCCCCACGCCCCGGCCTACTATTTGAAAGGAGGTGAGAATGTGAACAGAGAAAGCATCCTGCGCATGGCAGGCGGTGCAATCGAGGAAAAGGTTGACGCCGAGGTTACCCGCGTGATCGACAACATCCTCGACCCCAACACCAAGCCGGACGCAAAGCGCAAAATCACGGTGACGCTGGAATTCCAGCCGGACGCGGAGCGCAAGCATATCAACATCTTCGCTTCGGCGAAGTCCACGCTTGTGCCGCTGTCACCGGCGGCGACGGCGATCGTGATAACCAGCGACGGCAACGGCGAAATGGTAGCTGCGGAGCTGACGCCGCAGATCCCCGGCCAAGTCAGCATGGAGGGGCAGGTACAGGCCCCGCCGAAGATTCTCAAACTTGTGAACAACGGATAAGGAGGAAAACAGCATGGATCTGAAAGCAGCATTACAGTACATCGTGGGCCTCGGTGACACCAAGACCTTCGAGATTGACGGCAAGACCTACGCCGACAGCGAGCTCAAGCTCGTAGAAGAGACCCGCCATTACCTGAATACGGTGGAGTTCAGCAGCCTCGACGCGATCATTAAGATGGTCAAAGCCGAGCTGAGCATGTTCACGGACGGCACCTTCCCCATGTACATCCGCGTGACGGACTACAAGACCGTGGACGTGCTCTCCGCTCCTGACGACAGGGCAAGACGCGAATGGCCCTACACCGCCGTGTGCAAGGACACGGATTTCCGCGAGGGCTACCGAACCCAGCAGGAGGCCATTATCGAGCTGCGGAGCCGCTTTCTCCCGACACCCGACGTGGATTACCTGCTCAGTCTGATTTCCACGATCAACAACGAGCAGGGCGTCAGGAGCGAGGACAACGGCGTCACGCAGACCATCACCGCCAAGAGCGGCGTGTCGATGCTCCAGAACGTGGACATCAAGCCCCGCGTGTCGCTCCAGCCGTTCAGGACCTTCCGCGAAGTCCCCCAGCCTGAAAGCGAGTTCATTCTCCGCCTGGACGAGCGCGGCAATGTCGGCCTGTTTGAAGCGGACGGCGGCATGTGGAAGATGGAGGCCAAGGACAACATTATGAGTTTCCTGACCTACGGCCTGCGTGAAGAGATCGAGAGCGGCCTTGTCGTAATCATGGTCTGATATAAACCGGGGAGGCTTTTCCTCCCCGCGAAAGGAAGTGAACGTATGACCCCTGAAAGATGGCTTGCCGACAGGATCAAGGACAAGGGCCTTATGCAGCGGCGCCTTGTGGAGAAGGCCAATATCCCCGGATTCACCAATCAGAAGCTCTCCGCTTCACTGACCGGCAGGCGAAGAATCAAGGTGAACGAGTTCGTGGCGGTGTGCATCGCGGCGGACATCAACCCGCTTGAATGCCCGATTCATGAGGTGAACAGAAGTGCCTAAAGTCAAGTGGATTCAGCCCGCCAAGGTAAACGAGCTTGCGGCGCTGTTCTCAGCGTACAGGAAGGCGCGCGGCATGACCAGCGCGGATATTGCAGCAGAGATCGGATGCACGGCCCAAAATGCCCGCGTCCAGATGAACAAGCCCGGAACCGAGTGGAACATCGGGCAGCTGCTCCGGTACTGCGACGTACTGGAGATCCCCTACAGCGAAGCATTAGAAGCGGCAATAAAATAGCCGCCTCCCCGTGCGGCAACACGGGAAAGCGGCAACGCCAAGAGAAATGGAGACGGCTACATTGTAGCAGAAAGGATTTGAAATGGCAACAGCGACAGAAAGAAACCCCATCCGCAACCGGGGATTGAAAATGATTCCCGTCGATCAGGAGAAGCGGCACGACGAATGGCTCCAGATCCGGCGCGGCTACATCGGCGGAAGCGACGCCGGCGCCATTATCGGCATGAACCCCTACGCCTCTGCCTTCTCCGTGTGGGCCGAGAAGACCGGGCAGGTGCCGGAGTTCATTGGCAACATCTCCACGAGAACCGGCACGCTGCTGGAGGATCTGGTGGCGAAGCTCTTTATGGAGGAGACCGGGAAGAAGGTGCAGCGCCTCAACTACACGCTTGTGAACGAAGCCTACCCCTTCGCCTGCGCGAACATCGACCGGGAAATCATCGGCGAGGACGCAATCCTTGAATGCAAGACCACCAACAGCTTTGTGAACGTCAAGAAGTTCCGCACTGGGGAATACCCCGAACAGTGGTACGCCCAGATCACCCACTATCTGGCGGTGACGGGAGCGAAGAAGGCTTATCTCGCGGTCCTGAGCGAGTGCAGGGACTTCCGGATCTTTGAGCTTGAGCGCGACGAGGACGAAATCAAAGCCCTCATGGACGCGGAGCGGGACTTCTGGAACGAGTATGTAATCCCAAAGAAAACGCCGCCGGTGGACGGACACAGCGCAACCAGCGAGACCATCAAGGAGATGTTCCAGATCGAGACCGGGGACGAGGCGGATCTGACCGGCTTTGACGACCTTTTCACGATGCGCAAGACCCTGAGCGAAAACATCAGGAGCCTCAAGACGGAGCTCGACGGTCTTGACAACCGCCTGAAAACTGCTCTCGGCAGCCGGAGCACCGGCATTTGCGGGCGCTGGAAGGCGACCTGGAAGCTCCAGAACACAAGCGGGCTTGACCGCGAGGCGATCAAGGCCGACTATCCGGAAATCGACCTCAAGGCATACGCGACGCAGGCGCGCGTGCTTAGGATCACCGAGAAGAAGGTGAAGGCGTCGTGAAGTGCGAGAATTGCGGAGCGACAATCGACCATCTTGAGGTAAACGTATTCAACTACGACGGGACAGACACCATCCAGGACACGACCTTCGAGGAATGCGACGACCACGCCGTCGTGATCGAAGTAGGCACGGAATGGACAGGCTATGAGCTTACGGAGGAAGAAGCGCTTGAAACCATCACCTGCCCGCGCTGCCACAAGTGGCCTTTCAAATCCACCGAGCTCCAGCAGTACACAATCATCCGGCTTGTAATGTTCAAATCGAGAGACGAGGAGGAATAAACCATGGCAGGCAAAATTCAGAAGGCAGCACAACAGCAGATGGAGCAGCAGAAGCAGCCAAAGCAGATGGGCATTAACGCCCTTATCAATTCCATCATCGACCAGGAGGGAATGCGGAAGCGCTTCGAGGAGCTCCTGGGCAAGAGAACGGCGCAGTTTCTTTCCAGCCTGGTCACTGTCATCAACAACAGCATTGAGCTTCAGTACTGCATGAGAGACGACCCCATGAGCGTCATAAAGGCGGCGCTCCAGGCGGCCAGTTATGACCTGCCTATAGACCCGACACTCGGACTCGCCTACATCGTGCCACGCCGCAACAGCGTGAAGCAGATGGACGGCAGCTATCGCAAGATCTGGCAGGCCAGCTTCCAGCCGAGCTACAAGGGCCTGCGGCAGCTCGCCCTTCGCACCGGCGCTTACTCCCGTGTGCCCCATGCCGTGGACGTTCGCCAGGGCGAGCTTATCAGCTACAACAGGCTCACGGGCGACGCTGAATTTGCGTGGGTAGAGGACGAGGACGCCCGCGACGAGCTGCCCGTCATCGGCTACTCCGGCTATTTCCGCCTGAAAAACGGCGCGGAAGTCACCACGTACTGGAGTGTCAAGCAGATCGAGAAGCGCGAAAAGAAGTTCCGCCAGGGCGACAAGATGGGCAAGGGATGGCGCGACGACTGGGAGGCTATGGCAAAAAAGACCGTGCTGCGCGACCTGATAACCAAATACGGCCTTGTCAGCATCGAGTACCGCAACGCCGACGATAACACCATGCGCCTCCAGCAGGCAATCGCAGAGGACGAAGCGGCCGACACCATCCCCGAAGCGATCCCGGAGGATGAGATCACCGGCGAAGTGACTGGCCCAGCGCAGATCATCGAGGGCAGCGGTCCCCGCGAGACCATGGAAGGGCTTCTCGGCAGCGAGAAGATCAGGGAACCGGCTTATGTGTACGCTGCGCCCGGTGAGGACGACTATCCCGATTTCCTGAAGGAGGACGGACATGAAGACAACGCATGACGAGAACATGCAGCGGCAGCAGGAGCTTTATAACTTCCTGCTTCGCCGCGGCGACAGGTGGACCCGGATGGAGCAGGTGACGGACAGCATCAAGCTGTACCCCGCGTTCTTCTCCAGCAACTACCACAACAGTCAGGCCCGCCGGATGCTGACCCACGACATCGAGGCCGTCAACGGCAGCGCCCGCTTCCGCAAGGTGATTATCAGCGGCAACCGGGGTATCAAGCTGGCAAACTCGCAGGAGTTTGAGTGCTTCGCCCGCTCGGAGCTTTCGGAGGTATTCAAGAAGCTGCGGCGCGTGCGCAAGATCATCAGCAAGGGCAACCACGACCAGCAGACCACGCTTGAAGGCGAGATCATATACGCCTTTATACCGTACTGAGGGGGTGTAGATATGGCTGACAGGCGGATGCTCGCCAAGACGATCATTGAATCAGACGCCTTTTCCTGTATGCCCCCTGAGACACAAATGCTCTATGTCCGTCTGAATATGGCAGCAGACGACGACGGCTTTGTGTCGAACCCCCGGTCCGTCATGCGGATGTGCGGTGCAAGTGAGGACAGCATGAAACTCCTGATTACAAAGAAGTTCGTGCTCACATTTGAGCAGGGGGATAACTTCATTTTCCTGATAAAGCACTGGAAGATCCACAACTACATCAGGAATGACAGGTACAAGGCCAGCACCTTCCGGAGCTTACTGCGCGAGGTCTATTATGACGAGAACAAAGCCTACTCCATGACCCCCGGAGCCGGAAAAATGCCTGTTCTTGCCCCCTCCGAGCGCGGCGGTGCGGTAGACGAACGGTATACCAACTGCCTACCGGATGGTATACCAAGTGACAACCAGCCGGGCGACAACGTGGATACCCAGGTTAGGTTAGGTAAGAGTAAGGATAGGGTAGGTAAGGAGAGTATAGGTAAGTCAAGGGAAGAAAAGGATAATAACTCTCTTTGTAAGATAGAGGAAATAGGGGAGTCTGAGGGGGAAGAACAAACGGCGGCACCGGATGTCGTCCTTTCCGGAGAAGCGCGAGAGAAAAGAATTGCGGAGCTCCGGGATTCAGCCCAGCGCTTTTTAAGACTGGGCTTTCCACCGGACAGCATTTACTGTCTGGCGCAGGCGGAAGGCATAGACCCCCAGGAGATTGCCCCAAAGAAGAAAGGATGAAAACATTATGAGCAGAAACAAATCTATCTTTATCACACTGGTCATGGCTGCAATGCTGGCCGTGATCCTGGTAGGCGCACATAAATTCGAGGCGAGAGCCTTTTATGTGCTGCTGGCACTGCTGGCAGGCTACGGCTTTCTCAGAGGCTCCGGCGACCTCTGCCGCTGGATGCAGAGCAAGGAGAAGCCGATACCGGTTATCGAGGGCGAAGAGGTCAAGATCGAAGACGAGGACCCATTTGCGCACGATGATGAATTTGCAGAGACAGAGGGCTTCGCACAGTTCGGCTTCGGGAAAGTGCGTTTCCAGGAAGGTGAATTCCATGGGGCGGAAAGCGATTGACCTGAAAGGGAAGACCTTCGGGCGGCTGGAAGTCCTGGAGCGTGCGGGGACAGCATACACACCAAACTTTACCGCTGTCCCCCTCTGGCGCTGCCGCTGCGAATGCGGAAAGATCGTTGTTCTGTGGTGTCAACCTGCGCAACGAGTCAACCAGGAGCTGCGGATGCCTCCGGGCGGAGCTGGCCAAGGAACGATTCACAAAGAATAATCCGAAAAGGGAAAGGAGATAAAGGCCGATGAATAACACGTCGATCTGTAAAAAGTGCGGAGCGCCGATCGTGTGGCTGCGCACGCCGCGCGGGCGGAAGATGCCCGCCGACGCTGCACTCCGGGCATACAAAGAGAACCCGGAGGGAAAGAACAGCGTGCTGAACGACCTGGGCGAAGTCATTAAGTGCGACCTGCAATTCGACGGAGAGCCGACGGGCATGGCACGGCTGCCACACTGGGCGACCTGCCCGAACGCGGACGAGTTCCGCAGGGGGAAAGGAGGACGCCGTGCAGGATAAAATCCTCTCCCTCTGCCCCGATTGCCGGAAGCTGATGGACGGCCCATACAAGGTGAAGGGGCTTGTCAGGACGACGACTGAGAAGAAAAAGTGCTGCGAAAACTGCGGCAAGCGCGTTGACAAGACCCTGATGCAGCAGGTCATGGTGTCCAAAAAGTAGGAAGGGGGCGAGACCATGGGCAGCTACAGCAGCACAGTGATTCAGTGCCCGTTCTACCTCAGTGACGACCCGAAGAGCTGTTCCATCACATGTGAAGGGATGCTGCCGGGCAGCAGCATCAAGTCCCACTTCATGAATGGGGCGGCTTTCCGGCGGCAGATCGGGAAATACTGCGCTGGGGATTATAAGAGCTGCCCGTGGGCGACAGTTTTGAGCAAGGTGAAATACGAGGAGTGAATGATGGACAAAGCTGTTTTAATTTCAATCCGCCCAATGTGGTGCGAGCTGATTGCGAGTGGGCACAAAACCATCGAATTGCGCAAAACAAAACCGAAGCTTTACACGCCGTTCAAGTGCTACATCTACGAAACCAGAGGAATTGAGCGAGTCGGAAACGACAATCTAAACTGTATCGTCGGCGGGAATGGGCGAAAGGCTGTTATTGGTGAGTTCGTGTGCGATAAGATCACAGAAGATGTTCGCGGCGAAAATGGACAACTCTTTGAACACCTTGCTTGCGTAACGGTGGAGGAGCAGCACGATTACGCGCCAAGCGGGACTATCTACGGTTGGCACATATCAAGTCTTGTGATCTACGACACGCCAAAAGGCCTAAATGAGTTTCACAGACCTTGCAAAGAAAGCCTTTTTTGCGAGAGTTGCGGTATGTGGAGCAATCGAAGAGGCTGCGGTAATGCTGCCTTACAGATTTCCCGCCCGCCTCAATCGTGGTGCTACGTGGAGGAAAAGCAGATGGAACTTAAACCTTGCCCGTTTTGCGGATCAAAAGCGAAAATTATAATCTCTGGAATTGAGCCCAAAGCAGTATATAAAGCACAATGCGAAAATCCCAATTGTGGGGGTAATACGAATTGGTGGTGTCATAGATGTAGTGCAGTAAGCTCATGGAACTGCAGGGAGGAGGCGGTGCAGGATGCGGGAGACGGTCCTTGACAGCTCCGGACTGCGCGAGTGCTGCGGCAGGAAGCCGGTCTTCCGGCGGATCCACTTCAAGACATCAGAGTGCTGGACAGTAGAGTGCAGTGTAAACGGGCACATCCACAACACCGGATTTTGCGACAGCGAGAAAATGGCCGTCTGGAGATGGCAGAATCAAAAATACAGGAGGTAATTACAATGAAGCGTAAATTTTGCGACAGGTGCGGCAAGGAAATTCAGGAACAAGCCTTTGACTCGCAGTACGTAAGCAAGCCATATGCAATCTACAGGCAGAGACCATTATCTTTTTCGGTAACCGCTGTGGCTCCTCCGTTCATGCCAGATGAAGTGGATCTATGCAGCAAGTGCATGGGGGACTTCGTGGAATTTATGAAGGGCGGGACCGAAGAAGAGCCAAAGAAGTGAAGAAAGATTGCAGGGTTGGTGTAATTCCGGCCCTGCTTTTTTGTATTGTGTGGGTATGAACGAGAAAGGAGGCGCGAGATTGACCGACAAGCAGCGGCGATTTGCCGATGAATACTTGATAGACCTGAACGCGACGCGGGCATACAAGGCTGCTTATCCGTCGGTCAAGCGTGACGAGACGGCAAGGGCCAATGCCTCACGGATGCTAACAAATGCTAACGTCCAGGAATACATCAAGGAGCACATGCAGGCGAGGCAGGAGCGGACCCAGATCACCCAGGACATGGTGCTGCGGGAGATCGCGGCCATTGCCTTTGCGGACATCAACGATGTTGTGGAGATCAAGGACGGCAGCGTCCTTCTCGCCGACACCGGAGAGCTGACACCGGAACAGAGAAAGATTATCGCAGGAGTCAAAGAGGGTAAGACCGGTTTAGAAATCAAATTCTTTGACCGACTGAGGGCGCTTGAGCTGCTGGGCAAGCATTTGGGCATGTTCGACCCGACGAAGGATCAGCTCGACCGGCAGGAGCAGGAGGCCAGAATCGCAAAGCTGCGGGCGGACACCAGGCAGCAGGAGACTCAGGAGGAAAGCGCGGTCATTGTCCGCTTTGTCGGTACGGAAGGGAGCGAGGAATAATGCGGGAGCTTCAAATCCCGATACCAAGCGAAAAGCAAATGCTTTTCCTGCAAGACAGACACAAGTACATCGGCTACGGAGGGGCGCGAGGCGGTGGCAAGAGCTGGGCCGTGCGGGTCAAGGCGGTGCTGCTGTGCCTGCGATATCCGGGGATTAAGGTCATGATCGTGCGAAGGACCTACCCGGAATTGCAGGAAAACCATATCGTCCCGCTGTGCGAACTGCTTAACTGCTACGGCGACAGCCGGGAGCGCTTTGCCAGCTATAACGACTCCAAGAAGCATATTGTATTCCCCAACGGCAGCCGCATTCTGTTCCGATACCTGGAGAACGAGAAAGACGCCCTGCGCTTTCAGGGCACAGAGGTGGACGTGCTGTTCGTGGACGAGGCTACCCAGCAATCAGAGGGCAAAATGGATAAGCTGCGCGCCTGCGTGCGCGGCGTCAATGCCTTCCCGAAGCGGATCTACTTCACCTGCAATCCCGGAGGCGAGGGCCATGCCTGGGTAAAGCGACTGTTTATCGACCGGCGCTTCAAAGAGGGCGAGGACCCGGAGGACTACAGCTTCATCCAGGCGCTTGTCACCGACAACAAAGCCCTGATGGAGAGCAACCAGGACTACATTAAGCAGCTTCAGAGCCTGCCGGAGAAGCTGCGAAAGGCATGGCTTGACGGAGAGTGGGACATCTTCGAGGGGCAGTTCTTTGAGGACTTCCGCCCGGAACCGGATGTGAAGGCAGCGATTGAGCACGGCTGCAAGCTTTCCGCCGACGAGCTCAGGGCCGCGCACAGATGGTGCCACGTCATCGCCCCCATTGATTTGAGCCGGGGCAATGCGCGCGGCTGGACGATATACCGGTCCTATGACTTCGGCTACGGGAAGCCCTTCTCCTGCGCGTGGTGGGCCGTGGACTATGACGGCGTGTTCTACCGCATTCTGGAGCTCTACGGATGCACAGAGACACCCAATGAGGGCCTGCGCTGGACGCCGGACCAGCAATTCAAGGAGATTGCCCGCATTGAGCGTGAACACCCGTGGCTCAAGGGAAAGAAGATCGAAGGCGTAGCAGATCCGGCAATCTGGGACGCAAGCCGCGGGGAGAGCATTGCGGAAACGGCCATGCGCTATGGGCTGTACTTTGTCCCCGGCGACCATGAGCGCATACCGGGCTGGATGCAGTGCCATTACAGGCTCCAGTTCGACGAAGAGGGCTATGCCCGCATGTATGTCTTCGATAACTGCAAGGGCTTTATCCGCACAATCCCGCTGATGATGTACGACGAGCACAACCCCGAAGACCTGGACACCAAGCTTGAGGACCATATCGCCGACGAGTGGCGCTACATGTGCATGACGCAGCCGGTGACGCCGATCATGCCGACACAGAAGCGGGTGATATTCAGCGACCCGCTGAATCAGTTTACGAAATAACAGGAGGGATAAGATGGACGAATTCAATCTGGGAGAGCTGGCAGTAACGACGCTGCCGGTGGATGAGAAGCGGCTTTTGGACTTCGACAGAATCCTGGAGAAATACAAGGCCGGAAAGAAGAGACTGGAGCAGCGCGTGGTGGCTGCAGAAAACTGGTGGAAGCTCCGCAACGAGAGCGAGGCGAAGAAGCAGGACGGCATTGGTTGGGAAAACTCCTTTCGCGCAAAGTCGGCCTGGCTGCACAACGTCATTGTCTCCAAGCACGCCGACGCGATGGAAGCTTACCCGGAGCCGCTTGTGCTGCCGCGTGAACCTGGTGACAAGCAGCAGGCCAAAATGCTGTCCTCGGTGCTGCCGGTGGTGCTGGAGCAGGCACACTTTGAAAAGGTCTACGATGATAACGCATGGCAGAAGCTCAAGACCGGCACTGGCGTCTATAAGATCACCTGGGACGCAGATAAGCTCAACGGCCTGGGCGACATCGACATTCAGCGCGTGGATCTGCTGTCGATCTTCTGGGAGCCGGGCGTGACCGATGTGCAGAAAAGCCGGTACTTCTTCCATGTGGAGCTTCAGGACAACGAGGTATTGGAGACGATCTATCCCCAGCTCAAGGACAAGCTCAAGGGGCAGACCAAGACCATCACCCGCTTTCTGTACGACGATACGGTCCCGACGGACGGCAAGAGCGCCGTGGTGGATGTGTATTACAAGGTGCGGCAGAACGGAAAGACCGTGCTGCACTACTGCAAGTACGTCAACAACGTCGTGCTTGCATCCACCGAGAATGAGCAGATGCAGCAGGAGCAGGCGCAGGCCATGAAGGACCAGAAGCTTGCAGGCGTGGCGCAGGAGCTCTCGGCGCACGGCATTGACCCGGCCGAGGGCGTGGGCTACGGCTTGCAGGCACAGCATGTGGGACTGTATGACCACGGCCTTTACCCCTTTGTGTTTGATCCACTATGGCCGATTGAGGGGAGCCCCTGCGGGTACGGCTATGTGGACATCAGCATGAATCCGCAGATACAGCTTGACCTGCTGGACACCGCCTTTCTCAAAAACGCCATGAACGGCGCAAACCCGCGCTACTTCATGCGGGCAGGCAACAGCATCAACAAAGAGCAGTTCGCCGACGTGAACCAGCCCTTTGTCGAAGTGACCGGCACGCTGGACGATGTGGGAATCCGGCCCATTGACTACAATGCACTCGCCGGCAACTACCTGGGCTTTTATCAGAACAAAGTCGCAGAGCTGCGGCAGACCAGCGGCAACACCGAGAGCGCGACCGGAAACACCCCGGCGGGCGTGACGGCAGCCTCCGCTATCGCCGCACTCCAGGAGGCCAGCGGCAAGACCAGCCGGGACGCGATCCGCGCAAGCTACAGAGCATTCCAGGACATCGTGGAGATGCTCATTGAGCTTGTGCGGCAGTTCTACGACATGCCGCGGCAGTTCAGGATCATGGGCGAGCAGGGACAGATGCAGTTTGCCAGCATGGACAACAGCATGATGCAGCCGCAGCCGTTGATGGTAGGCAACCAGCTCATGGGCTACAGGCTGCCGGTTTACGACGTGAAGGTTAAGGTCCAGAAGCGCAACGCCTACACCCGCGCGAGCCAGAACGAGCTTGCACTCCAGCTCTTCGGGCAAGGCTTCTTCGCTCCGCAGATGGCAACGCCCGCGCTCCAGGCCCTCGATATGATGGATTTTGAGGGAATCGACGAGCTGCGGCAGAAAATCAGCATGAACGGGACAATCTTCCAGATGCTCCAGCAGACGCAGGCTGTGGCCTTGCAGCTTGCGCGGCTTGTTGACATGAAGGAAAACACCAACCTCACGGAGCAGCTTGCGGCACAGTTCCAGGGCGCAGGGCCGGTCATGATGCCCACGCAGGGAGCGGCACCGGCGGCCGATCTTGCCCAGGAAAGCGGCGTCACCCAGAAGGCCAGGGCGCAGGCAGCGAGAACGACGGAGGCCAACCGATGACGAAGGTGCTTTATGAGCCCAAGCGCTTTCACATCCGCATTGAGGGACACGCAGGCAGCGCGCCGAAGGGTGAAGACCTGGTGTGTGCCGGAGCCTCCGCCCTGGGCTTTGCGCTGCTGCTGGCAGCGGGCGAGGAAGACTACAACGCCGTCATAGACACGGACAACGGCGTCATGGACGTGCGGTGCAAGCCCAGCGGCTTATGGGGGCGCGACCACTGCACGGTCATGATGGAGACCATAGCCGGTGGGCTGGAGCTCATGGCAGGACAGTACCCTGACTTCATGACTTTTGAAAGGAGAGAGTGACCGTGAAATCTGTTTATGGTAAATACAATTTCGGCAGGCCTGAAAAAACGGACATAAGCAAATTCCTGGGAGACAATCAGCCAATTGGCAGTCTCTTAACGCTCGACCTGAGCAAACTCACAAGCAGCAGCCCTGCAAGCAGCCAGAGCGGCAGTAACGACATAGTGCCTACTTCTGTCCCACAGAGCGCAGCACCGCAGGAAGTTGACCTCACGCCTGCAAACAACACGCCTGCCGCAGCGCCGAGCCTTTGGCAGCAGTACATCAACGGAAACCTTGCAAAGGCAAAGCCGACGTATGCGGGCAGCTACGAAGGACAGATGGCGGAGCTTTACGACAAGATCAACGGACGTGACCCGTTTTCCTACGACGCGTCCAAGGACCCGCTGTATCAGGCGTACAAGGACCAGTACATCCAGGGCGGCAAACTCGCCATGAAGGACACCATGGGACAGGCGGCGGCGCTCACCGGCGGATACGGCAGCACCTACGGGCAGGCCGTAGGGCAGCAGGCATATGATGCCTATCTCCAGAACCTTACCGAGGTCATCCCCACGCTGTATCAGACCGCGTACGGACAGTACAAGGATCAGGGCGACCAGATGATGCAGCAGTACGCCATGCTGGGAGACCTGCGGGATCAGGAGTACGGCAGATACCGTGACGCGCTGGGCGACTGGGAAGGTGAGAGAGCCTATGCCACGCAGCTTGAGGCTGAGGACTACAAGAGACGGACGGCAGCCGAGAACACGGCATACAACCGGCAGCAGGACGCTTACGCCAACCTCTACGCGGCAATCAAGACCAGCGGGTACGTGCCCTCAGACGCAGAGCTCCAGGCAGCGGGCATGACCAGAGCTGCCGCAGAGGCGATTGCAGCCGAGTACCAGCGCGGCGTCAGCATGGACGAGCGCACGATGGCGCTCAAAGAGTGGAGCGCCTACAACTCCGGCAGCGGCGGTGGAGGTTCCTCAGGCGGCGGCGGAGGCGGCGGTGGCGGAGGCTACTACTCCGGGTACAGCGGCGATCCTTATGCCGGGGACATCTGGGACGAGTCGTGGGCACAGTACCAGAATTACGGTTATCAAAACACCAGCAACGACCTGAAAGACATGTACGACTCAGGAGCGATTACAATGCCAGAGTACGTGACCGGACAGTCAGCAGCTAACATGGCGTTTTGGCAGGATAAAGCGACTCAAAACGCCAAAAACGCGCTCGCAAAATACAATAATCCCTCCACAGACAAAAATCTCTCCACAGACAAAGGAAAGTCAAAGCTTAAACAGTTAACAGACAAAGGAAAGTCAAAGCTTAAATAGCAACAGGGCAAGGTAAAGAAGTAAGGAGGCCGTGTAATGGGCTACTTCGACAAATACAATAAGCAGCGCGAGCAGGGAACCTATCAGGCACCGGCTCAGAACGCTACAAGGCAGGATGTTGAGGCCGCCATTCAGAAGGCTGACCCTGTAGGGTATGCCAACTGGAAGCAGCAGGAAGCCATCGACATGTGGAACAGCTACGTCTACGGCCAGCAGCGCCGGGAGCAGGAAGCGCTTGACGAGTACAGCCACGGGCGCGGGAACCGGTCCTATCTGCGGGAAGGCATGGCGGATGGCAGCTATCAGGCAGGGATGGCAGCGGCCAAAGACCAGCGCACGACCGCGCAGAAGCGCATAGACAAGCTGCTCGGCGTGGACAGCAGCCAGGTTACCGGGGAGAAAACCGACTGGGGGAAGATTGCCAAGGGCGCTTGGTACAAGGGCGCTGACCAGTTTTCAACCAGCATGGTGGGCGGCCTTAACTGGCTTTTCGGTGATGCGGCAGAGCAGATCCACTCCCTCGGAATTGAGACAATCAACGGCATTATTGGCGGCGTGAACAGTCTCACCGGGGCGAATATCAAGCCCGTGGAGAACAAGGGAAACTTGCTCACCAACTGGTACGAGACCCTGAAAGAGACCAAGGCACACAATGAGAAGGTTTTCGCGGCCAACGCCAACAGCAGCAAGGCCGCCCAGATCGTGGACAACTTCGGCACTTCCTTCGTGGCGGCGGTGCCGATGGCGCTGGAGGCGCTGATGACAGCCCCTTACGCTGCGGCGAAGGCAGGCGCGACGGCGACCACGGCAGGTTTGCAGTACGTTTCCGGCTTGCAGGCGGCGAAGGGCATGGAGGCCGCCGGGATGATGGCGCGGCAGTCCGCAAGTACGCTGATGCAGAACCCGCAGTTCTGGTCCTCCTATGTCCAGGCTATCGGCGACAGCGCAGAGACCGCCGAGGAATCCAACATGTCCCCGCGTGACGCGGCAATCTACACCATGATAAACAGCTTCTTCAATGCCGTGATCGAAGTTGGCGGCGCGGACGAGACCCTGGGCGGCATACAGAATTTCCCGATGCGCCTGCGGCAGCTCGAAGAGCAGGGCGGCAAGAAGGCTGTCGTGGAGTGGTTCAAGGACAGCGTGCTCGGCGAGGGCCTGGAGGAAGTGGCGCAGGGCATTTTCGAGCGCGGCGTCAAGGCCCCGGCGACCGGCGCGAAGGTTGCCTCGCTTGATCCCGGCGACACGGACGCAATCTTCAACCCCTGGACTTCTGCGCAGGAGTTCACCGGCGGCGCTGTCGTGGGCGGTTTGCTCGGCGGCGGACAGACCGTTATCCAGGGCGGCGCGCAGAAAGTGAGCAACAACAGAGCATTCAAGGGCGACGCGCAGACCCTCCTTGACAGCGCCAAACAGAGCGGCGGCGAGCAGTATGCCGCGCAGATCCGCGAAATCGAGCAGGCGGCAAAGGGCAAGGACGGCAGCGTCAAGCTCAACCGCGGGCAGGCACGGCAGCTTTATGACATTATCGAGAGCAGCGGGGCAGCGGAACAGTACCGGGAGACCGTGAATCAGAAGGCGACGGCGCAGAGCGCGGAGGGGCTTGTTTCCTCCGTGTTCGCTGACGGCGACATTGAGCTGACAGACCAGCAGCGCGGGCGGATCATGGAGACCATGAGCGAGGGCAGCGCCGGGATTGCGGACTTTGCCATGGGCACGCGGGAAGCCTACGAGATGGGCGAGCGAGGCGCCACGCTGGAGGAAACCGCGCAGGCCATGGGGGAAAAGTACGGGCTGACCCCGAAGCAGGCGCGCACGGCCTGGGGCTTCGGTGCCAGCGAGAACAGCACCGGGACCAGGACAAAGGCACGGGCGGAGTATGGCAGCATCGAAGAGTTCAGCAAGACCTTCGATAACCCGCAGGAGGTGAAGGACCTCTTTGAAAAGTCCGCCCTTACAGATGTAAACGAGTTTGCCGAGGGCTTTCAGGCCGCCTACGACATGGGGAGAAGCGGCGTCGGCAAGAGCTATCTTTCCGGCAGCGACGAGGCCGGTAACGCTTATGTCCCCCTGGACGGCGAGCTTCGCACGGCAGCTTATGAGATGGGCCGCCAAAACGCCCAGAGCACCGCAAGCGAACGGGCGGAGAAGATCAGCGGCAGCCGGAAGAGCGGCAATCTTGCCCGCACAAAGGGCGTGGTGCGCGGCGAGGGCGTGAGCATGGCCGACCTGCGCAAGACCTTCAATGACCGGCAGAACACCGCCTATCGCCTGCTGACCCGGTACGCGGAGACCACGGGCGTCAATATCGTGCTGTACCGGTCCCAGGCGGACGAGAACGGACAGTTCCCGGAGGCGCAGGGCCGTTTCCAGTGGAAGGACAACACGATCTATCTGGACATCAACAGCGGCCTCAACGGTGTGCAGGACGCGGGCAGCCTCGGACAGTACACCATGATGCGCGTTTTTGCCCATGAGTTTACGCATTTCATTGAGAAATGGAATCCAACGCAGTATAATGAATTCAGAGAATTTGTGTTCGCCACGCTGGAAGAGCGCGGCGAGAATGTACATGATCTGATTGAGGACAAGCAGCGGCTTGATTCTTCCGGGAAGATGAGCTATGAGCAGGCAAGCCGCGAGGTTGTGGCGGATGGGATGATGGACATCCTGCCGGACAGCAGGCTTGTACAGCAGCTTGCCCAGGAGCACCAGACCATTTTCCAGAAGCTGCTCCAGAAGATGCGGGAGTTTGCGGCCAGACTCCGGCAGCATTACCAGGAATACAGCGTCAGCGCCCCACGCGAGGCCGAGGCACTGAAAGCCAACAGCAAATACCTGGACGGCATTGTCAAGATGTGGGACGAGATCGCCAAGGGCGCGGTGGAAAACTACCAGGGCGCTACCGGCGAAGCCCTCTTCGACCAGCCGGGGAAACCTGCCAATCTCCCGAGGCGTCCAAGTCAAGTCCAAGTCAAATCCAAGTCAAATCCAAGTCAAGTCCAAGAAGAACAGAAGCGGGCGGGCATGGACTTCTTCCGGCCCGTGCAGGAAGGCAGCGAGGCCGCCAAGGACGTGCGGCAGCAGCCGGGCGTACAGAGAGTCAAGCCCGTGGGCCGGGAGCGCTTCGGCGCAAACGATCTCACCAGCGAAGCGGAGAGCGGACAGGACATCCGCCGGCAGGCCGGTGTGCAGCGTGTAGCACCCGCCGGGCGCGAGCGCTTTGCCGCCAATGACCTGACCAGTACCGCCGAGGAAGGCCCCTACCTCAAGGGCATGGTGCCCAGGGCGGCGGAGAGCGCTGCCGAGGACAATAATGTCCCCACCAGAGAGGACACCCCGGAGGGCGCGAAGCTGCGCGAAAGGCTGGAGGCGGGCGGCGACAGAACGGACATTACCGTCAACGGCATTCAATACCGGATTTCCTTTGACAACTCGGACGAGTGGAGAAGCAAGAACTGGTATGGCAGCCTGCGCGACACCAGCAGAGACAAGCTCGGCGGCCAGATTATGGACGCGAGGGCACTTTCTTACTCCGACTATTTCAGCACCCGTGAAGACGCCGTGACCGCGCTTGTGCGTGCGGCTGAAAATAATCATCTCTTAGAGGAAACGGAGGAAAAGAACAATGAAGACACCGACATCGCCGCGGCCTCTGCCGTTCGAGCAGAGACGGGGGATCGGCGTGATGGGGCAGGAGCTGTACGAGTACCTGCTCAACGAGAAGCCGGAGCAGTACAGCGAGATGCAGAAGGACGGGAGCCTGCTGCCGTACCTCCAGAGGATGGGCGAGGAGCTGGACAACCTGGTAATCGACCTGATGCAAAACGGGATGGACGAAGCCGGAGCAAAGGAAGTGGCAAGGGCAGAGTTCAACCCGGACGTGAATCCAGCGTAAAGAAACAATCCATCGACAAGTCCGCGAAGGCCAGGAAAGCCGCAGCGCCCATGACCGAGGAAGAGCAGACGCGGCAGACCGAAGAGATGCACGACACCGCCGACGTGCAGGTGGAGCAGCAGTCCACCGAGACCCCCGGCGGGAACAATTACCAGATCGGGGAAAGCCTGGACCTTCCCAACGGCAGCAAGGCCCGATACAGAGCCAATGTTGACGCAATCCGCATTGTGAAGCAACTGGAGGCGGAGGGAAGGAACGCCACCCCGGAAGAGCAGGCGGCGCTTGCACGCTATGTCGGCTGGGGCGGAATCCCGGAGGCATTTGACGAGCGCAAGAGCGAGTGGAGCAAGGAATATGCGGAGCTGAAAGAGCTGCTGACCGACGAGGAATATAAGGCGGCAAAGGGCAGCACACTGAACGCCCACTATACCAGCATCCCCGTTATACGCGCTATGTACAGGGGGCTCCAGAAGCTCGGATTCAAGGGCGGGCGCATGTTGGAGCCGTCCAGCGGCGTCGGCAATTTCGTGGGAGCCATGCCCGCTGACATGTCCGGCAGCGTGAAGAGCTGGACAATGGTTGAGCTCGACACCATCACCGGACTGATCGCAAAGCACCTGTACCCGCGAAACGACGTGCGCATTGAGGGCTTCGAGAAGACCATACTCCCCGATAACTACATGGATGTAGCAATCGGAAACGTGCCCTTCGGCAATTACCCGGTTGTAGACCGGGCATATCCGAAGAAGCTGACTTCGGCAATACACAACTATTTCTTTGCCAAGTCCCTGAACAAAGTGCGGCCCGGCGGCATTGTGATGTTTATCACGTCCAGCTACACCATGAACGCCAACGACAGGACCGTGCGAAACTACATCTCCAAGCAGGCGGATCTGCTGGGAGCTATCAGGCTGCCGAACACCGCCTTTGCGGGGAACGCTGGCACCAGCGTCGTCACGGACATTCTTGTACTGAAAAAGCGGGCACCCGGCACCGAGTATGCGGGCGTGCCGTTTGTGGAAACACAGTACGATTACAAGCTCGGCTATCAGAATGAATACTTCCGGGCACACCCGGAAATGGTGCTGGGCGAGGAAGTGACCAGCCGCGGGATGCACTACCGCGACGAATACACGGTGAATCCCTTCACTGACCGCGGGAGCCTGGAGGAACAGATTGACAAGGCTTTCCAGCAGATCACCGGACAGATGGATTACCCGGCAAGGCAGAGCCCCGAAAGAGCAAACATCCGCACACAGCGAGCCGAGAAGGGCACCAAGCAGGGCGGTTACGTCCAGAAGGAAGGCCGGATTTACCAGAATGACGGCGGTGTTCTGAAAGAAGTCCAGACCGACGAGAAGACCGCAAAGCGGATCACCGGTATGCTCGGCATTCGTGACGCTGCGCGGGCGCTTATGAACGCCCAGCAGCAGGGCATGGACGAAAAGAGCATCAAAGCCCTGCGCAGGACTCTGAACAAAGCGTATGACGCCTTTGTCAAGGAGCACGGATTTCTCAACACCCCGGCAAACAGAAAAGCTTTTGCGGATGATCCTGACCGGTTCAGCCTCTACGCACTGGAGAATTGGGACGCGGAGAAGAAAACCGCGACAAAGGCGGACATTTTCAGCACGGACACAATCCGCCCCAACCAGACCATTACCCACGCAGACACCGTAAAGGACGCCGTAGCCATTTGCCGGAATACCATCGGGAACATCGACGTGCAGGTTATCGCCAGCCTCACCGGGAAGAGCCAGGAGGCAGTAACGCGGGAGCTTATCGACAGCGAGCTTGCCTTCAAGAACCGGGACGGGCAGCTTGAACCGGCAGAGACCTACCTTTCCGGCAACGTGCGCGCCAAGCTGCGCGACGCACAGGGCCTTGTCGGGATGGATAAGGACTACCAGCACAATATCGACGCATTGAAAGCCATTGTCCCCGCCGATATTCCCCATGAACAAATCTTTGTACAGCCCGGAACACCATGGATTCCCGGAAGTGTGTACTCCGACTTTGCGGCGTTCATCCTCGGCGGAAACAATCACCGCTCCTGGGGAGAGCCTGACGTTCAGATCCGCCGGAGCAATCAGACCGGCACCTTCACCATCGACCTGAACAACAAGCGGCTCAAGACAAACTATCAGAATATGCAGGAGTGGGGCACACCCAAGAGGTCCTTCCTGAACCTGCTGGACGCCATGATGAACAGCCGGAGTGTCACCGTCACCTATAAGGACGCAGAGGGACACACCCTTGTTGACAGAGTGGCGACGGACGCGGCCAATGAGAAGATCGAGCAGATCACGAAGAAATTCCAGGAATGGTTGTGGGCTGACGAAGAGCGCACACGGGATCTGGAATATCTCTACAACGAGAGCTTCAACAACCTTGTCACACCGAAATACGACGGCAGCACCCTCACCGTAAACGGCCTGCGTGCAGGCTGGAGCCTGCGCCCCCACCAGGCGGACGCGGTGCAGCGCATTGTGTCCTCCGGCGGCAACACCCTCCTTGCGCACCGCGTAGGCGCGGGGAAAACGCTGGAGATGGCAGCGGCGGCTATGAAGCTCAAGGAGCTGGGCATTGTGCAGAAGCCCATGTTCGCCGTGCCGAAATCGCTTGTGGCACAGTGGGGCAAGGAGTTCACATCCTACTTCCCGGCGGCAAAGCTGCTTGTGGCAGAGCAGAGCGACTTCACACCGGCAAACCGCAAGACCTTCGCCAACCGGATTGCCACGGGAAACTATGACGCGATTATCGTCAGCTATGAGCAGTTCGAGAAAATCCCGATCTCTGACGCCTTCGCACTCAAGCTCTACCAGGAGCAGGTGGACGAGATCATCCAGGCCATCAATGAGGCAAAGGAAGAGTCCGGCGCAAAGTCCATGTCCGTAAAGGATATGGAGAAGAAGAGGAAACAGCTTGAGGCAAAAATCGAGAAGCTTTCCGACAAGGCAAAGGACACTGACAGCATCGAGTTTGAACAGCTCGGCATTGACAGCATTTTCATTGATGAAGCCCACAACTTCAAAAACCTGTTCTACACCACCAGCATGAACAACGTCTCCGGCCTGGGGAATAAGGACGGCAGCAAGCGAGCCTTTGACCTGTATACCAAAGTCCGCTATCTCCAGCAGCTCAACGGCGGGCGCGGCGTGGTTTTCGCCACGGCTACGCCGGTCATGAACAGCATGAGTGAGATGTACATCATGCAGAAGTATTTGCAGTCAGACCTTCTTGACCAGCTCGGCCTTTCCACATTCGACGCATGGGCAAAGCAGTTCGGCGAGGTTGTCAACGGCGTGGAGATCAAGCCATCCGGCCAGGGCTACCGCGTGAAGCAGAGCTTCTCCAGGTTCAAAAACATGAACGAGCTCCAGCTTCTTTTCCGCAACTTCTCAGATGTGCTGACCAAAGTACCCGGCTTGAAAATTCCGAAGATGAAGGGCGGCGCGGTGAAGGTTGTCGAATGTGAGGCGGGAGAGTTCCAGCAGGATTATATGAAGAAGCTGGAAGCCAGGGCGGACAACATCAAGAATGTGAATCCCACCGAGGATAACATGCTGAAAATCACCAGCGACGGGCGAAAGATCAGCTATACTCAGCGCATGATTGACCCGTCACTGCCCTATGAGGAAGGCTGCAAGCTCTTCAAATGCGCGGAGAACATAGTCGCCGAGTACAAGGCCAGCAAGGACACAAAAGGCACGCAGATAGTTTTCTGCGATATGGCCACGCCGAAGGGCAAGAACACCAGCGAGAAGGCGGGCACCGAGGAAGACGCGGGCATGGATGCAGAAAGCGCCAGGCTCTATGACGATCTGAAACGGCGGCTTGTGAAGCTCGGAATCCCGGCAAAGGAGATCGCCTTCATCCACGACGCGGACACCGACGCCAAGAAGAGCAAGCTTTTCGACGATGTGAACGCAGGCCGCGTGCGTGTCCTCATCGGAAGCACGGGAAAGATGGGTGTCGGCATGAATGCCCAGAAGCGCGCCGTAGCCATCCACCATCTTGACGCCCCGTGGCGCCCCGGCGACGTGGAGCAGCGAGACGGGCGTGTTTTCCGCCAGGGCAACATCAACGAGGAAGTCTCGAAGTACGTATATGTCACGAAGGGAAGCTTTGACGCACGCCTTTGGGATATTATCGACCGCAAGAGCAGCTTTATTGACCAGATCATGAACGGCGAAAACGTCGGGCGCGAGGTGGAGGACACCGGCGAAGTCACCCTCTCGGCGGCAGAGGTCAAGGCCCTTGCATCCGGCAGCCCTCTCATTCTGGAGCAGGTGCAGCTTGAGACCGACATCAAGAAACTGCAAAACCTGTACATGGCGCACCGTCAGGGCGTCATTGAAGCCGGAAAGAAGCTCCAGGAGGCCAAGCAGGAAAAGGCAACGGCAGATGCCAGCGCCGCCAATGCCAGGAAGGACATCAAGCACCGCACCGCGGAAAGCACCGACGATAACTTCAAAATGACCGTCGGGAACAAAAGCTTCACCGATAAGAAAGAGGCAGGCAAGGCGCTTATGGTGCTGGCCGCGGCGAAAGCCAACAGCGAAACCTACACCAAGATCGGCAGCTTCGCAGGCTTCGACATTTCCGTCATGCAGATCAAGGAGGGCATAATCGGCCTGCTGAAAGCGGACGGCGGCTACCGTTTCCACACCTACCCGGACAACACGACTCTCATGATTACCAACATGCAGAAGACGCTGAACGGGCTGGACGCCTTTGCACAGAAGCAGGAAGAAATCGCAGCGCAGAAGGCCCAGGAGATCACCGCGCAGGAGGCCATGATGCAGGCACCCTTCCCGAAGCAGGCAGAGCTTGACCAGAAGCGGCAGCGATATAACGAGGTTATGGACCTGCTGAACCCGAAGGAAGAGCAGGCCATTGACACCGATGACGAAGTGGAGGAATCCACCAGGCAGCGGACTGTCAGCGACCGGGAAGTGCTGCGAATGGCAGCCGGAGAGATCGACGTGGAGGGCCTGAGCGACGGCGAAAAGGACGCGCTGCGGATCTTCAACGAGGCGCTGGACAAGCTGCAAGAGGCCCAGGAGCAGCGCGAAGAGCTGGGCAGGCAGTACCGCGAGCAGCAGTTCACGAAGGGCGGCTCCCGCACGGAGGCGGCACAGACCCTCGCCAGAATGAATGTGCTGGACAGCAAGGCAAAGGCACTGGAAAACCGCCTGCTTTCCCTCGAAAACAAGGACGTGCTGAAACGGGTGCTGCAAAAGGCGCGGGCTGTCGTTGAGGCCCAGGAGAAGGCCAGAGGGAAAGAAGCCCTCCAGAAATACCGCGAGAAGCGCGACAGCAGCGAGGCCACAAAGAAATACCGCGAGCGCGTGCGGGCGCAGGTGATGGAGTTTGCCAAGTTCATGACCAGCCCCAGCAACAAGGACATTCGCAAGCACGTCCCGGCAGAGCTCCAGAAGAGCGTGGTTGATTTCCTGGAATCCATCAACCTTGCCAGCAAGACGGCGCTGCGCACCGGCGGCCTGGAGACCACGAAGGCCGACGACAAGTACCTGAAAACCATGAAGAAGCTGAAAGCGGCCATCAAGCAGAACGTGGACAGCAGCGGCCTTTATTCCGGCTTTGCGGATCTGCCGGAGGACTTCATGGAAAACTTTGACGCCATGATCGAGCGTGCGGAAGAGCTGATGCAGCGCAACAGCGGGGAGTTTGTGGTAAACCAGATGAGCGCGAAGGACCTGAAAGAGCTTTCCCGCGTGTTGAAGATCCTGAAACAGCACATCCAGACCATGAACGTTTTCCACAACAACGCCATGTTCCAGCATGTGGACGAGGCGGGCGAGAGCAGCATTGCGCACCTGGGCAAATTCCGCAAGAGCAGAGCAGGCGGCACGGCATACAAATTCCTGCGCTTCGACTACATGCGGCCCAGCATGGCCTTTGACCACTTCGGCGAGGGCGGAAGGAGCATTGTAAAAGAGCTTCAGGAAGGCCAGGCGGAGCAGGCTTTTCTTGCCAATGAGATTATCGGCTTTGCCAAGAAGACCTACAGCGGCAAGGAAGTCAAGGCATGGGGCGAGGACGTGAAGACCTTCACCCTCTCCGACGGAAAGGAAATCAGCCTGCCGGTTACGCACATCATGAGTTTGTATTGTCTGAATAAACGTGCGCAAGCTCTTACTCACATTTACGGGGACGGCATCCGCGTCGCCAACTACAAGGAAGGCGGCAAGGTGCAGCTCGACGAGGGCCATATCGTGACAATGGACGACGTGCAGAAGATGGTGCAGAGCCTCACGCCGCGGCAGTTTGAGGTTGCCGACGCACTGCAAAAGTATATGTCCACGGAATGTGCCAAATGGGGCAACCATGTTTCCATGAAGCGCTTCGGTGTGGAGCAGTTCGGCGAGGAAAACTATTTCCCCATCAACTCAGACGGACGGTATCTCCCGGCGACGGCAGATGAGAGCCCCAGCAATTCCGGCCTGTATGCCCTGCTGAACATGGGCTTTACGAAGGAGCTGAAGGAGAACGCCAAGAACAGGATCATCCTGTATAACATCTTCGACGTGTTTGCCAACCATACGGCCAGCATGACGCAGTACAGGGCCTTTGCCCTGCCGGTACTGGACGCGCTGCGCTGGTTCAACTACAAGAACGACGCCACCAGCGTCCGCGACAAGCTTTCCATGGCCTTCGGCGCACCGGAGGACGCGAGAGCGGGCAGCGGCAGCAAGGGCTATGCGGAGAGCTTTGTCATTGAGCTGCTGCGCGCCTACAACGGCACGGCGGCCCAGGGCGACCCCTACGACACCATAGGACTTAAAATGCTGCACCGCTTCAACGGAGCGCAGATCGCCTATAACCTGCGCGTGGTGATCCAGCAGCCGACGGCAATCGCAAGGGCGGCCATGATCCTTTCTCCGGCAAAGCTCACAAAGGGCCTGGGCATGAGCATCACACAGATGCGCAAGCTTGCCGACGAGATGGAGCAGCACAGCGGCATTGCCGCATGGAAAGCGCTCGGCTTCTATGACACCAACATTTCCCGCGGCCTTACAGACCTCATCAAGCAGAACCCGTCCACGCTGGACAAGGTGATGGACGTTGGCACCAAGGGCGCGGAACAGGCTGACCGGTTCACCTGGGCGGCCATGTGGTACGCGGCGAAGGACAGCGTGAAGCGCAGCGAGTACAGCAGCGAGGACGCATACTGGAAGGCCGTGACAGATCTCTTCGAGGAAACCATTTACAAGACCCAGGTTGTGGACAGCATCCTCACGAAAGCGGAGTTCCTGCGGGCAAAGGGCGGCATTGCCCGGCAGCTCGGCAGCTTTATGTCAGAGCCTTCGGCCACCATGTCCATGCTTGCGGACGCCTGGTACAAGTACACAGACGATATGCAGCAGGGTAAGAGCCGGAGCGAAGCATGGCAGCGAAACGGCGGGAACATTGCAAAGACGGCGGCGGTTTACGCTGTGTCGAACGTGATTCTTGCGGCTTTCCAGTCCGTCATGGACGCGCTGCGGGATGATGACGAAATCGACCGGGAAAACTGGCTTTCCAACTTCCTGCAAAAGTACGCCAAGGCTTTCAAGGGCAATATCATCGAGGAAATGCTCCCCTTCGGAAAGGTGCCTATCGTGTCCGAAATGTACGAAGTGTTCAAAAGCTGGCTGGACTATGCGGGGATCTTCGAGAAACTGAACCTTGACCTTTACGGCAGCGATATTTCCTCCGGGCTTTCCATGTACCTGAAATACATCGACAAGACGGCAAAGATCATCATGGACAAGACCGGCATTTCCGGCAACAAGAGCGGTTACACAAACTACGGCGTTATATACAATCTTGTCCGCGGCGTGTCGAACATTGCCGGAATCCCGGCGGCGGCAGCCATGCGCGAGGTTGTGACCCTCTGGAACAACACCGTGGGCTTCTTCGCCCCCAACAAGAAGCTCGTCACCTACGAGCGGGCGGCAGACCGGAAGAAGCGCGAGACCTACCCCATTCCTCAGCAGGCCGGAATGTCGCAGGCGACGTATTACGCGCTGTATGACAAGGCCGACGTGGACGGGGACGGCATCGAACAGGGGGAGTTCGGCCCTGTGCTTCTGGAGGCTATCAAGAACGGCGAGATCACAGAGGAACAGGCCGCCGCAGCGTGGAAAGCCAACTGGAACAAGGAGAACAGCACGACCTTTGAGAAGTGGCGCGCCAAAAACGGCGGAGAGACTGCCGCACCGGAGGCGAGCAAGCCCCAGGCGGAGCCCCCGAAGCCGACGCCGACACCGAAGCCGCAGGCGAGCCTTTCAGATTTTGAAAGCTTCAAAAAGTCTGTGAGCCTCTACGGAGACAAGAAGGAAGCCGCTTACCGGGGCTGGGAAAACGAGGTAAAGCCCCTGGGCGTGAGCCTGGACAGCTACGTGAAGATCATCAATGCGGCGGATGCTGCCGGGGACGGCAACGGCTCCGTCAAGCAGGACGAGATGGGAATGCAGCTTGTCCAGAAAATTAACAGACGTGAGCTCACCTATGAGCAGGCAGAGGCAATCTGGCACACGATCTGGAGCGGCGCACGGAGCAAAACCTTCTACAAATGGTATAACGGCTGACCTGCAAAAAAATTTTTTAAGGGATGGTGTATTTTGCACCGTCCCTTTTTTATGCTATGGACAGGGCATAAAAAAGGTTCGTCCCCTCTACCGGACGTGAAAGGAGAAAATATGTCTGACAATCGTTTTATGATGCTGCAATTCTTCGCTGACGGCGCTGCCGGCGGCGACGGAGGCGAGGGAGCAGCGAGCACGGGCGACAATGCCGCCGACGCCGGGCGGGATCTGGAAGCGCTGGGCGTGCCCCGCGAATACGCGGAGAAACACCGGCAGCGCACCGAGAAAAAGCGGGCAGCAGCGCCCGCGAACACCCAGCCTTCGCAGGAAGCGGGGGCACCTGCCGCCAATGACGGCGGCAACGAATGGGACACCTTCTTCTCCAAACAGGAGAACAAGGACAAGCTCCAGCAGATGATGGCGGAACGCGGCAAGGCGGCCACCGAAGCCAAGAACGCGGCCAATGCCCAGATAGAGAAGCTTTCCCCCATGCTCAGAATCCTGGGCGAAAAGTACGGCGTGAAGCCGAACGAGGACGGCAGCTTCGATCTGGACGCAATCAGCGAGGCCGTGACCAAGGACGACAGCTACTTCGAGGACAAGGCGCTCGAAATGGGCGTCAGCGTGGATGTGGCGCGGAAGCTGGAGCAGGCGGACGCGCTGGAGCAGCAGCAGAAGCAGGCCGAGGAAAAGGCCAAGCGCGCGGCTTTGCTCCAGGAGCATTTCAACCGCGTGCAGGAGCAGGCAAAAGCCGTGCAGGAGATCATCCCCGGCTTTGATCTGAACCAGGCAATGCAGGACCCCGAATTTGTGCGCCGTACCGCCCCCGGCATGATCCCGGCGGACGAGGCATATATCGGGATGCACTACAAGGAAATCCTCAAGCAGCAGGCCGCAGACATCGCAAGACGATCCAAACAGGCAGCGGCGGCAAATGTGGCCGCAGGCGGCAGCAGGCCGCGGGAGAACGGCAGCTCTGCCATGGCGGCAGTGTCCGCAACGCCGGACATGCGCACCATGAGCCGCGAGCAGCGCCGCGCCTACATCATGAAGAAATCCCCCAGCCACAATTAAACCCTCTCATACCCCTTCCACCGCTGAAGCGGTCCCCCTCCCCCTTTTCGCCGCGTGCGCGGCTGGTGGAGGCAAGGGGAGGGAGGGAAACATGAAAGGAGAAACACAATGAAGAAGAAACTCATTACCATGCTGAGCATGATTTTCAGCCTCCAGTTCTTCGCTGACGCCGGCAGCAATGTCAACGCCACCGAGAACATGGTCAACGCCTACGACGGCACCCAGACCCCCAGAACCGACACCAACTCCATGGCCGCCGAGCTCAAGGCCTTCTACGACACCGAGCTTCTGGAGAACGCCAGAGTTGAGCTGTTCTATGAACAGTTTGGCAAGCGCCAGCCGCTGCCCAAGAACCACAAGGGCCAGGTCGAGTGGAGAAAGTGGAACACCTTCCCCCGTGCCGACAAGCTGATCGAGGGCGTCATCCCCGCAGGCAAGACCTTCGGCATGACCACGCTGTACGGCAGCATCGACCAGTACGGTATGTACACCGCAATCACCGACAAGCTGGAGCTGCGCGCCTATGACGACGTGATCCTGGGCGCCACCGAGGAGATGGGCGCGAGCGCCGCAGAGACGCAGGAGTCCCTGATCCGCAACGCGCTGCTGACCGGCACCAACGTCATCTACTGCGACAACATCACCCTTGCCACCGGCGCTATTGCCAGCACTCCCACCACCCCGGCCACCATGGAGGCCAGCGCAACGGTCCGCTCCATGCTGACCCCGACCATGATCAACAAGGTCGTCACCTTCATGAAGAAAAAGCGCGTGCCCCGCATCAACAACAGGTACTACGCCGTCATCCATCCCTCCGTCGCCGAGGACCTGCGCGAGTCCGACGGCTGGATCGATTACCACAAGTACGCCGCGCCGGAAGAGATCTTCAACGGCGAAATCGGCGAGCTGCACGGCGTGCGCTTCATCGAGAATCCCTTTGCCCCCGTGCTGACCACCGTGGGCGAGGGCGCCAGCGCTGTTTCCTACAAGAACAAGGCGGACGGCGCGACCTACGCGACCTACTTCTTCGGCAAGGACGCCTTCGGCATCATCGATCCGGAGGGCGGCGGCCTTGAGATGATCGTTCACGACAAGAGCGAAATCGGCGGCCCGCTGAACCAGTTCAGCACCATCGGCTACAAGCTGGAGTCCAACGGCGCGACCATCCTCTATCCTGAGCGCGTGGTGCGCGTGATGAGCTGCAGCCCGTACTCCGCCACCGACGAGAGCAACTATTAATCCAAGACCTCCACGGGGATCAACACTCCCCGTGGAGCATTTGAAAGGGAAACCCCTCAGGCGCTATGCGCCAGCTCCCCTTAGGCAGGGGAGCCAATAAGGAAGGAGATATTTATTATGGCAGAGACCACCGTAAAGAGAGTCAAGGTAACCCTTCCCCGCGCCAAGAGCAACGAGCCAAAGGAACTGTGGGTAGCCGTCAACGGCGTGGAATACCTGATCCCAAAGGGCAAGCAGGTTGAGATCCCGGACTTCGTGGCCGAGGAAATCAAGCGCGCCGATGCTGCCGCGGCCTTCCAGGATGAAGAGAGAGCCCGCATGCTGGAGGCAGGCAAGAAGCCCGCGAACATGTGATAAGGAGGGACAGAGCGTGGACACAGCCGTGAAAACTGTAACCGCATATGACGTCATAACGGAGGCAAACGATCTGTCCCCGAATCAATACAGCAACGACCTGAAGCTCAAGTGGCTGCGGGATCTGGACGGCAAAATCTTTCAGGAGCTCATCGAGAACCACGAGGACGAGGAGACCGCCGAGCGCTTTGAGACCGCCGACTATGACAGCACGGACGTGGAGCTGCTGGTCACCATGCCGTATGCGCGGGACGTGTACGTCGCCTTCCTGCGCTCCAAGATCGCCGAAGCGGACGCGGAGACAGACAGATACAATCTGTACGCCGCCGTCTTCAACAGCGAATACAGCCAGTGGGCCGCGTGGTATAACCGCAATGTACCCATGAAAAAATATCCCGGTTGGAGGTATTGAACCATGCCAAGATTACCGATGCTGGCAGGCGGAGCAAGCCAGCGAATCCTGACAGATACCTTCGCCGGGTATAATCATAATCTCAAGATCGGCAACGGCGAGTTTTACGATACGAAGAACCTGAGCACCGAGCAGTTCCCCATGCTGGCCAACCGGCACAAGCGCGGGATCATCACCGGCATTGGCGGGCATGCTTTTCACGGCCTGCGCGCCATCATCGCGAAGCAGGGCCTTTACTGGGTAGAGACCGAGACCGTCAACGGCGAGGACCGCGGCGTGCTGTACGCCAACGGATTTAAGGTGATGGAGAGCGGAACAACGCCTCTGTATCTCCAGACGGCGAAAGAGACACAGCTTGTGAGCATGGGCGCCTATATCTGCATCTTCCCGGACAAGGTATACTTCAACACCATGGACCATGACGACTTTGGGCGCATGGAGGCAAACTTCAGGTACACGGGACCCGTGAGCTATAAAATGTGCCACCAGGACGGAACCATTTATGAGCACGTCAGCAAGAGCGGCACGGAGCCTGGAAACCCGCAGAACGGCGATGTGTGGATCGACAGCGTGGAGGGCAGCGTCAAGCAGTGGAGCGCCTATACTACGACGTGGACTATCATTGAGACGGTCTATACCCGCGTATCCTTTACCGGCCAGGGAAACATCACCCGCTTTTTCAAGGAGCACGACGGCGTGGAGATCTCCGGCATGTATGACGACGATCTCAACGGCAGCAAGATCCTTTATGCCGTGGGCGGAGAGGACGGCAAGGAAAATGATTATATCGTGCTCGTCGGTATCCAGGAGGAACCGCTTGATGCCCCGTCCGCAACGGTAACCATCAAGCGGCTTGTGCCGGACATGGATTTTGTGTGCGAGGCGCAGAACCGGCTTTGGGGATGCTACTACGGCAACATCCCAGGCCAGGGCAATATCAACGAGGTATACTGCTGCGCCCTGGGAGACTTCCGCAACTGGGAGCAATACCTGGGCGTGTCGACCGATTCCTGGCGGGCAAGCATCGGATCTGACGGCAAATGGACCGGGTGCATCAATTACTTCGGAAGCCCTACTTTTTTCAAGGAAAACCGCATCCACCAGATCGGCGTCTCCAGCGTCGGCGCGCACCAGGTGAGCGACCTTCCCGCGCGAGGCGTGCAGGAGGGATCGCACAAGAGCCTCGCCATCGTCAACGAGACCCTGTACTATAAGACACGCTCCGGCGTGGTGGCGTGGCAGGGCGGCATGCCGGGCGACGTAAGCGCGGCACTCGGCGGCGTAAAATACTATGACGCCGCTGCCGGCGTGTTCGGACAGCGGTACTACGTGTCCATGAGGGACAGCGCGAACGTCTGGAACTTCTTTTGTTTCGATGTGAAGACCGGGCTCTGGATGCGCGAAGACGACCTGCATGCCGAAGGCTTCACGGCGTGGGGAGATGAGCTTTACGCGAAAAGCGGCGACAGCGTGATCGCCATCAACGGCACAGAGGGAATTCCGGAAGAAAAGGTCAAATGGTACGCTGAAACCGGCGTGATGCACTACGAGTATACGGACCACAAGTATGTCAGCCGGTACAACATCCGCCTCAAGATGGAGAAAGGCGCGAGGCTCCAGCTCTTTATTGAATACGATTCAAGCGGTGTATGGACTTTCTCCGGCGAGATCAAGGTGCACCGGATCGATTCCTTTGTCATCCCGGTAAGGCCAAGACGCTGTGATCATCTGCGCTTTAAGCTTGTTGGAGAGGGAGACGTGCGGATCTTCTCCATCGCGTGCGTTCTGGAAAGCGGGAGTGATATGTAATGGCATTTACCGAAAAGCCGCCCATGCTGCAAGGCAGCGAGAAGGAGCAGCTCAGGGCAATAAGAGACTACCTGTTCCGCATGGCAAACAGCCTGGAGACGGCGGCATCTGCCCCGGTTGTCGTGAGCAGCAGCGCATTGACTCAGGCCCAGAACGGCGTCATGGTTCCGGGAGGCAAGAGCAGCAAACCGGTCGACGTTCACGACCTCCAGAAAAACGCGCAGGAATTAAAGGCGCTCATTATCAAACACGCCAAAGACTTGCAGAATCAGATTGACAATATTGACCCGATCAACTTTTTCGTCAAGTATGCGGATGATTTTGACGGCGATTATCCGCCCATCATGTTCAACGCACCAAAAGACACCACGGCGTATCTGGGAGTTAGTTATTCCTATGAGAGCACGGCTCCCACATCGACGGCGGATTACAGATGGAGTAAACTGGCAGGCAAAGACGGGACCAAGGGAGAGCCTGGACCCGTCGGGAAAGCAGGCCTTGTAACCTATCTGCACATCAAATACTCAGATGACGGCGAGAGCTTCACGACAAACCCGCTTTCCGGCGCGGCTGACGGCGAGACAATAGGCGCGTACATCGGAATGTACAACGACTATTTCGAGCAGGACAGCATGCTTTTTGGAGACTACGAATGGCACAAATTCGGCGACGACACCGAGCTCAAATCCCTCGTGGAGAACAACAGTCTCCTGATCAGTCATATGGAGAGAGAAATCGAAGACTTCAAGGGGGAGTATCTTGCAGTCTCTGAATTTGGCGCGTGGGAGAAGACACTGACCACAACGATCGAAAAAAGCGCGAAGGGCGTGCTGGAGCAATACGGACTGCAGGAAACAACTATCGGCACAATGAATCAAAATATCGATAGTTATTTCACGGAGATCAACGGGGAAATTCGGCGCGGCTTTCTCCCAGATCCAGATAATCCGGGCAACTACATTTTCGGCATCGCCATCAGCAGCAAACTCAAGTTTAGTAACACCACACAAAACAAGGACGGCTACACATATTATGAGCTTTTGGGTGATCAGACATTCGGCCTTTACACTTCCCAGGGCTGGCAGTTCTGGGTGGACGGGCAAAAGCGAGGCTATTTTGACAGCACGGACCAAAAGCTCCACGTCAGAGACATTGTGGCAGATTACAGCCTGCGGATAGGCGACGACTGGCAGCTCAAGTCTTACCCGGACAGCCACGAGCTCGAGATTGTATACGTGGGCGGAGGGGGATCATAAATGGCACAAAAAACCCTGAGTTTTACAAAAAGGGCACGCAATCCGTTCAACACTCCCGCGTGGGAGAGCGATTACACCTCATCCACCGGAGCAAACCTTCTCGGCGCTGAATACTACGCCATTTCATACAAATTCAGCCCATACACCGGAAGCGACGTTCAAACGGTAAACAACTTTGTTTTCAAGGCAGTGCTTGGCGGAGACTGGGCGCAGAGCTGCACATACAATCTGTACCTTTATTCCCAGGACCCGGCCGGCTATGACCAGCAGCCTACCGCCGGACTTTTGGACAGCATCAGAGACACGAAGCGCGCCGACACGAACGTTATTCAGTGGACAATTGCCGGAGGCTACGCAAGCTATACAACGCTGTATATCCTCATCATGGTGGATTATTATGGCGGCTCTGGTGAGATTACGCTGAACCACGGCGGCAGCAGCATCGTTGAGAACTACACGGCAAAAGCAATCCCGCAGATCTCATTTGGCACCATTTCGTATACAGATACAGGAATGACAATTCCGATCAACTACGGCAGCAACTATTCGCTTGCCTGTACGATTAGAGCCGGCAACGCGGACAGCCCAGGAAACGATGCTGAACTTTACACCGGCACAGCAGACCACACTGGCAAGTTCGAGGTGCCTATTGACGCTGTGACATGGTTCAATAAGGCGGAAATTACAGACTCTCTCGTTCTCCCAATAAAAGTTACCGTCACCGGAGGAAACCCAAGCACTTTGACGGGGAAAATGAGTTATACGGAAAACCGGCAGACGGAGATCAACAAAATGAAGCCTGTTGTCAGCTCCGTCACCAAGCAGATCAAGCAGGCCACCGGATTGCCGAGTGAATACTCCAGAACCTATATAGCCGGGTACAGTCAGACAAAGGTCACGGCAACAATCACGCGGCCAACGGGCGCGGCAGTTTCAACGGTAAAACTCTCCTCTCCGGGCAGCTCAACAATCACGATGAACGAGGTCAGCGGCAGCACCAATCAATACGCAGGCGTGTCGGATGTGCTGACAAAGGACACAACTTTTACCGTCACGGTAACGGACGAACGCGGACTGCAGAATACAGGCACCGTAGAGGTGACAGACGTTGTAGCGTATGTTCTGCCGACTGTGAGCATTGACCAGGCAAATACGTTTCGATGCAACAGCGGAGGAACCAAGACCGACGGCGGCGATCATTACCGGATCAAGGCAACGGTTCAGATCAGCAACCAGCTTCCGAACAACGCTATTACGGAGCTGACAGTCGGAATCAAAGGCGCGCCCGCTGCCCAAAGGCACACCATCACCAGCGGAAGCAGGTCCGATACTTTGCCTCCGGCTTCCGCCGGCGCTGTCGGCACACTGCCAGATTCCAAGAAGGCTTATGTGCTCACCATCATCTTCCAGGACAAAATCAGCGGGAAGATAACGCGCGAGTATACGCTTGAGGGTATGCAGCGCGATATGGTTCTCAACCATCTCGGCGGAGTGACTCATCTCGGAATAGGGACGACCCCCGTAGAAGAAGATGTTAATTCGGTCGAGCTTCCATCAAATGGGGTGTTCCTTTTGGGAGGCATACCGTCACAAGCTTTCGCGATCCCTTACAGCAAGGACACCGACGGAACAAGCTTCGGCAAAGACTTTTTGAACGTTGACCTACAGGTGAGAACAGCAGCTGTAAACGCGAGTGCTTTTTTCGTAATATTACCTGCCAACATGGGCAATTACGAAAATTATCCCGTTATGTCCTACGACGGGCACGATGATTTTTATAAAGATAATGGCTGGGGCGGATATCGCACAGTCACAATATTTGACGAGTACAGAGCCCTTGTGCAGGTAGTTGAAACTCAGCCCATACCGGGGAGAATATGGTTTAATTCGCGGGTTAAAACGCCGACAGAAGTAAAATGGAGCGGGTGGAGATACCATCCGCCTACGGTAATATGAGGGAGTGAGATACGTATGATTGTAGTCAAAGTACGTGACAGAGACATCAAGGCGGCGCCGATGGGCCCCGTCACGACCGGCAGCGTAGGGCTGCCGGTACACTGGCATTTTGACGAGGCGTGGGATGACCTTGCCAAGGTGGCAGTGTTCCGCGTTGGCAACGACGGGACCGAGATCACTGTCGCCGTGCTGGAGGACCTTTGCCTTGTGCCGGACGAGCTGCTTGTGCAGGCCAACGCCGGAGAAAACCTCTGGATCGGCGTCTACGGCTGGGACGGCGAAGACGACGGGGAAGGAAACGCGACCATCGCCATGCCGACGATCTGGACATACACGCGCATCCAGGACGGCTCTCAGCCCTCCGGGATCGAACCTCCCGAAGGGACGCCCGGATGGTCCGAGCAGATCCAGAACGCGACAGACGAAGCCCTGCGTGTGGCTCATGGCGTAGCGGCTGACGCCGACGCAGGTGTATTCGACGGCGCGACGTTCACACCGCATGTCGCCAACAATGGCGTGCTTTCCTGGACCAACGACAAGGATAAGGAAAACCCGGAGCCTGTGAACATCACCGGCCCGCAGGGCGAGCGCGGCCCCATCGGCCTGCAGGGCGAGCGCGGAGAACAGGGCATTCAAGGCCTGCAGGGCGATCCGGGGAAACCGTTTACCATCGCCAAGATTTACAGCTCTGTCGCTGAGATGATCGCAGACTTTACCAGCCATGATGTCGGCAACGGGGATTTTGTGATGATAAGGACCGCAGACCCGGACGATCCCGACAACGCGAAACTGTACCGCAAGGGCAATACCGGCTTTGAGTATATCATCTACATGTCCGGTACCAAAGGCGACAAAGGCGACAAGGGCGACACAGGGCCGCAGGGTGAGCAGGGGCCAAAAGGCGACAAAGGCGACAAGGGCGACAAGGGCGACAAGGGCGATACTGGTGCCACCGGCCCTGCGCCCGATATGTCTGCCTACCGCACCGCATCCGATCAGGACGTGATTGACGACGCGCAAGATGAACAAATCAGTGATCTTGAGCAGGCCACGACCGCCACAACTGTCGGCCCCGCGCCCATCGCAACCTTTGACGCTTCCGCCGCCGACATGCCGCTCAAAGGGCTGACGGTAGATATTGAGCCGGTGCAGGCAGGCAGCGGTGATCCGTCCCCCGTTAACGTTAGACCGATCACCGGCTGGACGGGCGTAAAGGTAGGCAAGTCTGGTGCATTTGCCGCTTCGATAAATGAACATTCCGAAAATGGTATTACCATCGCATCCGAAGAGAATAATGTGGCAATTGTTACAGGCACAGCCATTAGTGATAACGGAGTAGCGATTGTGACTTTTGAAGCGGCTGAAGATACGGTTTTTATATCGGGCGTAGTGGAAGCAGACAGCACTTATGATTTGTGTCTTTGGGACGCTACTGCGTCAAAACGTATAGGAGCCTTCGCAAAAAATATTAATGGAGCTCATACAGTTCCTATTGGGCATTCAATCAGCTTGGCAATGCGCTCCTTTGCAAATCAAACTTATAGCATTCGTACCAGAGTTATAGTCACGTATAAACAGCCTACAGAAATTAATATCACCTTTCCAACCGAAGCAGGCACGGTCTACGGCGGAACTTGTATCATTAATGCAAACAATGACGCAGAATTAAGAATAAACAAGTTTGACATGATGTTAAGTGGTGATAATAGTGAACCATGGACATTAGCATCCGGTGATAATAATTATTTTGCCTTGCAAATTAATACTCAGGCTATAGCAAGTATAGAAGGTGGTTTTCTCATTTGTGATAAATACAAAACAATGCAGATACTACCGAACAATACTAACATTGGTATTTGGTTAGCAAGGAATGGTGCTTTCCGTTTTAGATACCTAAATGATAATAATTTAACTGTTCAAGATTTAAGGCAATATCTTGCTAATAATCCTATTCATATTGTGTATGAAATTAGCTCACCTATTGTTTATCGTTTTTCTACCCAACAGATTGTTACAACAATTAGAGGTGAAAACAATATCTGGTGCGACGCGGGTGATGTAACCGTCACCTATGGCGCATACTTGGAAACGATCAAGGCCCACGCCGACCGGCTCGGCGACAGCATCCTCAGCGCGATTGCCCCACTGGAGGCAAGCTATACCGCAAGCCGCACC
>ODAJ014739430.1_pt1 | contig 43842 bp, 29 predicted proteins | sample 1539241 | NCBI WGS metagenome assembly ODAJ01 (sample SAMN02144231, study PRJEB22623) | gut metagenome | biome: sheep rumen | host: Ovis aries | place: New Zealand
GGGCTTGACCAGGCAGCGCGGCTTTAGGCCGCACGAAAGCCTTGGAAGTGACCGACTTCGTGCAAGTCAAAAATGTATATGCGGTTTTGAAGGTGTGTATTCTGGCCCAGTGGCTCAGTTGGTTAGAGCGCCGCCCTGTCACGGCGGAGGTCACGGGTTCGAGTCCCGTTTGGGTCGTTAAGTTGTTAAGGGATCTTAGCTCAGCTGGGAGAGCATCTGCCTTACAAGCAGGGGGTCACAGGTTCGAGCCCTGTAGGTCCCACTACTTAAAGCCTGCTGAAGATTCAGCGCGGCAAATATGCCGATGTGGCTCAATTGGCAGAGCAGCTGATTTGTAATCAGCAGGTTAACGGTTCGAGTCCGCTCATCGGCTCTTAACAATTTTATATATGGATGGGTTCCCGAGTGGCCAAAGGGGACAGACTGTAAATCTGCTGGCGATGCCTTCGAAGGTTCGAATCCTTCCCCATCCATTCATCATCGCGGGGTGGAGCAGTCTGGAAGCTCGTCGGGCTCATAACCCGAAGGTCACAGGTTCAAATCCTGTCCCCGCTACTAACTAAATATTGTTTTACGCCCAGTTAGCTCAGTTGGTAGAGCAGAGGACTGAAAATCCTCGTGTCTCTGGTTCGATTCCGGAACTGGGCACGAAAAGAACATGTAAGGCATAGGTCTTACATGTTTTTTTTATCTTAATTGTTAACAGGTTTACATATTTTTTAAATGCTACGATTGCTCTTGAAAAAAAAAAGTGTTTAGAGTATTCTATATATAATTGCACTTATTAAATGGAGGATATTATGAGAAAGAAAATATTACCTCTTGTACTGACTTTTGCACTGGCTCTTTCTCCGGTCTCAGAAGCATTTGCATCCGCGGAGCTTTCCCCGGACCCTGTTTCTTCTGAGAGCGAAGAAAGCATGTCAGAAGAGATTTCCGCAGATGAGGCAGTCACGCAGATTCTGGAGGAATCCTTTGCAGAGCCGACTGAGAATACAGAGATCGAGACACCGGAAGTCGTCTCGGAGACGGAAGACGAGTTTTCTTCCGAGAGTTTCATTTTCAGAAAGAGCGGAGAGGGTGAAGCAGCCCTCACAGGCCTTACCGGGGCGGGCAGCGAACTGACCGTACCGAAGGAGGTCGCGTTCGACGAGGAGACACTTCTTGTCACCTCGATCGAGGAAGGAGCTCTTTCGGGAGAAGGGATTGAGAAGATCAAACTTCCGGCAGCAATCAGGGATTTCGGAGCCCAGGAGCTTCCCTCCCTTGCCGCTGTTGAGACCGCGGAGGACAGCGAGGTCTATACGGCCGTTGACGGCGTCCTGTTTAAGAAGGATGAGGAAGGAAAATCAACCCTCGTCCTCTATCCGTCTGCGAAAGAAGGAAAGGATTACGTCATCCCGGAAGAGACGGCAGCCGTCAGTGAACATGCATTCAGCAAAACCGTAAACCTCGACACGATCGTGATCGGGAGTGATCTTGAGAAGATTGAGGCGGGAGCATTTTCTAATATGAAGGAAAATGCAAGAATCGCATTCCTGCGGGAGGACGCAGAGATCGATCTTGAGAAGGGTGCCTTCACATTTGCCGAGAACGCGGGAAGTGTTCTCTACTTTGTGAATGCTGATGTCCTTGGCGGGATCCTTGAGAAGTCTCCTGAATTTGCGGTAGTTGAAAGGCCGGCAGAATCCGAGGAAGCTGCCGCCGAAGAGAGCCTTGAGGAGTCTGCCGAAGAGAGCCTCGCGGAGTCTGCCGATGAGAGCCTTGTGGGGGCTGCGGAGGAGAGCCTTGCGGAATCCGCGGAGGAGAGCCTTGCGGAATCCGCAGAGGAGAGCCTTGTGGAATCCGCGGAGGAGAGCCCTGCGGAGTCTGCCGATGAGAGCCCTGCAGAGTCTGCCACTGAGACAGCGGAGGAGTCTCAGTCCGAAACGCCTGCATTTACATTCAACACGGACGGTATTCCGGAAGACATTCTTGCACTCATTGAGACGGAAGAAGTCGAGGTTGCGGAAACAGCCGAGCTGGTCGCCGCAGGTACGGACGCAAAAATCGCCCGCGGTTATTATGAGATCACAAACGGCTTCCGCAAAAACCGTGTGATGAGCACCCGGGACGGTGTCGTGAAGACCGCGGATGTCTCATCGCCGGCCGGCAGCGTCTATGAAATCATACCGGTAGGAAACGAGAAGTATGCACTTGTAAGCTTTGAGACGGGCAATGCCGCCACGCTTCAGAAGACGCCGCCCGCAAACTACGTGTTTATCGTTGACTCTGTCTACACGGGTGCGGATACACAGAAGTGGTATATCAGAACCCTGGATGCGGAGGCCGGGACGGTTGAGATCATTCCGGCTCTTGACGATACGATGAGGCTTGAGATCAAGAATGCCCTCTCTGCCGTCGGAACTCCGCTTATGCTCTATAAATCGAACGGCAGCGGTGCTCAGTCCTGGACAATCAAGGCCGCGGAAGCAGCAGCTGTCAGCCTCGAGGACGGCGTGTACACAGTCTCTGCCTACAAGGATAAGAACATTGTGGTTGAAGCTGCCGGCGGAAGTATTGCGTCCTCGGCCAATATTCAGCTCGGAAAAAACACAAATGCCCGTTATCAGCAGTTTAAGATCACATCCTTAGGTTATGGCAACTATTATAAATTAGAGAATCTTCGCTCCCACATGGTATGGGATGTTGCGGGCGGTAAAAAGACCAGCGGCGCCAACATCCAGCAGTATGCCTGGAACGGAACCGGTGCTCAGATCTTTAAGGTGATCGAGACGGAAGAGAACGGGGAGAAGGTCTACCAGTTTATCGGCAAGGCCAGCGGCCTCGCGGTTGACTACTCCGGCGCCGTGGCGAAAGCCGGCACAAATGTCCGTCTCTATACGCCGAACGGTACTGCCGGTCAGAAATGGTATCTGACAAAGCAGCAGGATGAGACGGTTCCCGGAACGGACGCCAAGGTCGGATCCGGATTCTACAAAATTTATTCATCTCTCAGCACAGCACTGTCGGTCGGTATTGCTGTACCGAGGTCGTCGGACGGCATGAGCGCCGTTATGTGCCCCGCTGAGAAGATGGACGGCACTATTTTCCAGATCGTACCGACATCAGGCGGCCGCTATAAGATCATTGTAGCGGAAACAGGTAAGCTTCTTACCTTTACGGGCGATTATGCGGAGAACTATACGGACATCGTACAGCGCAGTGCGACCGGAAAATCCAACCAGGAGTGGTACATCCGGAAGAAGTCTCCCTCCGATACGAACTATATCTTTGTCTCGGCGGATAACCCGAGGGTCGTCATGGATCTTTCCGGAGCCTTGGCCAAAAACGGGCGCAATGTCAGGTTTTATACCGACAACGGCACCCCGGCTCAGGAATGGAGGCTTGAGAAAGCATCAAACCCGAATACTCATGTTCTGCCGAACGGCGTCTACTCGATCGCCAACATGAACAAGACCAGTATGGTCATGGCGGTATCCGGAGCTTCCACCACAAGCGGCGGGAATATTGTCATTTCCTCCAAGACCGGCACCGCTCCGAACCAGCTGTTCAAGATCGAAGCCTACGGCTCTTCGGGAAATGAATACAAGATCTCCAACCTCTGGTCCGGGTGTGCTCTTGATGTCGCCGGCGGCAGCCGTTCGAACAGTGCAAACGTGCAGCAGTATACCTGGAACGGCTCCACGGCTCAGCGTTTCAGGATCATTCAGGTGAATGGCGGCTCCAACCCGACATACAAGATCATCGGAGTCGGCAGCGGAAATGCGGTTGATGTCTCTTCCGGCAGGACAAATGAAGGCGCCAATGTCCAGATGTACTCTTACAACGGTTCGGGCGCTCAGCTCTGGCAGTTCAATAAGGTGTCTTCCGTCAATACGGTGGTAACCGGTACCTTTATCAATTTTGTCAGCAAGGTGAACAGCGGCTATAAGCTCGGCTGGAAGGTCAACAGTACCGGCCTCACGGCCCAGAAGGATAAAAAGTCTGTCGCTCAGGCATTCCGTATTGAGACGGTTTCCAAAGATACGTATCGAATCTATAACCCGGGCAGCGGCAAGTACATGACGGCAAGCGGATCCACGGGTGTCACCTTTACCGACTGGAAGGATGACGCTGCTCATAAGTGGAAATTCCAGGGCACGGGCGATGATGATTACAGCTTCTATATTGTAAGCGCAGCGAACGGCAAATATCTGACATCCCTCAGCAGCCTGACCGACGGTTCCGGTGTATGGCTGGCGGCCGGCAGCACCGCAAAGAGCAAGAAGTTCGTGGTGAAGGCCGCAACCATCCAGTCCGGCTGGGTCGAAATCAACGGCCAGTGGCGCTACTACAAGAGCGACGGAACTTTCCCGGTCGACACATTCTACGAGAACGGCAAGTACTACTTCAACTCTCAGGGATATGCCGGAACCGGCTGGGCGAGATACGGCGGCTTCTACTACTACTATAAGGGTAAGGACGGCAGGGAGATGTCCGACGCAAGACCGTATCTGAGCGCACTCTTCGGAACGAAGACAAGCTGGAACGGCTACAACTGCCCGAACTGCTCCTACCACCTGTCGGTGGATACCGCTTATCCGTGCCAGATCACGGTCTACACGACCTACCCGGGCACCAGCGGATGGAACCTTCCGGTCATGTCCTTCCTGTGCTCGCCGGGCACGACGCAGTCTAACGGCAGGTCCAGCACCATCTACGGTGACAGACGAGTCGGTGACAAGAGCCGCTGGCAGGAGCTGATGGGCCCGAGCTACGGTCAGTACGCGACTGTCATCGAGACCTACACGTACGTCGCGGGTTCCAATAACCAGATTATCGACTGGACCAACACCGGCCAGTACATCCACTCGGTCGCCTGCGGCCAGCCGAACGAGGAGAACCTCGATCCGGGCACCTATAATCTGCTCGGAACGCGCCAGTCACACGGCTGCGTCCGCGTACCGGTCCGCTATGCATACTGGATCTACTCCTTCACGGAGAGAAATCAGGGCATCGGCGTCGGTGAAAACCTGGTTCGCCCGCTCAACACGCTGAAGCTTCCGCGTGCTGTCACGGCGGTCGACCCGACCGATCCGAAGTACACCGGCAACTGGGGCTATCTCGACAACCAGAATTATCAGTTCTGGCACGGCCAGTACCTCAACTGAGTATAAAATGAAAAGAGGGGAGCGGTCTTTTAAGGCCGCTCCCCTTTCGCATGTACATATCTTTTTGTGTATAAAAAACGCCGGCTCCCGTGAGGAAGCCGGCGTAATTTTGTTGCACTGTCCGGACATAGCGCGGATCAAATCCGCAAAACGATTTAAGGAAACCAGCTGTTAATTAAAGAGCGATCTTGAAATCAGCGGAGCCTTCGCCGTTTACGACGTAGTAGGCAACGCCCTCTTCAACCTTCACATAGACGTCGATCGTCTCGATGACAGCGTCCTTGTGAGAAGCAAGATAAGCAGCCTCAGCCTTGGCGGCGATATCGGTGATCACCATCTGCTTGCCGGCGAACTCAGCCGTAACGGTAGCGACAGCGGCTTTCTTCTTCGGAGCGCGCTTAGCCGGAGCCTTCTTGACAGCGTCCTTAACCTCTTCGACAGCCTTGGCGGTCGAAGTCTTCACAGTCTCGGCGACCTTGGCGGTCTCAGCCTTTACTTCTTCGATCTTAGCTTCTGCAACAGCCTTTGCTTCCTGAACCTGAACCTTAGCCGGAGCCTTCTTAGCAGTTGTCTTTCTTGCAGCCATGTTACATATCCTCCCAATTAAAAAAACACAATTATCATAATTAAAGATGTCTGGGCAATGATGTCTCGTCAATGTCGGTCATTATAGTACAATTTATTTCATTTGTCAAACTTCCGGAACAATTTTCGGAAGTTTGGACAAACAAGAAAAAATGACAGGGCTTTCATGAAACAAAATGCAGATGAAAAAACTTGTAGTCATGCAAACGTTTTTGGATTATAATAAGAAAAATACCGGAATTTCAAAGTATTTTGGTAAAAATGTATAAAACAGGGGAGTAAATAAATGGATATTGTTGTAAGGAGAGCGGAAATCCGTGATACCGCGCGTATCAGGGAGCTTCTGCTTCAGGTCTGCCATGTACATGCGGTCGGCCGCCCGGACATTTTCCGGGACGGAGGCACCAAATACACGGATGCGGCGCTCATGACGCTGATCGAGGATGACACCCGGCCGATCTTCGTAGCGGTCGATCCGGAGGGTAAGGTGCTCGGCTACTGCTTCACGGTTCTCATCGTGACGGAGAACAGTACGATGATGGTGCCCCGGAAGGAACTCTACATCGACGATCTCTGTGTGGACGAGGCGGTCCGGAGGCAGCATGTCGGCCAGGTCCTCTATGACCATGTGAAAGCGTTCGCGAAGGAGATCGGCTGCTATCATCTGACCCTCAACGTGTGGGCCTGCAATCCGTCGGCGATGCGCTTCTACGAAAAGCAGGGGATGCAGATGCTGAAGAAGGAGATGGAAGTCATTTTATAAATGGAAGCAGCGGAAAGATGCTACACCTATATGGTGCGGTGCAGCGACGGGACGCTCTACACCGGATGGACCAACAACTTAGAGAAGCGCATGGAGGCTCACAACAGCGGCAGAGGGGCAAAGTATACGAAGAGCCGCCGGCCGGTGGAGCTGGTTTATTTTGAAGAGTTTACTCAGAAGTCGGACGCAATGTCGCGCGAGGCGCGGCTTAAACAGCTTGGAAGAGCGGAAAAACTTAAACTGATTGCGATGAGTGCAAAGGAGGATTAAGCAAAATGGGAAATGAAGAGAAGATCTATGTAATCGGCCACAAAAATCCGGATACAGACTCCATCTGTGCCGCCATTTCTCTGGCTTACCTGAAGAACAAGGCGAACAATACGAAGCGCTACCATGCGCGCCGTGCCGGTCAGGTCAATGAGGAGACGGAGTTTGCGCTGGAGTACTTCGGTGTGGAGCAGCCCAAGTATATGCCGAACGTCGGGACGCAGGTCAAGAACATGCAGATCGAGGAGGTGGAGGGCGCACCGGATGATATCACGGTCCGCATCGCCTGGGAGTTCATGCAGGAGAGCGGCATTTCCTCCCTGCCGGTTATGGACAGGGAGAACTGCCTGGAGGGAATTCTGTCCGTCACGGACATCACACAGTATTTCATGGATTCCTACACAAAGACGATCCTCGCGGATGCGAAGACAAAATATTTTGATATCGCGGAGACCCTGAACGGCCATGTGCTCGTGGGCGATCCGGAGGCTCAGTTCACGGACGGACGCGTCATCGTTGCGGCGGCCTCGTCGACCAGGTTCCTCGAGTATCTTGAAAAGGGAGATCTCGTCATCTTGAGCGACCGCACGGATATGCAGATCGCGGCGCTCGAGAACGGGGCGAAAGCGCTTGTCATCACATTGAGCAGCGATGTCTCGCCGGCGGTCAGGGCGTTTGCGGCGGCCACGGGCGCGGTCCTCATCGCGACGACGTTTGACACCTACACGGCTGTCCGCCTGATCAACCAGGCGATCCCGGTCAAGTATCTGATGCGGAAGGAAGGTCTGGTCTCCTTCAAGCTGGAGGATTTCACGGATGACATCCGCGAGGTCATGGCGAAGCACCGCTACCGCGCGTATCCGGTCCTGAACCATCAGGGTCAGTACGTCGGCATGATCGGCAGCCAGAGCCTCATCAATATGAATAAGAAGAAAATCATCCTGGTTGACCACACGGAGAGGTCCCAGGCTGTGGATAACCTGGAGCAGGCGGAGATCCTGGAGATCGTGGATCACCATCGCATCGGCACGGTCGAGACGATCAGCCCGGTTTATTTCCGGGGCGAGCCGGTCGGCTGCACCTGCACGATCCTCTACTCCATGTACCACGAGCTGGATATCGACATCCCGCGGCCGATCGCCGGTCTTATGATGTCCGCCATCATCTCCGACACGCTGCTCTTCCGGTCGCCGACCTGCACCGAGCGAGACAGGGTCGCCGGCAAGGCACTCGCCAGGATCGCGGGCGTCGACATCAAGGAGTACGCGAAGGAGATGTTCCGGGCGGCCAGCGCCCTCGGCAACAAGACGCCGGACGAGATCCTTCATCAGGATTTCAAGAAGTTCGTGTTCGGCGAGACGGTCTTCGGCGTCGGCCAGATCAGCTCCATGGATCCGGACGAACTGAAGGACATCGCGGAGAAGCTCCGCCCGCAGCTTCCCATCGAGGCGGCCAAGAGCGGCATGAGCATGGTCTTCTTCATGCTGACCAACATCATTGATGAGGAGACGACACTCCTTTGCTACGGCAAAAACGCAGCAAACCTGCTTCTCGAGAGCTACAATACGGAGCTCACCGGAGACAACAAGGATATCGCGGTCCTGCCGAAGGTTGTCTCGAGAAAGAAACAGCTGATCCCGGCATTCATGAACGCACTTCAGTGAGGGGAAAATGGCAAAGATTGAGTGGAAGCCCGGAAATATGCTCTACCCGCTTCCGGCAGTCCTCGTGACCTCCAAGGGAAAGGACGGAAGTGAGGACGTCTGCACGGTGGCCTGGGCGGGAACGGTCTGCACGAATCCGCCGATGGTTTCCATTTCCCTCCGGCCGTCGAGACTGTCCTACACCTACATCCATGAGACGGGGGTGTTCGGCCTCAATATCACGACGGAGGAGATCGTGCGCGAGACGGATTTCTGCGGGGTCAGGAGCGGACGGGACCTTGATAAATTTAAGGAAATGAAATTAAAGAAGGAGCGGGCAGCCCACATCGACTGCCCACTCCTTGCCGCATCGCCGGTCAATATCGAATGCGAGGTGACGGAGGAGAAGCCCTTAGGCTCCCACACGATGATCCTCGCGAGGGTTCTGGCGGTCCACGTCGATGACAGGTATATGGATGAAAAGGGGAAATTTCATCTGAATGCGGCGAAGCCGATCGTCTACAGCCACGGAGAGTATAACGGGCTTGGGGAGAAGCTCGGTACCTTCGGGTACAGCGTAAAAAAAGGCAAGTAGACCTTTACAAAAGCGTAAGAATGATGTAATATTTTTGTAATATAAAAACAGGTTTGTGACAGAAATTCTGCTTTTATTTTTCTGAAAGGTTTACAAATCCTTTTGTTTAGGTTAAGATAGAAACAGCTCCTTTCGGAGCATGGGGAGAAATAATAATAAGGTGGGACAAAAATGGAACAGTATGTAATAAAAGGAGGATCTCCATTAGTAGGGGAGGTGGAGATCGCCGGTGCTAAAAATGCTGCGCTTCCGATTATTTCCGCTGCAATCATGACGGATGAGACCGTGACGCTGGAGAATCTTCCGGATGTCAATGACGTCAATGTGCTGCTTGAGTCCATTGCCGGCATCGGTGCGCACGTAGAGCGGGTAGACCGCCATACGGTAAAGATCAACGGATCCACGATCCGCGACTGTTCGGTTGAGTATGAGTACATCAAGAAGATTCGTGCTTCCTACTATCTTCTGGGTGCGCTGCTCGGCAAGTATAACAATGCAAGTGTCCCGCTCCCGGGCGGATGCAATATCGGGAGCCGTCCGATCGACCAGCATTTGAAGGGGTTCAGGGCGATCGGCGTCAATATCGAAATCAATCACGGTACAATTGAAGCCAAGTGCAGGATGATGCGCGGAGCGCACATTTTCATGGATATTGTGTCTGTCGGCGCGACGATCAATATCATGATGGCGGCCTCACGCGCTTCGGGGCGTACGATCATCGAAAATGCAGCCAAGGAGCCGCATGTCGTCGATGTCGCCAACTTCCTGAACAGCATGGGCGCAAACATCAAAGGCGCGGGAACGGATGTGATTCGCATCACGGGGGTTCCGGCGTTCCATGGCTGTACCTACGCGATCGTTCCGGACATGATCGAGGCCGGAACCTTCATGATGGGGGCAGCGGCGACCAGAGGCGACGTTGTCGTCAAGAACGTGATTCCGAAGCATCTCGAGGCGATCAGCGCGAAGCTGGTGGAGATCGGATGCCAGATCGAAGAGTCGGACGATTCCGTGCGCGTCGTCGCGACCAAGCGTCTGAACCGCACGCAGGTGAAGACCCAGCCGTATCCGGGCTTCCCGACCGATATGCAGCCCCAGATGAGCGTGGTGCTGGCACTCTCCCAGGGAACCAGCATCGTGACTGAAGGCATTTTCGAAAATCGCTTTAAATATGTGGATGAGCTTACCCGCATGGGCGCCAACATCAAGGTCGAGGGAACGACCGCCATCATCGACGGCGTCGAGACCTACAACGGCGCGAGAGTCTCCTCGCCGGACCTGCGCGCAGGCGCGGCGCTGGTGATCGCAGGCCTCCAGGCGGACGGCTTTACGGTGATCGACGATATCGGCTATATCCTGCGCGGATATGAAGATTTCGACGGCAAGCTCCGCTCACTCGGCGCGGAGATCCGCAAGGTGCATTCCGAGAAGGAGATTGAGAAGTTTGAATATTCCGTGGGCTGAAGACTGCAGACTGTGCGGGCGTAACTGCGGAACAGCAAGAACCATTAAAGCAGGCCGGTGCGGCATGACGGATGAGGTCCGTGTCGCCCGGGCTGCTCTTCATATGTGGGAGGAACCCTGCATTTCCGGAAAAGAGGGTTCGGGGGCTGTATTTTTTGCCGGCTGCCCGCTCCGCTGCGTCTTCTGCCAGAACCGGGAGATCGCGCTCGGGAAGGCCGGAAAGGCGGTTTCGATTGAGCGCCTCGCGGAGATTTTTCTTCAGCTGCAGGAGAAAAATGCAAACAACATCAACCTGGTCACGCCGACGCATTTTGTGCCGCCGATCATAGAGGCGGCCGCGCTGGCAAGGCAGCAGGGGCTTGCGATCCCCATTGTATACAACACCGGGAGCTACGAGACGGAGGAGACCGTGGAAAAGCTTCGCGGGACTGTGGATATCTTCCTGCCGGACCTTAAATTCTGTGATCCGGAAATCGCACGGCGCTATGCAAATGCGCCGGACTATTTTGAGCGGGCAGCGGCCGCCATCGACCGGATGATGAAGATCACCGGACCGCCCGTCTTCGATGAGCGGGGAATCATGACGCGGGGCACCCTGGTGCGGCACATGGTGATGCCGGGCGCGACGAGGGATTCGATGCGGATCCTCTCCTACCTCGCGGAGACCTACGGTAAGGATATCTACGTGAGCATCATGAGCCAGTACACGCCGATGCCGGGGATTGAAAAGCGGTATCCGGAGCTCGGAAGGCGGATCACGCGGCGCGAATACGAGAAAGTGGTGGACTATGCGCTGGATCTGGGGCTCATGAATGCCTACATTCAGGAGCGGGAGACGGCGAAGGAGAGTTTTATCCCGGCATTTGACGGTACGGGAGTATAGAAAGGATTATCTATGGCAGACTATATGATCAGGGCTGCGGCAGCGGACAATTTCGTGCGGGCCTTTGCGGTGACTTCGAGGGGCGTCACGGAGTATGCGAGAAAGCGCCACAACCTAAGCCCGGTCGCCTCGGCGGCTCTCGGGCGCACGATGGCAGCGGGCCTCATGATGGGCGCGATGATGAAGGGCGAGAAGGATGTCCTGACCCTGCGCTTTATGGGGGACGGCCCGCTCGGGGGCATCACGGTCACGGCCGGCTCCGAGGGCAACGTGAAGGGCTACGTCGGAAACCCCGGCGTGGTGCTGCCGCCGAATGAATTCGGACATTTTGACGTCGGCGGGGCCGTCGGCAAGGGTCTTCTGCATGTCCTCCGGGACATCGGTCTCAAGGAGCCCTACGCGGGCCAGGTCGATATCCAGTCCGGCGAGATCGCCCAGGACATCGCCTACTACTACGCGGTGAGCGAGCAGGTGCCGACGGTCTGCGCGCTGGGCGTCCTCATGAACAAGGACAACACGGTCAGGGAGTCCGGCGGCTACATGATCCAGCTCATGCCGGACTGCCCGGACGATGTGATTTCTGCAATCGAGAAGAAGGTGACCGCGATGCCGTCCGTGACGGACCTCCTTCGAAACGGCAAATCACCGGAGGAGATCCTGACGGATATCCTCGGGGAGCTGAAGCTCACGATCTTCGAGAGCAAGCCGGTGCGTTTTAAGTGCGACTGCTCAAGAGAGCGGGTCGAGAAAACCCTTATCGCGCTGGGCCGCAGGGAGCTCATGTCGATCGTCGACGACGGCAGGGAGGAGACGCTGAACTGCGCATTCTGCAACACGGATTACACGTTTACAAATGCAGAGCTGAGGGACATTTTAAGAAAATGCACACAGTAAATGAAAACACCCCGTACCAAGTGCCCTATGCCGCGCTTCCCCACGTGAAAGAGACGCCCGAATGGGTGCGGAACCTGCCGGAGGCGCGCGATGGAGCCGTCCGGCAGCTCTTTGTCGCAGCCTGCATGGGTGAGGACAGGACGACCGCATCCGTGTCGCTCCATGAACGCGCGGAGGACGGCGCCTTCCGGCAGATTTTATCCACACCTGCCTTTATCGGGCGGAACGGACTCTGCCGGGATGCGGACCACACGGAGGGGTGCGGGATGACCCCGGCGGGAGTTTTTCATTTTACAAAAGCGTTCGGGATCGCGGACGATCCGGGATGCGCGCTTCCCTACACGAAAGTGGATGAGGACTGCTACTGGTCGGGCGACATGCGGGAGGGCATGCGCTACAACGAGATGGTGCGCCTCAGTGAGCTTCCCGGACTTGACGTCGCAGCGAGCGAGCACCTCATCGACTACGAGTTCGAGTACCGCTACTGCCTCAATATCAGCTTCAACGAGGAGGGGACGCCCGGCAGGGGCTCGGCGATCTTCCTTCACTGCATGGGGCAGGCGCGGCCTTACACGGGCGGGTGCGTCGCGGTGCCGGAGACGGCCATGTACCGCCTGATGCAGTGTGTTCTGCCGGACTGCGCGGTCGTGATCGATACGCTCGGGAACCTCGGCGGGAGCCTTTGAGGGCGGCGGAATGTATTTTTTACAAAAATAATGAGATGTCGCTTGCAAAGCGCCTATGTCCGTGGTATTGTATGAAACAATCAAATACAGTTTTGCTTACCTTTATTAAGAACGGCGGAGATTAGAGGATCTGTGAAGCCGTGACAACCCCCCGACTGGGAAGGTGCCATCCTCAAGCGAGCAATCGAACAATAAGGGAACGGTAACGTTTTTTACGGTCCGCTTTCCGCGGGCCGTTTTTCCTTTTTATTGGTAAGCAGCGCATCTCCCGAAGACGGGAAGAAAGGAACATTTAGTGGCAGAGAGAAGATTTTTCACATCAGAATCGGTAACAGAAGGACATCCGGATAAGGTTTGCGACGCGATTTCGGACGCAGTGCTGGACGCCTGCCTCGCGCAGGATCCGATGAGCCGCGTCGCCTGCGAGACCGCGGTGACGACGGGGCTTTGCCTCATCATGGGCGAGATCACGACCAAGGCAAACATTGATTTCCAGCAGATTGCGCGCGACACGATCCGCCGAATCGGCTACACGGACGCGGCCATGGGCTTCGACGCGGACACCTGCGCGGTGATCGTGGCCATGGACAAGCAGTCCCCGGATATCGCGATGGGCGTCGACAAGGCGCTGGAAGCGAGGGAAAATGAAATGACGGACGAGCAGCTGGAGGCCATCGGCGCCGGCGACCAGGGCATGATGTTCGGCTATGCGTCGAACCAGACACCGGAGTACATGCCCTACCCGATCGCGCTGGCCCAGAAGCTGGCCCTGCAGCTCTCCCATGTCCGCAAGGATGGAACGCTCAGCTACCTTCGTCCGGACGGCAAGACCCAGGTCTCCGTCGAGTACGACGAGGAGGGCAAGCCGGAGCGCCTCGAGGCGATCGTCGTCTCGACCCAGCATGACCCGGATGTGACCCAGGAGAGAATTCACGAGGATATCCGCAAATACGTCATCGATCCGATCGTTCCGGCGGGCATGATCGATGAGAACACCAAGATCTTCATCAACCCGACCGGTCGTTTCGTGGTCGGCGGCCCCCAGGGTGATTCCGGCCTGACCGGCCGCAAGATCATCGTCGACACCTACGGCGGCTACGCGAGCCACGGCGGCGGAGCGTTCTCCGGCAAGGACCCGACGAAGGTTGACCGCTCTGCGGCCTATGCAGCCCGCTACATCGCGAAGAATATTGTCGCGGCGGGACTGGCGGATGAGATCCAGATCGAGGTTTCCTACGCGATCGGCGTTGCGCAGCCGATGTCGATCTCGATTGACACCCGGGGCACCGGAAAGCTTCCGAAGGCAAAGCTCAGGGAGATCATCCGTGAGAACTTCGACCTCCGTCCGGCGGGGATCATCAAGATGCTCGACCTTCGCCGCCCGATCTACGGAGCGACCTCGGCTTACGGCCATTTCGGGAGAACCGACGTGGATCTGCCGTGGGAGAGACTGGACAAGGTCGAGGATCTGAAGAAATATCTGGCGTAAGCGAAAGTGACGCAGGGACGGTTCCTGCGAAAAAAGACGGCTCTTTGAAGAGGGCCGTCTTTTTTGTCGCCGGGAATCGTCCTCGCTGAAGTTCCGGGGACGGTTCTTGGGGATTGCTTCGCAATCCTCTTAAGAACCGTCCCGGAATTTTGCTGTTCAGGCTTCATTAAGTTTTAAGAATAAATTTATCATATCTATGGTATACTTAAAGGAGCGGATATGCGGAGGTAAGTAAAGTGAAGCTAAAAACGCAGGTCTTTCTTTCATTTTTCATCGTGATACTGGTGCCGATCATCCTGTCTGTGGTCCTGCTCTTCGGTATCGTGCTCTTCCAGGCGAAGCGCCTGTCAACCCAGTACGGGATCGACGTGGCCAACCTTCCGGGGGAGATCAAGGTGCTGATGCTGGACATCGTCTTCTGTATGGTCGTGATCCTGATCATCACGGCGGTCGTCCTGAGCCTCTGGGTCTACAGCGGCGTCTCGACCCCGCTCGACCACCTGACCCAGGCCACGCGGGAGATCCGCGACGGCAACTTCGACTACGAGCTGAAGCCGGAGGGCGTCGAGGAGATCCGTGAGCTCTGCGAGGTCTTCGAGGAGATGCGCGTGCAGCTGAAGAACGCAAACGAGGAGAAGATCGAGGTGGACCGGCAGAACAGGGAACTGATCTCCAACATTTCCCATGACCTGAAGACCCCGATCACGGCGGTCAAGGGCTACGTCGAGGGAATCATGGACGGGGTCGCGGACACGCCGGAGAAGATGGACCGCTACATCAGGACGATCTACAACAAGGCCATCGAGATGGACCGGCTGATCAACGAGCTCACCTTCTATTCCAAGATCAATACCAACCGCATCCCCTACAATTTCAGCAAGGTGAATGTGCAGGGCTACTTTGCCGACGCAGCGGAGGATCTCGAGACGGAGCTGGCGGCGAAGAACGTTGCATTTTCCTATACGAACACGGTTCCGGCGGATGTCACGGTGATCGCGGATGTGGAGCAGATGCGGCGCGTGATCAGCAATATCATCGGGAACTCCGTAAAATACATGGACAAGCCGGTCAAGACGATCGCTCTCAATGTGCGGCAGAGCGGCAGCGAGGTGGAGGCGGAGATCGCGGACAACGGCCGCGGGATCGCCGCGAAGGACCTCGGGAATGTCTTCGACCGCTTCTACCGGACGGACGCCTCCCGTAATTCGGGCAAGGGCGGCTCCGGCATCGGCCTTTCAATCGTGAAGAAGATCGTGGAGGACCACGGCGGCCGGGTCTGGGCGACCAGCCGCGAGGGCGAGGGTACGGAGATGCATTTTGCGCTCCGCATCTACGAGGAGAATCCGGATGCGGTCTCGGCGCCTTCCGAGCGGGCCGTTTCGGGAAATGAAAAGAAGAACAGCAAAAAATCGGGTAAGAAAGCGAGGAACAGAAAATGAGCAGAATCCTGATCATCGAAGATGAGGAGGCCATAGCCTCTCTGGAAAAAGACTATCTGGAGCTCTCCGGGTTTGATGTGGATATCGAGACGGACGGCAGCCGCGGGCTCACGACCGCGCTCACGGAGGACTATGACCTCTACATCCTGGACCTCATGCTGCCCGGGACGGACGGCTTCGAGATCTGCCGGGAGATCAGGGCGCAGCGGGACACGCCGATCCTCATGGTCTCGGCCAAGAAGGACGATATCGACAAGATCCGGGGCCTGGGCCTCGGCGCGGACGACTACATCACAAAGCCGTTCTCCCCGAGCGAGCTGGTGGCCCGCGTGAAGGCGCATCTGGCCCGCTACGACCGGCTGATCGGCACGAGCGTGAATAAAAATAAGATCATCAAGATCCGCGGCCTCAAGATCGACAAGACCGCCCGCCGGGTCTGGGTGAACGACGAGGAGACCCAGTTCACGACCAAGGAGTTCGATCTCCTGACCTTCCTCGCGGAGAACCCCAACCACGTTTTCTCCAAGGAGGAGCTCTTCCGCAACATCTGGAACATGGAGTCGATCGGCGACATTGCGACGGTCACGGTCCACATCAAGAAGATCCGCGAGAAGATCGAGTTTGACACGTCGAAGCCCCAGTATATCGAGACGATCTGGGGGGTTGGGTACAGATTTAAGATGTAACATAAAAGACGCAGGAAAAGGGTGACGGAGATCCGTCACCCTTTCATGATTTTCCGGAGCTTCACCGCCGCAAAAAGCACCACCGCATCCTGAAACTCCCTCGGCTGATACCCGCACCGCTCATGGATCCTGTTCAGACGGTACTGCAGGGTATTGATGTGCATGAACAGCTTCTCCGAGGTTGCCTTGAGGGACTGATTGCAGGAAAAATACACATTAAGGAGCAGAAAGTCCTCCTCGGTCAGGTTTTTCAGGCATTTCTTAAGGAAGAGTTCCTTTGCATTCTGCGAAGCGCTTGCAAGAAGAATTTCCAGGTCCAGCGTATCGAAGAGGGAGAGATTTTCCCCGGGACTAAGGCTCTGAATGGCCAGCCCGGCCGAGAGGAAGGACTGGTAGAGGTGGGAGAAGCTCCCTCTCATCCCGACGCCGGTTTTTACAATGTCGCCGTAGTCGGCAGCCAGCTCCCGGATCCTGTACATGTGCTTTTCCAGTGTCTGGTCCTCCGCGAGGAGGACATATTTATCGGGATAGAGGTACGTGTACAGAGGAGAGTTCATCCGCTCAAACACATCCTGGAGCTTCGTCTCGATCATGGAGAGATTGGAGAGGTTATATTTTCGGTCCAGCTTAAAGAGGATGCAGCGCCATTTTTTATTTTCCGTCTCTATACCGTGCCGCTCAAGGACATCCTGCTGAAATTCCGGATTGATCCCTTCATTTTGCACAAGGGCCCTGACCACATAATCGATCTTTGCCCGGTCATTGCGGTCCTTCATATCGATCTCGTGCTCCCGGATGAGCAGCAAGGTGATGCGCTGGGCCAGATACGCGTAGCGGCTGACCTCGTCCGGCTCTCCCGTGATGCCGATGACCGCCACGGTGTCCCCGTGATAGCGGATCGGCAGGTTGATGCCGCGCCTGACGCTCTGGGATTCATTGTCCTGCCGGATGATCATGATCTCCCCGCTTTTGGCGGCCCGGTAGCCGGCCTCGTGGAACTCGCCCACGCGGGAGCTGTCGGTGCTCGCGTAGATTTTTCCCGAGGGGGAAATGTAATTGATGTCGTGGTCGCAGATGGACTTGAGTGTTTCCACGATCTGGACGGCGAGCTGCATGTGGATCATTTTCGGCATGGGGCAGGTCCTTTCATTTTACGGTTTTAAGCGGGCTTTCCGGGATGGTTTTGCTGTTTTGCTGATGAGTCCCCTCTATTATATCACAGATAACAAAAATCACTATATAAAATTCTCTAAAATTGTATTGCCTGACATATCGGGCCGATAGCTTCTCTGTTATACTGTAACCATCAAAACAAACATAACTTAAAAAAAGGAGGCAACCCATGAAGTTCTTATTTGCATCAGACTCTTTCAAAGGCACACTTTCAAGCGAGCAGACCGTAGAGCTCCTCGCGAAGGCCGCGAAGAACGTCTTCGGAGAGATCGAGTACAGCGGCGTTCCGGTAGCCGACGGCGGAGAGGGCACGACCGATGCGGTCATCGCCGCGGAAAACGGCGAGAAGGTGTATGTCACCGTATTCGGACCGCTTATGGAGCGCACGGAAGCTTACTACGGAAAGTTCGGCGGTAACAAGGCGGTTCTTGAAATGGCAGCGGCGTCCGGTCTTCCCATGGTACCGATGGACAAGAGAAATCCGCTGAACACGACCAGCTACGGCACCGGCGAGATGATCCGCCATGCGCTCGATCAGGGTTTCACGGATATCTCCATCGCGATCGGCGGAAGCGCCACCAATGACGGCGGCATGGGCTGCGCGAGAGCGCTCGGTGTCCGCTTCCTTGACAAGGACGAGAAGGAGCTGGAAGGCCGCGGCGAGGATCTGGAGAAGGTCTGCTCCATCGATGTGTCCGAGCTTGACCCGAGGATCAAAGATGCAAAGATCACCGTCATGTGCGACGTGACAAACCCGCTCTGCGGCGAAAACGGTGCCACCTACACCTTCGGTGCCCAGAAGGGCGGCACGCCGGAGATCCTTGACCGCCTGGAAAAGGGAATGTGCAACTACCGCGACGTCATCAAAAAGCAGTTCGGCATCGATCCCGACCGGCTTCAGGGCGGCGGCGCAGCCGGCGGTCTCGGCACGGCCCTCAAGGTCTTCCTCGGCGGCGAGATGAAGTCCGGCATCGAGACGGTCCTCGACCTGATCGACTTCGACAAGAGACTGGACGGCGTGGATCTGGTCGTCACGGGCGAGGGCAGAACGGACTGGCAGAGCTGCTTCGGCAAGGTCATGCAGGGTGTCGGCCAGCGGGCGAAGGCCAAGGGCGTAATCGCGGTAGGCCTCTCGGGAAGCCTCGGAAGAGATGCGGACCGGATCTTTGAACACGGAATCGAGTCCCTCATGACGACGGTCGATGCTCCGATGCCTCTTGAGGAAGCTCTCGGCCGCGCGGAGGAGCTGTACTATCTCGGCGCCGTGAGAATGTTCCGTTTCATCAAGGCGGGCATGGATATCAAGGCAAAGGCCTGAGCGTGAATCATTACAGAGATTTTTAAATATGTAATACCCGGCTTTACCCTGTTTTAAATTAAAAATACTTATCTGAAAGGAAACCAAAGATGGAAGCATTAGCAGATTTCTCAACCCTCGGAGCCCTGGTCGGGCTTGTCATCGCAATCGTACTCATCATTAAGAAGGTTCACCCAGCCTACAGCCTGATCCTCGGAGCCCTCCTCGGCGGCATTATCGGGGGCGGCGGACTTGTCACCACCGTAAATACTATGGTCAGCGGCGCACAGAGCATGATGTCCTCTGTTCTCCGCATCATGACATCCGGAATTCTCGCAGGCGCGCTGATCAAGACCGGTTCCGCACAGAAGATTGCGGAGACCATCGTCGACAAGATGGGCGAAAAGAAGGCGGTAGCCGCCATCGCCATCGCAACGATGATCATCTGCGCGGTCGGCGTCTTCATCGACATCTCCGTTATCACGGTTGCACCGATTGCCCTCGCGATCGGAAAGAGAGCAAAGCTTCCGAAGGAGAGCCTCCTGCTCGCCATGATCGGCGGCGGCAAGGCCGGCAACATTATCTCCCCGAACCCCAACACGATTGCGGCCTCCGAGGCCTTCAGTGTGGACCTGACATCTCTCATGATGAAAAATATCATCCCGGCAATCTGCGCCCTGGTCGTCGCGATCCTGCTCGCTTCCATGCTTGCCGGTAAGAAAAACGGTCTTCAGGTTGAAGAGAGCGACTGCGATACCAGCGAAAATGAACTTCCCGGCTTCCTGCCCGCCATCCTGGGACCGCTCGTCGTCATCGTCCTCCTTGCCCTCCGCCCGATCGCAGGCATCAGCATCGACCCGCTCATCGCACTGCCTGTCGGCGGCATCGTCAGCACCCTTGTGACCGGAAATGCAAAGAAGACGGTTGAGTTCACGGAATTCGGCCTCTCCAAGGTCATCGGCGTATCCATCCTTCTGATCGGTACCGGTACGATCGCCGGAATCATCAAGGCCTCCATGCTCCAGTACGACGTCATCAACATTCTTGAGACACTGAACATGCCGGCATTTGTCCTCGCTCCTCTCGCAGGTGTCCTGATGGCAGGCGCGACGGCTTCCACAACAGCCGGTGCAACGATCGCGGCGCAGACATTTGCCCCGACACTGATCGCCCAGGGCGTTCCCGCACTGGCAGCGGCAGCCATGATCCATGCAGGCGCGACGGTTGTCGACTCCCTGCCCCACGGCTCCTTCTTCCATGCGACCGGCGGCTCCGTCAACATGAGCATCGGCGACCGCATGAAGCTGATCCCGTTTGAGGCCTGCGTAGGCCTGACGAGCACCATCGTGAGCGTGGTCCTCTTCCTGATCCTCGGTTAAATAAAGCTGAAGCGCCGTGAAAATGCGGCGCTTCTTTTTTTGCGGCGGGGAGCCGGAAATGTTGCGAAACAGGGCAGTTTGTATTATGATAGAAAGGTACGGGCGTTCGGCCCGATCAAGAAAAGGCAAAGGACTTTCATATGGACAAATTATACATCATCATTCCTGCCTACAATGAAGAGGAGACGATCGGAGAGGTCATCGGGGAGTGGTACCCGATCGTTGAGAAAATCGGCGGGGGCTCCCGCCTCGTCATCGTAAATGACGGAAGCAAGGATCATACCGAAGAGATCGTTCAGAATATGCAGGCCGACCGCCCTCAGCTCATCCTTCTTACGAAGGAAAACGGAGGACACGGGCCGGCGATTCGTTACGGATATGAGTATGCGGTGAAAGAGGGCGCGGATTTCATTTTCCAGACGGACTCGGACGGACAGACCGTGGCGGAGGAGTTCTGGCGGTTCTGGAAGCACCGCAACGAGTACGATTTTGTGGTCGGCTGCCGGACAAAGCGTGAGGACGGGTTCTCCCGCATCGTTGTGACGCGGACGCTCCGGGTCGTGGTGCGGGCCTGCTTCGGGGTCTGGCTCCGCGATGTGAACACCCCCTTCCGCCTGGTTAAGCGAGAGCTCATGGAGGAGGCGCTTACGCTCATTCCGGAGGACTTTAACCTTGCCAACGTTGCACTCTCGGTCATCGCCGCGAAGAAGGGGGCACGGATGCTCTCGATTCCGATCACCTTCCGGCCGCGGCAGGGCGGTGTCAACTCGATCAACATCCCTAAGATCACGAAGATGGGGATGAAAGCGGTCGGGGATTTTATGGAGATGAATAAAAAACTTTGATGCGCGAACGTCTCGAAACCAAACTCTTACACTATGCCGGATCCGACGCCTACCCCCTCCACATGCCGGGGCACAAGCGGAACCCGGCTTTTTTGTGTGCCGATGCATTAACGGACATCACCGAGATCTCGGATTTTGACAACCTGCACCACCCGGAGGGGATCCTCCGGGATGAGATGGACCTCGCGAAGAGGCTCTACGGGACAGAGGAGACATTTTTTTCGGTAAACGGCTCGACAGGGGCGCTTCTCGCCGCGATCTCGGCGGCGGTGCCGCGGGGCGGGCGGATGCTCATCGAGCGGGGCTGCCACATGGCGGTCTATCATGCGGCGTACCTCAGGGGGGCGAAGCTATTCTTTCTGGGCGAGAGCGAGCCGGAGAGCACGTATGCGCTCGTCGTGACCTCGCCGACCTACGAGGGCTGCATGAAGGACATCCCGGCCATGCGGGCGCTGGCTGATAAGCTCGGCGCGGTGCTCATCGTCGATGAGGCCCACGGGGCCCATCTGCCGTTCGCGGAGAAGTTCGGGTTCCCGGCTTCGGCGATCAGGGGCGGCGCGGATCTTGTGATCCAGAGTGTCCACAAGACCATGCCGGCGATGACCCAGACCGCGCTCCTCCACAACGTGACCGGGCGTATTAAAAATGAAGACATCGCAGGATTCCTCGACATCTACGAGACCTCGAGCCCGTCCTACGTGCTCATGGGGTCGATCACCCACATGCTGCACCTGATGGAGGACCGCGGGGAGGCTCTCATGGGGGCTTACGCGGCGAGGATCCGGAATGTGCGGGCGTTTCTGAGTGCAAGTTTACATAATCTGGCGCTTGCGGGCGGCGAGACGGCGGTACTGACCGAGGATACGGAGCTTTTGCCCTACAGGCGGGGGACGGTGATGGATCCCGGGAAGCTCGTGATCAGGAGCGGGCGGATGCGGGGCGAGCGTCTCTTTGCGATCTTGCGGGATAACTACGGGCTTGAGTGCGAGATGAAGGCCCCGGGATATGTGCTCGCGATGACGTCGGTCGCGGATACGGACGAGGGGCTTATGCGGCTCGTCACGGCGCTTCGGGAGATCGACGAGAATTATGACTTTTTTGCCGGGGACGAGGAGGAAAGGGAGGCTCCGCCGGTGTATGAGAGCGGGTGTGAGCCCGGGACGGGAGGCACGGTCGACATTGCGGCGGCGCTTGATGGGCCGAAGGAGAGTGTTCCGCTTCGCGAGGCGGCCGGCCGGAGGGCGGCCGGGTTTGTGGTGCTCTATCCGCCGGATGTGCCGGTGGCGGTGCCAGGGGAGTTGTTCACACAGGAGAAACTTATCCACATTTTTCGGTGGATAGATTGTGGATATGACGTTATGGGTGTGGAGAACGGGATGGTTGCTGTGGAGAAGTGAGGTTTTCGCAGATAGGGACGGTTCTTCGCAGAGGGGGACGCATCTAGAATAGATGCGTCCCCCTCTGCGAAGAACCGTCCCTGTTCGTTTATTACATGATTGTCTTGCCGGTCAGAAGCGTGTAAGCCTCCTTGTACTTCGCGATCGTTTTGTCGATCACGTCGTCCGGGAGCTCGTAGCCCTTGTCCGGGTTGGCCTTCAGCCAGTCGCGGACGAACTGCTTGTCGAAGGAGGGCTGGCCGTGGCCCGGCTCATACCCCGCAAGCGGCCAGAACCTGGAGGAATCCGGCGTCAGCATCTCGTCGCCCAGGACGACCTCGCCGTTCTCGTCAAGCCCGAACTCGAACTTGGTGTCGGCGATGATGATCCCGCGGGTCAGCGCGTAGTCCGCGCACTTCTTGTAGAGCGCGATCGTGCAGTCGCGGATCTTCGCTGCGAGCTCCTCGCCGCGGCCCGGGAATGCCTTCTCGAGGACCTCGATGCTCTTCTCGTAGCTGATATTCTCGTCGTGGTCACCGATCTCGGCCTTGGTGGACGGCGTGTAGATCGGCTCAGGCAGCTTGTCGCACTCGTTGAGCCCCTCAGGGAGCTTGATCCCGCAGACCGTGCCGTTCTTCTTGTAGCTCGCCCAGCCGGATCCGGTGATGTAGCCGCGGACGATGCACTCGATCGGGATCATGGTGAGCTTCTTCACCAGCATGCTGTTCCCGTCAAACTCCGGTGTGCGGAAGAACTCCGGCATATCCGCCGTGTCGGTCGAGACCATGTGGTTCGGCAGGATATCCTTCGTGTAGTCGAACCAGAACTTGGACATCTGGGTCAGGACAGTGCCTTTTTTGGTGATCTTATTTTTTAAGATGACGTCAAATGCAGAGATGCGGTCCGTCGCGACGAGGATCAGGTTCTCGCCGATATCGTAAATCTCACGGACTTTGCCTTCTTTTACCGGAATGTATTCGATCATGTGCGGCTTTCCTTTCTTTTTGTGAAGCTTTTTCGGGCAGGATGTGTTAAAATCACTTCATTAGTATAAAACAAATTTTAAACAAAACAAGCCGTTTCAGACACTTTCGTTAAAGTGCAAAAAAAGGATTTTTAAAATATGGATTTTGCAAATAAAAACGACAAAGAGTATATCACGCTGGGTATTCTGGCCCACGTTGACGCCGGGAAGACCACGCTCTCGGAGGGCCTGCTCTACCGCTCCGCGGCCATCAGAAAGCTCGGCCGGGTCGATAAGCGCGATACCTTCCTTGACACGGACGAGGTTGAGCGCGCCCGGGGCATCACGATCTACTCGAAGCAGGCCCAGTTCACGAGGTCGAACCTTGCAGGAAATGAAAGAACCTACGACCTCCTGGACACGCCCGGCCACGCGGACTTCTCCCCGGAGATGGAGCGGACGCTCTCCGTCCTCGACCTCGCGGTCCTCATCGTCTCCGCGCCAGACGGGGTGAACGCCCAGGTGAAAACCCTGTGGAGCCTCCTTGAGCACTATCACGTGCCGACGATCGTCTTCGTGAACAAGATGGACCAGATCAAATTTGCGGAGGAGAAGGAAGCCAGAAAGAAGGACCTTCTTGCCGCGATGCAGGAGGAGCTCTCGCCGGTCTGCATTTCCTTTGACGCGGAGAGCCCGGCGGGACTTGCCGCGAACATACAAACCGCGGAGATGCAGGAAAACCTCGCGCTTTGCCGCGAGGACCTTTTAGACCGGGTCATGGAGGGGGACCTTATCAGGGAGACCGATATCGCAGACCTGATCGAGGCCCGGGAGCTCTTTCCGGTCTTCTTCGGGGCGGCGCTGATCCCGGAGGATCCGGGCGTCGACGTGCTCTTATCCGCCCTCGATACGCTGGTGAAGGAGCCGGCCCGCGGGGAAGCCTTCGGGGCGCGCATCTTCAAGATCACCCGCGACGCCTCCGGCGAGCGCCTCACCTGGCTTAAGGTCACCGGCGGCGAGCTTAAAGTCCGCTCGGTCATCAGCTACCGGCCGTTTCTCAAAAATGCCACCGGAAGCGAGGATGAAGAGGGCGAACCGGCGGAGCTCAAGGAGAAAGTCAACCAGCTCCGGGCCTACTCCGGGGAGAAATTTACCGCTGTAAACACCGCCGCGGCCGGCATGGTCGTCGCGGCCGCGGGCCTCTCCGCGACCTTCGCGGGCCAGGGCCTCGGCAGCGAGGAGGACGCCGGCGAGAGCCTCATGGTGCCGATCCTCACCTGGCGCCTGCTTCTGCCGATGGGGGTGGACCCCTACAAGGCCTACCGGGACCTCACGATCCTCGCGGAGGAGGAGCCCGAGCTCTCCATCGCCTACGACGAGCGCAAGAAGGAGATCACCGCGGCTCTCATGGGCGAGGTCCAGCGGGAAATTCTGAAAAATACAGCCATGAAGCGCTTCGGCCTCGAAATCAGCTTCGGCCGGCCTTCGGTCATCTACAAGGAGACGATCGCGAGACCGGTGGAGGGCGTCGGGCATTTTGAGCCGCTCCGCCACTATGCGGAGGTTCACCTTTTGATGGAGCCGGGCGAGCCGGGTTCGGGTCTCATTTTCGAGAGCAGGTGCCCGGTGGATGCGCTCGCGAAGAACTGGCAGCGGCTGGTCCTGACCCACCTCCGGGAAAAACGCCACAGAGGCGTCCTGACCGGGTCGGAGCTCACCGACATGAAAATCACGCTGATCGCGGGCCGGGCCCACGAGAAGCACACCGAGGGCGGCGACTTCCGCCAGGCGACCTACCGCGCGGTGCGGCAGGGGCTCATGATGGCGGAAAATGTCCTGCTCGAGCCGGTCTACACCTTCCGGGTGAAGCTCCCGCAGGAGAACCTCGGGCGGCTCTTAAACGACCTTACGGTGATGGGGGCCTCCTTCAACGCTCCCGAGGGGGACGGCGTCCACGCGTTTGTGACCGGCCAGGCTCCGGTCTCCGTCTTCGGGGACTACGCGGAAACCCTGGCTTCCTACACAAAGGGGCAGGGGAGAATTGCATTTTCCATGGGAGGCTACAAGCCCGCCCACAACGCGGAGGAGGTCATCGCCGGGATCGGCTACGACCCGGAGGCCGACAAGAGGAATCCCACATCCTCGGTCTTCTGCTCCCACGGGGCCGGCATGATCGTGCCCTGGCACATGGTGCGGGACTACATGCACATCGATTCGGGCTGGCGGGAAAATGCGGACTTCGTGCCCGCGACCAGCGTGGACGTCTCCCGGGCGGGCGCGGCCCGGACGGAGGAGGCGGAGGCCTCAAATGCGCCCTCGGGCTACGGTGTCGCGGGCGTCAAAGCCGCGGTGAAACCCGGCGAGGAGGAGGACACGCGGAGCTTCAAGGAGATCGAGCGGGACGTATTTGCGGCGGAGGACGAGCTTCGGGCGATCTTCGAGCGGACTTACGGGCCGATCAGGTCAAATCTCGGGATCAATCCGGAAAATGCAAGGCCGAAGCGGACCGTCGCGGCGGAGATCCCGGAGCGCTACAGAAAACCGAAGCCGAAAACGGAGAAAGAGTACATTCTGGTGGACGGCTACAATATCATCTTCGCGTGGGAGGACCTTCGGAAGCTCGCGGAGAAGGACCTTAAGGCCGCCCGGGACCGGCTTCTCGACATCCTCTCGGATTACGCGGGCTACGGCAGGAAGAACCTCATCTGTGTCTTCGACGCTTACAAGGTCGCCGGCGGCACCGAGCGGATCTATAAATACCACAACATCGACGTGATCTTCACCCGGGAGGCGGAGACGGCCGACCAGTACATCGAGAAGGCGGCCCACGAGCTCACGAAGCAGTACCGGGTCACGGTCGCGACCTCGGATGCGATCGAGCAGGTGATCATCTTCGGGGCGGGCGCGCTCCGGCTCTCGGCCGCCAACTTCGGCGAGCTCGTGAGGGAAGCCCAGGCGGAGATGAAGGAGAAGTATCTTACGGGCAGGACGGCGGAGAGTCTGCCGCTTAAGGAATCAATCGCAGAAAAACTTCAGAAGGCAATGGAAGAGACATAAAGGAGACACGGCATGAACAGCGAGAAGAAGACAGTGGAACAGACCTACTCGGTGGGAAACGGCGTAAAGAGAGCGGTGTTTGCGGTGCTCTCGATCATTCTGCAGGTGTTCGTCATCTGGGTGCTGTTTTCCGCGCTAAGAGAAAAATACCCGATCATCCAGTTCCTGCAGAGCATCCTGGCGTTCGTCATCGTGCTTCTGATCTACAACCAGAACCGGACCGCCGCCATGAAAATGCCCTGGATCGTCATCATCATGGCCTGGCCGATCTTCGGGACATTTCTGTTCCTGCTTCTCGGTTTAAACGGCGGCACGAACGCGATGAAGCGCCGCTACAGGGAGATCGACGAGAAGCTTCTCCCGAAGCTCGGGAAGGGCGAGGAAGCCCTGGCGGCTCTTCAGGCGGAAGATCAGGGTCTCGCAAATGAAGCCCGCTACATCCGCGACTTCTCCGGCTACCCGCTCTACCACAACACGGACGTGGTCTTCTACGATGACGGCGCCAAGGGGCTCGAGGCGCAGATTGCGGAGCTGAAGAAGGCGGAGAAGTTCATTTTCATGGAGTATCACGCGATTGAGGACACGGTCTCCTTCGGGCGGATCCTTGAGGTCCTCAAGGCGAAGGTGAAGGAGGGCGTCGAAGTGCGCCTCTTCTACGACTACGTCGGCTCCATGGGCTACATCGGGAACCGCTTTGTCGACAAGATGGAGGCGATGGGCATCAGGTGCCGGGTCTTCAACCCGATGAACATGGCCCTGAACTTCTTCGTCAACAACCGCGACCACCGGAAGATCACGGTGATCGACGGAAAGGTCGGCTTCACGGGCGGCTACAACCTGGCGGATGAGTACTTCCACGTGACGGAGCCCTTCGGGCACTGGCTGGACACCGGCATCCGCCTTGAGGGAGATGCGGTGAAGAGTCTCACGGTCACTTTCCTCGAGAACTGGAACGCAATCCGGTCGGGGGATGTGGACGATGTGAATTTCGATAAGTATCTGCCGGCGTATCCCTATGAAGCGAAAGAGAAGGGCTACATCCAGCCCTTTGGGGACAGCCCGCTCGACAACGAGCAGGTCGGCGAGAACGTCTACATGAATGTCCTCAGAAATGCAAAGCGCTACGCCTATTTTATCACCCCTTACCTCATCATCACCGACGAGATGCGGAATGCCTTCGCGATGGCGGCCAAGAGCGGGGTGGACGTCCGGCTGATCACGCCGGGCATCCCGGACAAGAAGCTCATCTACAGCGTAACGCGCTCCTACTATGCGGGGCTCGCGGAAAACGGGGTTCGCATCTACGAGTACACGCCCGGGTTCTGCCACGCGAAGCAGTGTGTCGCGGACGACAATGCGGCGGTCTGCGGCACGATCAACCTGGATTTCAGGAGTCTGTACCATCATTTTGAAAACGGAGCCTTCTTCACGGGCTATGAGGCGGTCGCCGACATGAAGAAGCAGTTCGACGAGCTCTTCCCCGTGTGCCGGGAGGTCACGGAGGAGTACAGGAGCGGGCGGTCGAACGCCCTTAAGATCAGGCAGCTGATCCTCAGGTTTGCGGCGCCGCTGCTGTAATATGCGGGGACGGTTCTTGATTCTCAGGGACGGTTCTCAGAGGATCGATTTGCGATCCCCAAGAACCGTCCCCGGAGAATTCGAGAACCGTCCCGTCCAATGAAGAGAATGGAAGGAAGACAATGACACGGACAACCGGGAACGAACAGAAAACAATGATCACGGACCTGACCGAGGGGAGCGTCGCGAGGCTGCTCTTTAAGTTCGCGATGCCGCTCTTTGCGGCCAACGCGCTGCAGGCCCTCTACAACCTCGTCGACATGGTCGTCGTCGGCCAGGTGATCGGCGGGGCGGGCATGTCTGCGGTCTCGATCGGGGGCGACATCCTGCATCTTCTGACCTTCCTCGCGATGGGGTTCTCCTCCGCGGGGCAGGTTCAGATCGCCCAGTACATCGGTGCCGGGAAAATGAAAGACGTAAAACGCCTCATCGGCACCCTCTTTACGCTCCTCTTCATCGTATCGGTTGCAATCTCGGTCGTCTGCTTTATCCTCAGGGTCCCGATTCTGAACATTCTGAACACGCCGGCGGAATCCTACGACTACACGATGGACTACATGGTGACCTGCGTGGTCGGGCTGGTGTTCATTTACGGCTACAACGCGGTCTCGGCGATCCTCCGCGGGATGGGCGACTCGAAGCGGCCGTTCATGTTCATCGCGATCGCGGCGGTCCTTAACACGGTGCTCGACATCTTCTTCGTGGGCTTCTGCGGGATGGGCGTCTTCGGGGCCGCGCTTGCGACGGTCATCGGGCAGGCGGTGAGCTTCATCATCTCGATCATCTACCTCTATCGGAACAGGGAGGAGTTCGGGTTTGATTTCAGGCCCGAGAGCTTCAGGATCGACCGCAGGGTTGCGGGCCCGCTCATGATGCTCGGAGTCCCGATGGCGATCCAGTCGGCCTCGATCAACATCTCGAAGATCGTCCTCACAAGCTGGATCAACGCGGAGGGCGTCGTCTACTCGGCTCTCTCCGGCATCTACAACAAGACCGGCATGATGATGGGCATCGTGTCGAACTCCTTTACGACGGCGGGCAGCTCGATGACGGGCCAGAACCTCGGCGCCAGGAAATACGACCGCGTGCCCAGGATCCTCATGACGGTCATCGCGGTCGGGCTTGCGATTTCGACGGCGGCCTCGGCGGTGGTTCTCATTTTCCCGGATGCGGTCTCGAGAATGTTCACCTCCGACGCGAGCGTGCTCGCACTCTCATCGCTCCTCTCCCTGCCGATCACCCTCAATTTCTACGGGTGCGCGACGCGGTCGGGCGCATTTTCCCTCATCAACGGGTCGGGCAACTCCCGGCTGAACCTGCTCGTGGCCATCCTCGACGGGATGATCGCGAGGGTCGGCCTTGCGGCCCTCCTCGGGTTCTTCTTTCAGATGGGCTGCCGCGGCTTCTGGCTCGGCGACGCCCTGGCGGGCTTTATGCCCTTTGTAATCGGATCAACCTACTATCTCTCCGGAAAATGGAGACTCATCTGACGTATGGAAACTTACAAAAATAACCGGCAGCTGGTGCTGCATTTTCTGAAAGGCTCGAAGCGGTTTTTTGCGCTGAGCCTCACATTTGCGACCCTTGTGTCGCTCTTTGACATGATCTCCCCGAAGATCATCTCCTTCACGGTGGACTCGGTCATCGGCGATAAGGCCCCCGAGGTCCCGCGGATCGCCGAGCTGCTGATCGAGCGCCTCGGCGGCATCGGCGCCCTGAAGGCCCACCCGCTCTTCATCGCCTGCGCGGTCGCGGCGATCGGAGCCCTGGCGGCCCTCTCGCGCTTCCTCTTCCGGACCATGAACGCCCGCGGGGCCGAGAACTTCGTCTGCACCATGCGGGAGGAGCTTTTCTCCCACATCATGTACCTGCCCTATGCCTGGCACGAGAAGAACAGCACGGGCGACATCATCCAGCGCTGCACCTCCGACGTCCAGACGATCAAGCGGTTCGTCTCAGAGCAGATGGTCCAGCTCATCCGGACGATCATCATGATCACGATGGCGCTCATCTTCATGGCGGGGATCCATCCGCGCGTCTTTTTAGGTTCCGCAATCTTTATCCCGATCATCATCGGCTACTCGCTGGTCTTCCACGTAAAGATCGGCGGGGCCTTCGAGAAGGTGGACGCCGAGGAGGGGCGGCTCTCCGCGATCGTGCAGGAGAATCTCACCGGTGTCCGGGTCGTCCGGGCCTTCGGCCGGGAAATGTACGAGCGCGAGCGCTTCGAGAAGCAGAACACCTACTACACCGGGTTCTGGATCCACCTCATGCAGCTGATGTCGGCCTACTGGGCCTCGGCGGATGTCCTGACGGGCCTGCAGGTCCTCACGGTCATCGCGCTGGGCTCCTACGCCTGCATAAGCGGCACCATGACCGCAGGCGGATTTATCGCGATGACTTCCTATAACATCATGCTGATGTGGCCGGTCAGGCAGCTGGGGAGAGTCATTTCCGAGATGAGCAAGGCGGGCATCTCCATCGAGCGTCTCCGCTACATCATGAATTCCGAGCCGGAGACGGATAAGGCGGATGCCAAGGAGCCTCCGATGGACCGCGATATCGTGTTCGACCACGTCTCCTTCGCCTACCCGGGCGGGTCCGGCGAAGTTCTGCACGACGTCTCCTTCACGGTGCCGGCGGGCAAAACGATCGGCATCCTGGGGGGCACGGGCTCGGGCAAGTCGACCCTCATGGGCCTTTTGACCCGCCTCTACGAGCTGCCGCCCGAGGACGGGAAAATCACGGTCGGCGGCGTCGATATCGCCGACATAAGGGCGTCCTATCTTCGGAAAAATATCGGAATTGTGCTCCAGGAGCCCTATCTCTTCTCCCGGACGCTGTCCGAAAATATCGGCATCGCGGACGACGCCGACATGAAGGCGATCCGCCGGGCGGCCAGGGCTGCGAGTATTGACGACGCGATCACAAGCTTCACGGCGGGGTACGACACCTTCGTCGGGGAGCGCGGCGTGACGCTCTCCGGCGGGCAGAAGCAGCGGACGGCGATCGCCCAGATGCTGGTGAGGCATTCGCCGGTCATGATTTTCGACGATTCGCTCTCCGCGGTCGACGCGGAGACGGACATGAAGATCCGCGCGGCCCTGCCGGAGACGACCGGGTCCGCCACGGTGATCCTGATCGCCCACCGGATCACGACGCTCATGAACGCGGACAACATCATCGTGCTCGACAAGGGGAGGATCCGCGAGTCGGGCACCCACGAGGAACTTTTGAAAATGAACGGCCTCTACCGCCGTATCTACGACCTGCAGACGGCCGGCATGGAAGAGGGGGAGTGACCTGTGAAAGAAGAAGAAAAGAATATAAAGCTTCCCTTCTACGGGATCCCGCGGCTCTTCCCCTACATAAAGCCCTATCGGGGCCGCATGGTCGTGATGGTGCTTCTCGGCGCCGCGACGAGCGCGATCGACGCGGCCTACCCGCTCTTTAACCGCTATGCGCTGGATCATTTTATCGGGGAGCAGACCTTGAACGGGATCGTCATTTTCATCATGGCCTACATCGCACTCCTCATCGGGCAGGCGGTCATGAACTATGTGAGCGCGTTTGCGTGCGGGAAGCTCGAGATGACAGTCAACAAGGACCTCAGAAATGCAGCCTTCAACCATCTGCAGACGCTGTCATTTTCCTACTACAATCAGAATTCGGTCGGGTACATCCACGCGAGGGTCATGTCGGACACGGGTCTCATCGGGGAGTCCGTCTCCTGGCGGCTCATGAACATCGTCTGGTCGGGCTCCTACGTGCTGGGGGTCCTCATCGTCATGCTCTTTATCGACATCCGGCTGGCTGCGTGCATCCTTGTGCTCGTTCCGGCAGCGGTGCTTCTTATGATGTATTTCCAGAAGAAGATCCTGAAATACAACCGGCTGATCCGGGAGATCAACTCGAAGATCACCGGGAGCTACAACGAGGGGATCACGGGGGCCAAGTCCATCAAGGTCCTCGGGATCGAGGAGAAAATGAAAACCGATTTCAAAGCCGAGACGAGGGAAATGAAAAAGACCTCCGTCAGGGAGGCCCATGTGTCGGCGCTTTTTATTTCCACGGTGACCATGCTCTCGTCGGTCACGCTGGCGATCGTTCTCTGGCAGGGCGGGCAGCTCACGCTCGCAAACGCGATGCGGATCGGCACCCTCTCGGTCTTCATGTCCTACGCGCTCGAGATGCTGGACCCGATCCAGGGCATCATCGAGACGCTGGCGGGACTCGCGGCGATCCAGGTCAACATCGAGCGGCTGACGAGGCTCTTAGCCGAGAAGTCGGATGTCGCGGATTCGGAGGAAGTTATTGCAAAATACGGAGATATGTTTGAGCCGAAGAAGGAGAACTGGGAGGAACTCTACGGGGACGTTGAGTTTCGGGATGTCTCCTTCCGGTATCCGGACGGGGATGAGTACGTGCTCGAGCATTTTAATCTCAAGGTGCCCCAGGGCACAAACATCGCGATCGTGGGCGAGACGGGGGCCGGCAAATCGACTCTGGTCAACCTGGTCTGCCGGTTCTTCGAGCCGACGAAGGGCCAGGTGCTGATCGACGGGCGGGACGTGCGCGAGCGGTCCCAGCTCTGGCTCCACTCGAACATTGGGTATGTGCTGCAGTCGCCGCACCTCTTCTCGGGAACGATCCGGGAGAACCTGCGCTACGGGCGGCCGGACGCGACGGACGAGGAGATCATGGAGGCGCTGCGGCTGGTCTCCGCGGAGCAGGTGCTCGAGAAGATGGACAAGGGGCTCGACTCCGAGGTCGGCGAGGGCGGGAGCCAGCTTTCGACGGGGGAGAAGCAGCTCATTTCCTTTGCGAGGGCGATCCTCGCGGATCCGAGGATCCTGGTGCTCGACGAGGCGACCTCCTCGATCGACACGGTGACGGAGAAGGCAATCCAGAATGCGATCGACACGGTGATCCGGGGACGGACGTCGTTCGTGATCGCGCACAGGCTCTCGACGATCGTGGACGCGGATGTGATCCTGGTGGTGAAGGACGGCCGGATCATAAGCCGGGGGACGCACGCGGAGCTGATGAAGGAGAAGGGGTATTACTACGAGCTCTACACGAGGCAGTATGAGGAGCTTTTGTGGGGCCAGTAAACGGAATTGGGGACGGTTCTTGATTCTCAGGGACGGTTCTCAGAAAAAAACAGCTCTTTTTGAGCTGTTTTTTCAAGAACCGTCCCCGGAGAATCTGAGAACCGTCCCTTACATTTTTGTTCACTCACAGCGCCGACTCCGTACACTTGGTGAGAGCCAGCGTCCCGGTCCTCGTGATCTCGACGATCCGGAACTTCTTCAGCATGTTCATGAAGTTGTTTACGTGCTCGGGTGTGTCGCAGATCTGGATCGTCATCATCGACTCCGAGAGATCGATGATCGTCGCGTCCATGAGCTGGCAGGTCTCGATGATATCCTTGCGGTTCGCCCTTGTGTAGCGGAGCTTGATGAGCAGGAGCTCCCGGCACACGCTCTCCGACTCGGCGAAGGTCTTGACCTTGATCACATCGATCTTTTTATTCAGCTGCTTCTCAATCTGCTCGAGGATATGGCCCTCGCCGGAGCTCACGATGATCATGTTGGAGACCTTCGGGTCGTCGGTCTCGCCGACCGCGAGGGACTCGATGTTGAAGCCCCGCCGCCAGAAGAGCCCCGCGACCTTGGAGAGGACGCCGGAGCGGTTCTCGACGAGGACAGAGTAGATTCGTTTCACTTCATTTTCCTCCCTTCTTAAGCGAGGTTCGCGGGATCGACGTCGCACTCGAGGATCGTGGAGCGCTCGGGGTACTTAAGGAACTCCGAGATGATCTTATCGGTGTCCGTGCCCTTGTAGAGCTTTAAGAAATCCATCCCGTACGCCGCCGCGATGCCGGCAAGATCCGGGTCGCCGTCGAGGATCGTGGCCGCGAAGCGGTCGTTGTAGCGGAGGTGCTGGTACTGGTGCACAAGGCCCAGCGTCCCGTTCTTGATGACCACGAGCTTCACCGGAACATTGTACTGCTTCGCGGTCGCAAGCTCCATCATCGTCATCTGGAAGGCGCCGTCGCCGCAGACCGCGACGACCTGTCTCTTCGGGTCGCCGAACTTGGCCCCGATCGCCGCCGGGAGTGCGTAGCCCATGGTGCCCATGCCGCCGGCCGTGATAAAGCGGCCCTCGCGGATCACCACGTAGGAGCAGGACCAGAGCTGGTTCTGGCCGACATCGGAGACGTAGACCGCGTCCTCCTCCATGGCCTGGGAGAGAGCGCGCATGAAGCGCTCGGGGTCGATCCCCCGTGGAATCTCTTTGGCCTTGAATTCCTCCATCCATTCGGCGCGGGCTTTTGTTAAGTATTCGATCCACTCCTCATAGTGGGCGGCCGGCTCCTTGCCGCAGAAATCCCGGAGGATATGGCGGATGTCGCCGACCAGCGGGATCGCGGGGCCGGCATTTTTGCCGATCTCCGCCGGATCCACGTCGATGTGGACGAGGAGCTTTTTCTCGATGAGCTCCGGATCGCGGATCGTGCGGTCCGCGACGCGCGCGCCAGCCATGATGATGAGGTCGGACTCGCGCATGGCCTTGTTGCCGAAGGCGTGGCCGTTGTTGCCGACCATGCCGAAGTTGAGCGGATCCTCGGTCGGCATGACGGAGAGGCCCATCATGGTCGAGACGACCGGGATGCGGTATTTTTCGGTAAATTCGCGGAAGACGGGGACCGCATTTCCGAGGTGGATGCCGCCGCCGGCGACGATCAGCGGGCGCCTGGCTTTCTTCAGGGCATCGAGAACCCGCTTCATCTGCAGCGGGTGCCCGTTCACGGTGGGCTTGTAGCTGCGGATCTGGACTTTTTCCCCATAGGAAAATGAACCCGCCTCGCCGAGCTGCATGTCAACCGGCAGATCGATCAGCACCGGGCCGGGCCGGCCTGTCCGCGCGATGTAGAAGGCCTCCTTCATGATGCGGGGTATGTCACCGGGGTCGTGGACGATGTAGCTGTATTTTACAAAAGCCTCGACGGCACCCGCGATGTCGGACTCCTGGAAACCGTCGGTTCCCATGAGCTTGGAGTCGACCTGGCCGGTGATGCAGATCATCGGGATGGAGTCCGCGTAGGCGGTCGCGATGCCGGACATGAGGTTGAGCGCCCCGGGACCCGAGGTCACGATGGCGACGGCCGGCTTCCCGGAGATCCTGGTGTAGCCGCTCGCCTCGTGGGCGGCGTTCTGCTCCTGGCGGCAGAGGATCACCTTTATATCCGTATCATAGAGCGCGTCAAAGACAGGGCAGATGACTGCCCCGGGGTAGCCGAAGACGCATTCGACGTTTTCAAGTTTGAGACATTCGACAAGGGCTTTAGCGCCGTTCATGGGAGGTTCCTTTCTAATACATAATTCCTGCTGTCGGTTTATTTATCATAGCATAATCAAAGGAAAATGCAAAGCGGGAAACGACGAAGCCGGTCACAGGTATCCTGATATACCGGAAGATAAGAGAATAAAGAGTTGAATAAAGTTTGTGATTGACAAACCCACCGCAATCCACTATAATCTCTCATTAGCAACTTAAAAAGAAAAGCGTTGATGGCACTATGGAATCTGTCTACCACTCAAGAGAACCGGCGGTCGGTGCGAGCCGGGGTGCGCACAGAGGACAGTCTCATGCCGGAGCAGATCTCCTGAAGGAAACACTGTGTAGGGAGGTCCGGATGGCCCCGTTATCATGGCCGGATACTTAATGGAGTATCGCAGAGCGGCTGCACATGCAGCAATCCGGGTGGTACCGCGATTTGAATGGATTCTTATCGTCCCGGAGGTTCAATTTTATGAACCTCCGGGATTGTTTTTGTTCCGGAGAGAAGAAAGGAGTAAAAAATGAAAACCCTCAAATTCATCGACATGACGCTTCGTCAGGCTGGCCCGTCCTTCGGGAAGGTGCTCTCCTTCAAGGAAAAGCTCGAGATCGCAAGGAGCCTGGACCGGCTCCGCGCCGACACGATCGAGCTTGCGCCGATCTCCGGCAGCAAGGCTGACCAGCTCGCCAACCGGACCATCGCGTCCATGGTGCAGACCCGCATCTCCGCCGCGGTCAACATCGCGGACGGCAACGTCGAGGAGACCTGGGAGAGCGTCAAGACCGCAAAGAAGCCGAAGCTGAACCTCATCGCCCCGGTTTCCCCGGTTCAGATGGAGTACATCTCCCACAAGAAGGCTCCGGCCATGCTGGCAGCCATCGAGGAGCAGGTGAAGAAGGCCCGCTTCCTTAGCGAGTACGTCGAGTTCACGGCGGAGGATGCGACCCGCGCGGAGACCGAGTTCCTCTACAAGGCGCTCAACACCGCGATCGCGGCCGGCGCGAACAAGATCACGGTCTGCGACACCGCAGGGATCATGATGCCGGACGAGTTCGGGGTTTTCATTTCCGAGATCTTTAAAAATGTGCCGGGTCTTGCCGACATCGAACTCTATGTCGAGAACAGCGACGCCATGGGCATGGCGCTCGCCTCGGCAGCCGCAGCGGTCCGCGCGGGCGCGGCCGGCGTAAAATGCCTCGCGATCGAGGACGGCTACCCGACCATGGAAGCCCTGGCGCAGTTCGTGCAGATGAAGGGCGCGGCTCTCGACCTTGCGACCAACGTCCGCGTGACGGAGCTTCACCGCGTGGTCGGCCAGCTTGAGAAGATCCTGGTGCCGGAGGAGGATGAGAACACCCGCTTCGCAGGTCTCGGGATCGAGGATCTCGCGAACGTCTGCCTCGACGCAAACGACGACATCAGCGAGGTGAACCGCGTCGTCCGCCAGATGGGCTACGACCTCACCGAGGCCGACAGCGCCAAGGTTTACGAGGCCTTCAAGCGCGTCGCCGAGAAGAAGCAGTTTGTCGGCACCCGCGAGCTCGACGCGATCGTCGCGAGCTCCGCGATGCAGGTTCCGTCCACCTACAAGCTGAAGAGCTATGTCATCAACAGCGGAAATGTGATCACCGCGACCGCCAACATCCTTCTCGACAAGGACGGTGCGGAGGTCCGCGGCGTGGGCATCGGCGACGGCCCGATCGACGCGGCATTTGCGGCGGTCGAGATCATCGTCGGCCACCACTATGAGCTCGACGATTTCCAGATCCAGACCGTGACCGAGGGCCGCGACGCCATGGGCTCCGCACTCGTGAAGCTCCGCGCAAACGGCCGCGTCTACTCCGGCAACGGCATCTCTACGGATATCATCGGAGCGTCGATCCGGGCTTACATCAGCGCCCTCAACAAGATCGTCTACGAGGATGCTGTATAAGGCTTTTGGGAGGGTATTATGAAACTGTCATTTTCGATCCAGAACTGGAATAAAAGCTGGGATGAGTTCCTCGAGGTCGCCGGCGCGACCCACATGCAGGGCATCGAGCTTTATAATATAGAAGGAAAAATGTTCGAGGGCAAGGGAAGCCCCTCGAATCCGGAGCGCGCGGCCTATGTCCGCCGCGAGCTGGTGAACATGGGCCTCACGATTCCGAGCATAAACACGGTGCGGGATTTCACCAACCCGGATTTCATGACGGAGTTTGAAAAATGCGCCGCCGTCGCCGTGAACCTCGGCATCGAGAACATCGGGATCCACACGGTGTCGGAGAACCAGGAACTCGCGGAAGCCTGCGTGCGCAAAATTCTCGAGAAGGTGGAGGGCAAGCCCTTAACGGTTCTCGTGGAGACCTGCGACGCCTACGGCGACACCGCGCGCCTTCGAGATCTCTTAAACCGCTTCGCGGACGATCAGCTGGCTGCCCTCTGGGACATGCACACGACGACCGTGTTCTCGAAGGAGGATGCGGAGACCACCATCACGAACCTCGGCGCCTATGTCCGCCACGTCCACATCCATGATTTCCGCATGGAGGACGGCATCGCGGTGCCCGAGCTCATCGGGGACGGCAATCTGCCCATGCAGGACCTCATGAACGCGCTCCGCTCGGTCAACTACGACGGCTTCGTCTCCCTCGAGTGGGATCCGGAGTACATTCCGGGCCTTGAGGACATCGAGATCATCCTGACCCACTATGAGAACGCCATGCGCGTCTATGAAAATACAAAACGCGGCCGCCGCCACCACTACTGGAACAACCGGCACACCGGCAAATATGTCTGGAAGAAGGGGACTCTCATCGACAAGACCTTCCCGCAGGTGCTGGATACGATGGTCGAGGATTTCCCGGACCAGCTCGCGATCAAGTTCACGACGCTGGACTACACGAGAACCTACGCTCAGTTCAGGGATGACGTGGATGAGTTCGCACGCACCCTGGTCTCCCTGGGCGTGAAGCCGGGCTCCAAGGTCACGATCTGGGCGACCAACGTGCCCCAGTGGTTCCTGACCTTCTGGGCCGCGACAAAGATCGGCGCGATCCTGGTCACCATGAACACCGCCTACAAGATCCACGAGGCGGAGTACCTGCTTCGCCAGTCCGACACCCACACGCTGGTCATGATCGAGGGCTACCGCGACTCCAACTACCGCGAGATCATGAACGAGCTCTGCCCGGAAATTAAGGACTCCAAGCCGGGCCGCCCGCTCCACTGCCGCCGCCTGCCGTTCCTCCGGAACGTCATCACCGTCGGCTTCCGCATGCCGGGTGCGCTCACCTGGGATGAGTCCCTCGAGTACGCCTCCCGGACCCCGATCGAGGAGATCCGCCGCATGGCGGCGGCCGTCGACGTGAACGATGTCTGCAACATGCAGTACACCTCCGGCACGACGGGCTTCCCGAAGGGCGTCATGCTGACCCACTACAATATCGTCAACGACGGCAAGAGCATCGGCGACGGCATGGACCTCTCCACCGCGGACCGCATGATGATCCAGGTGCCGATGTTCCACTGCTTCGGCATGGTCCTCGCGATGACCGCGACCATGACCCACGGCGGCACGATCCTGCCGATCCCGTACTTCTCACCGAAGTCGTCGCTCGCCTGCATCAACAACGAGCACATCACGGCCTTCCACGGGGTTCCGACCATGTTCATCGCGATGCTGGCGCATCCGGATTTCCCGAAGACCGATTTCTCCTACATGAGGACCGGCATTATGGCGGGTTCTCCCTGCCCGATCGCGGTCATGAGAGACGTCGTCGAGAAAATGCACATGCCCGAGATCGTCATCGTCTACGGCCAGACCGAGGCATCTCCGGGCTGCACGATGAGCCGGACGACCGACTCGCTCGAGGTGCGCGTCACGACGGTCGGATCCGCATTCCCGGAAGTCGAGTGCAAGATCGTCGACCCGGAGACCGGCGAGGACTGCCCGGACGAGGTCATCGGCGAGTTCGTGGCCCGCGGCTACAACATCATGAAGGGCTACTACAAGATGCCCAAGGCGACTGCGTCCGCGATCGACAAGGACGGCTGGCTCCACACAGGAGACCTGGCCTGCCGGACGCCGGAAGGCAACTACCGCATCACCGGACGCCTTAAGGACATGATCATCCGCGGCGGCGAGAACATTTACCCGAAGGAGATCGAGGAGTTCATTTACACGCACCCGAAGGTAAGCGACGTCCAGGTCATCGGCGTCCCGGACAAGGCGATGGGCGAGGAGATCATGGCCTGCATCATCCTGAAGAAGGGCGAGACCATGACCGTGGAGGAAATGAAGAAATACGTCCTCGACCACATGGCCAAGCACAAGGTTCCGAAGTATATTGATTTCGTAGACGGATTCCCGATGAACGACGCGGGCAAGATCCAGAAATACAAGATGCGCGAGGAGGCCGTGAAAAAGCTCGGCCTCGAGAAGGACGCGAGCATCGAGACAGCGTAACGCGCAAATGAAGGAGGAATAGATTCCATGTCTGTGAGAAACAAAGTCTATGTGACCGTGGACGGCAATGAGGCGGCGGCCTATATCGCCTACGCGTTTACGGAGATCGCGGCGATCTATCCGATCACGCCGTCCTCACCGATGGCCGGCAAGACGGACGTCTGGTCGGCAAACGGCAAGAAAAATATTTTCGGGCAGACGGTCCGGCTTGTGGAGATGCAGGCGGAGTCAGGCGCGATCGCGGCGGTCCACGGGGCTGCCGAGACGGGCGCTCTGGCCTCCAGCTTCACCTCGTCCCAGGGCCTCATGCTGATGATCCCGACCATGCACCGCATCGCGGGCGAGCGCCTTCCGGCGGTCCTCCACGTCGCGAGCCGCACGGTGGGCTCCCATGCCCTCTCGATTTTCGGCGACCACTCCGATATCTACAACTGCCGCGCGACCGGCTTTGCCCTGCTCTCGAGCGGGGATGTCCAGGAGGTCATGGACCTGGCGGGCGTCGCCCACCTCTCCGCGATCAGGGGCATGGTGCCGTTCCTTCATTTCTTTGACGGATTCCGGACTTCCCATGAGATCGACAAGGTCGAGCGCATGGACTACGAGGACCTGAAGGAGCTCGTCGACTGGGAGGCGCTCGCGAAGTTCCGCGCGGACGCGCTCAACCCGGAGCACCCGATGGTCCACGCGACGGTCCAGAATCCGGACATTTTCTTCCAGGTCCGCGAGGCCAACAACGGCGATTACGAGGCCCTTCCGGACATCGTGGAAGGTTACATGCAGAAAATAAATGAGATCACCGGCCGCGACTACCACATTTTCAACTATTACGGTGCCCCGGACGCCGAGAGAGTCATCATCGCGATGGGCTCCGTCTCGGGCTGCGTCAAGGAGACCGTCGATTACCTGAACGCGCGCGGCGAGAAGGTCGGCTTCGTTCAGGTCCACCTCTACCGGCCGTTCGATGTGAAGCGGTTTGTCGCGGCTCTGCCGGCGACTGTCAGATCCATCGCGGTCCTCGACCGCACCAAGGAGATGGGCGCCTCCGGCGACCCGCTCTACCTCGACGTCTGCGCCGCGCTCCGCGGCAGGGCGGACCTCACCGTGGTCGGCGGCCGCTACGGCCTCTCCTCCAAGGACACGACGCCGTCCCAGATCGGGGCTGTCTTCGCGAACCTTAAGAAGGCTGAACCCCTTGACAGCTTCTCGGTCGGCATCATCGACGATGTGACCCATCGCTCCCTCCCGGAGGAGGAGATCATCAACATCGAGGAGCCGGGCATGGTGAGCTGCAAGTTCTGGGGCCTCGGCGGCGACGGCACCGTCGGCGCGAACAAGAACACGGTCGACATCATCAGCACTCACACGGAGAAGTTCGGCCAGGCCTACTTTGAGTACGACGCAAAGAAGTCCTTCGGCATCACGAAGAGCCATCTGCGCTTCGCCGACAAGCCGATCCGGGCTTCCTACTATGTCAAATCCGCGGACTTCATCGCCTGCCACAATTCAACCTACATCGACAAGTACGACATCGTCTCCGAGGTGAAGCCGGGCGGCACGTTCCTCCTGAACTGCCCCTGGGATGCTGCAGACCTCGAGAAGCACCTGCCGGCCAAGGCAAAGCGGGAGATCGCGGAGAAGAAGATCAACATGTACACGATCGACGCGACGAAGATCGCGGCGGACTTAGGCCTCGGGAGCCACTCGAATACGGTTCTGCAGGCGGCATTTTTCGCCCTCATGCCGGTCATTCCGGCCGAGGAGGCCGTCGGCTACATGAAGGCGGCCGCAAAGAAGACCTACTTCGCCAAGGGCGAGGACGTGGTTAACCGCAACCTTGAGGCCATCGACGCGGGCGTCTCCGCACCGGTTAAAGTCGAGGTTCCGGAGAGCTGGAAGACCGCCGAGGATGCGCCGAAGGCTCCGAGGGATGTCCCGGCCGTCGTCACCGAGATCCTGGATCCGCTGAACGCCCAGAAGGGCGACGACCTGCCGGTAAGTCAGCTCATGCGCTACAAGAACGGCATCATGGACATGGGCCTGACCGCCTATGAGAAGCGCCGCATCGCGACCCGCGTCCCGGTCTGGAACGCGGAGGCATGCATCCAGTGCAACAAGTGCGCCTACGTATGTCCGCACGCGGTCGTCCGTCCGTATCTTCTGACGGAAAATGAAAAGCAGAACGCCCCGGCAGACCTCAAGTCGGCTCCGGCGAAAGGTAAGCAGGCGGCAGGGCTTCATTTTACAATACAGGTGAGCGAGGCCGACTGTACAGGGTGCGGCAGCTGCGCCAATGTCTGCCCGGCGAAGGGCAAGGCTCTCACGATGGTCCCGATCGACACCGCGGCGGACACCTCCGCGGCCTGGGAATATGCGCTTAAGCTCCCGGACAAGGAAGACCTCTTTGATCCCTACACGGTCAAGGGCAGCCAGTTCCGCCGCCCGCTCCTCGAGTTCTCGGCGGCCTGCGCAGGGTGCGGCGAGACGCCGTACGCGAAGCTCTTAACCCAGCTCTACGGCGACCGGGTCTACTGGGCGAACGCCACCGGCTGCTCGCAGGCCTGGGGCTCGGCGATGCCGGGCATCCCGTACACGACCAACCAGAAGGGCATGGGTCCGGCATGGACCAACTCCCTGTTTGAAAATAACGCCGAATTCGCCCTCGGCATGGTCCTCTCGGTGGGCCAGCAGAGGGAGGCGCAGCGCCTGCGCGTGACAGAGTACCGCGACGCGGCGAGCGACCCGGCAGTGAAGGAAGCGTGCGATGCATGGCTCGCATCCTACGATGATTTCGAGGCCTCCCCGGCCGCGAGCGAGAAGCTGGTTGCATGCCTCTCCGGGCAGGGAGACGATGCAGCCCGCGCGATCCTCGCCGCGAAAGACCAGCTGGTCAAGAAGACCTTCTGGATGTACGGCGGCGACGGCTGGGCCTACGACATCGGCTTCGGCGGCCTTGACCACGTGCTCGCCTCCGGCGAGAACGTCAACGTCCTCATCGTGGACACCGAGGTCTACTCCAATACGGGCGGCCAGTCCTCCAAGGCGACGCCGGTCGGCGCGGTGGCCCAGTTCACGGCGGCGGGCAAGAAGCAGCCCAAGAAGGATCTCGGCAGCATGCTGATGACCTACGGAAATGTCTACGTGGCCCAGGTGGCCCAGGGCGCGGACAACGCCCAGCTCATCAAGGCCGTGAAGGAGGCCCAGGAGTACGACGGCCCGGCGGTCATCATCGCCTACGCGCCCTGCCAGGAGCACGGACTTAAGTGCGGTGCTGCGAAGGTGCAGGACGAGATGAAGAAGGCGGTTGACGCCGGCTACTGGTTCCTCTACCGCTACAACCCGGCCGCGACGCCGAAGTTCACGCTGGACTCCAAGGCGCCGTCCATCGGCTACGAGGAGTTCCTCGACGGCGAGGTGCGCTATGCGTCCCTCCGCCGGACCTTCCCGGAGAACGCGAAGGCCCTCTTTGCCGAGGGCGCGAAGCTTTCGAGGGAGCGCTACGAGCGGCTTCTTGCGATGAAGGAAAACTGAATCATACGATACGAGAGCCCCGGCTGCGTGAGCGGCCGGGGTTTTTGCGTCTCCGGGGCGCGAAACAGCGTCACAGGACAATAAAATGTCACAAAAATTAAAATATATAATGCTATTTTTTGGCTACTTTGTTATAATAAAGGTAATTGGCACCCGATGAAAATGAAAATACGATCCGCGTCCTCAGGGACGGGACCGTCACAGTGGAGGAATAAAAATGAAAACACAGTATGAACCGTTGTTTACCCCCTGGAAGATCGGAAACTGCGAGATCAAGAACCGCATCGTCCTGACCTCGATGGG
>ODAJ012182514.1_pt1 | contig 43757 bp, 28 predicted proteins | sample 1539241 | NCBI WGS metagenome assembly ODAJ01 (sample SAMN02144231, study PRJEB22623) | gut metagenome | biome: sheep rumen | host: Ovis aries | place: New Zealand
CCGGATCTGAGCTTTTGCGCAACTCACTTAACGAAAAGCGATTTTTATAGAAAACCTTTCAACCCTGTTTGAGCTCGCGCACTAAATTCCCTTGATAACTGTGAAGCGAGTTGTTGAAAGGTTTTCTGTTTATAAAAATTGCTTTAAGTTTAGTGAGTTGCAGCCGCGAAGAGCCGGGCTTTCTTATGATCTGCATATCCCGCACAGCCTTGGGGTATTAAGCGATTGCCCCGGAAACATTGTTACCCGTGGATAATAACAGGTTAATGACCTTGTCCGTGAACGGTAAGCGTTGTAAGCGGTAAATATTAATGATAATATGTATCTGTCAGGGATCGTTCGGCTTTAAACAAAGGAGGTTGTGCATGAAGAAAATAAAAACCGGCTTTTCCATCAGGCTTGCATTGGTACTGTCTGGGCTTCTTCTCTGTGCCAATCTGCTGCTTGGCACCGTACTTACGGGTAATTCCACAGCCTCCATGAAAATGCTGATAGACAGCCGGATGTCTGATATTGCCAATTCCGCGGCGGATATGCTTGACGGAGACGATCTTGGGTCTCTGACAAAGGAGGACATGGGCTCCGAAAAGTATCAGAGGATCAACGATACGCTGGCGGTCTTTCAGAATAATATAGATCTCAAATATATTTACTGCATAAGGGAAACAGAGGACGGCGAATTTGTATTTAGCGTTGATCCCACAATAGAGGACCCGGGAGAGTTCGGGGAGCCCGTGGTATATACGGATGCCCTTTATAATGCCGCACGGGGGATCCCGTCTGTTGACAAAATGGCCTATACGGATGAATGGGGGCGCTTTTACAGTGCCTACAGCCCCGTATTCGATTCTGATAATAATGTTGCGGGGATCGTAGCTGTGGACTTTTCCGCCGACTGGTATGATGCCCAGATCGACAGGCAGAAGAGATCCATTGCGATCTGTACGAGCCTTGAGATATTGTTTGGAGTGATGCTCCTTTGGGCTGCCACGGCAAGGTTCAGGAATCAGCTCAGGTCCGTTTCCTCCGATCTTAAGGAGGTAATGAAGGATGTGGAGGAGCTTAACCGTGTGATAGATCCCGAGTTTACCTCCGAAGGCAAAAGAGAAGCCCTGGAGGATAACATTCAGGAGCTTTCCGTGAGTATCCGCAGGATAAGGGACGACCTGAGGGAATATACCGGAAACCTTAATTCCCAGGCAAACAGCATGGTCACCGCCCTTTCCTCAGAATACCGCAGCGTGTATTATGTGAATCTTGACAGGGATGAGGGGATATGCTACCGGGCTCACTCTCATATTGACAACGGTCTCAGAGAGGGGGAGCATTTTTCCTACCGTAAGACGCTGACAGCCTATGCGGAGGATTATGTAACGGAAGAGTTCAGGGATGCCTTTATTGAGTTCACGGACATCGCTTCTATAAGGAAGGAACTGGAAAACGAAAGGATCATAACCTTCCGGTATACTGTAAACAGAAATGACCAGGAATCCTATGAAATGATAAAGATGGCAGGTGTAAGGGATCCTGAGGACAGAGATGATCATATAATACATGCCGTGGGAATGGGCTTTGCCGACGTAGATGCGGAGACCCGCCAGGCAATGACGCAGAGCCGGGCTCTGAGTGACGCCCTTACGGCCGCCCAGGGAGCGAATAAGGCCAAGACCGCGTTTTTATCGAACATGAGCCATGAGATCCGTACGCCCATGAACGCTATCATAGGCCTTGACCGCATCGCCCTGAGCGACCCCGCGATATCGGACTCTACCAGAGAGTACCTTGAGAAGATAGGCGTGTCCGCGGAGCATCTCCTTGGCATTATCAATGATATCCTGGATATGTCACGCATTGAGGCAGGCAGGATGGTGCTTAAGAACGAGCTGTTTTCACTGCATGCTCTTCTTGAGCAGATCAATGTGCTGATAGGCGGTCAATGCAGGGAAAAGGGGATAAAATGGACCCGCACCCTTTCCGGGGATGTGAAGGATAATTATATAGGGGACGATGTCAAGCTTAAACAGGTGCTTTTGAACATTCTGGGCAATGCGGTAAAATTCACCCCTTCAGGAGGCGAGATATCGTTCGATGTGGAGAAGACCGCAAATTACAATAAAAAGACCACCCTATGCTTTACGGTCTCTGATACCGGGATAGGCATGGACAGTGATTTCCTGCCGAAGCTTTTTGAGCCCTTCAGCCAGGAGGACCCGTCAACCAAAACGAAGTACGGAAGTACGGGACTCGGGATGTCCATCACAAAAAGTATCGTGGAAATGATGAACGGAGATATCAGAGCGGAGAGCGAAAAAAACGCAGGGACTACCTTTAAGGTAACGATAACGCTCAGTGATTCGGAACAGGATAAGGAGGAGGAGGGAGAGCTTGACCCTAAGGAGATGAACGTACTCATCGTTGATGATGATCCCCTGGATGCGGATTACGCAGGGCTTGAGCTTGAAAACGCGGGCATAACCTCGGAAAAGGCCCTTTCCGGCGCACAGGCGCTTGAAATGGTCAGGATAAAAAACGCCCGCAGGGAGGCCTATAACCTTATACTGATGGACTGGAAGATGCCGGAAATGGACGGGCTTGAGACCACGAGGCAGATACGCTCCGCCATAGGCGATGAATCGGCCATAGTCATCCTCACCTCCTATCAGTGGGAGGAGATACAGACAGAGGGTATTGAAGCGGGAGTCGACGGCTTTACCGTAAAGCCCTTAAGAGCGGATATGGTGCTGAGCCAGTTTAAGCAGGCGATCCTCAAAAGAGCGAAAAACTGCGAGGTCAAAGCGGAGCTTAAGGGAAGACGCGTACTCATGGCGGAGGACATGGATATTAACGCGGAGATCATCATTATGATCCTGAGCATGAGGGATATAAAGGCTGATCACGCGGCAAACGGAAAAATTGCGGTTGAGATGTTTGCGCAGAAGCCGGAGGGCTATTACGATGCTGTTTTAATGGATATGAGGATGCCGGAGATGGACGGACTGGAAGCGACAAAGGCCATCAGGAGCATGGACCGGGCTGATGCCGGGACCATACCCATAATTGCTCTTACCGCAAACGCCTTTGACGAGGATGTTCAGAGAAGCCTGCAGGCAGGCCTTAACGCCCATCTCAGTAAGCCCATAGAGCCTGAGAGCCTTTTTGAAACGCTGGAAAGCCTTATCAGGCCGTCAAATGACATTTAAAGGACAGGACCCCGGATCTCGGATTTTTATTATGTAGGCATAGATAATTATTCCGCGATCACCTCCATGATAGAATATCTGCATAAGACTCTGGGGATCTGCTCCTTCTGGTTCCTTATGGGACCCGTGGATAATTATGAAAGCCAGATGCGTACACAGGGGCTCAGGGATTACTGTGAAAAGAACGGCCTGCCCTGCGGGAGGGAAAGGTTTTACGCGGAAAGCTACGCAATAGAAAGCGGGATCCATGGCTTTGACAATCTTGATATCGCGGCCTATATGAGCCCCTCACTGACTACGGTGGATCAGCTCAGGCATACAATGGGCGGGGCCTGCATCGGTCTGATGGAAAGGATATGGAGGGGAGAGGACGCCCCGGAAAGAAGCTTGAATATCTTAATCAGATGCTCTCCGGTACGCTTCGGAGGAGATGAGTTTCTGATCGTTACTCCCGCTGAAAGCAGAGAGGAGGTCACGGAGCTTATAGAAGCTATTTTGAGGTCCATTGCCGAAGAAGCAGATAAGAGAAGCTTTCCGGATGTGCCAGGGGTAAGTACCGGCTTTGTGCTGACCGATCCTGAGGAGAGGCTTACGTTAAATGATTATGTTGAGGAGGCCGACAGGCTTATGTATAATGATAAAAGGAGTCGGAAATCAGGCAGGTGAAGGGCCCTGTCGTTACCGCAGAACAGGTTGGGGCTGCTTGAGCCAGAGGCTTTGGAACCTGTCCGCGGGCAGAGGCTTTGAATACAGAAAGCCCTGGAAATAATCACAGCCGATGCTTTTCATGAGAGCCGCCATATGCTCGTCCTCTATACCCTCGGCAGTGATCGCAAAGCCCATATGCCTGAAGGCCTGTATCATCATCGGAAGCAGCTCATCGGGATTCCTGCAATAATCCCATACAAGCTCCATATCAAGCTTTATACAGATGAAAGGACATTTTTTAAGCCTTGAAAGGTTAGAGTACCCGGTTCCGTAGTCATCGAGCACAAACTTAAAGCCCTTGTCCGAAAGCGCTTCGATCTGCTTCTGGAAGAAAACGTCGTCCACCATGGATTCCTCGGTGATCTCAAGATGAACCATCTGCGGATCGACACCGTATTTTAAGGCTAAGGAGGCATAGCTTTCCGCAAGATCGGAGCGCAGAAACTGAAGCGGTGAAAGGTTCACATTGATCCATTCAATGCCGAGGCTCCCAAGATCATTCTCCTTAATGAAACGGCAGGTCTTTTCAAACACCTGTTCACCCAGGTTGTTGATCATGCCGCTGCTTTCGGCCACTGGGATAAAGACAGAGGGAGGAATGATCGTGCCGCTGTGATCGCGGATGCGCGAAAGCGCCTCGGCTCCTATGATCCTTCCGCTTTCCGCATCGATAAGAGGCTGTAAAAAAACCTCTATGCTTTTTGTTTCAACAGCCTCTTCAAAGCATCTTTTTACATCGATCCGTTCTCTGGCATCAGTAAAATCCTTCTCTGTAACGTTTACCGGAAGGTGGTCGTCGATGGAATCAGCCTTATCAAGGGCTGCGGCCATGGAACTGAGTATGAGGTCGGTGGAAAGCTCTTCCGCGGGCAGATCCATTGCGGCAAAGTTTACATTAAGATACAGCTCGGCGCTTTTGGAGATCCACGGGCTCAGAAAACGGCTGCGTATGGCAGTACGCATGGCTTCGGTGTCCATCTGTGTATCCCCGGCTATGACAAAGCGTCCTCTGGATACATAAAATACAGGTCTATTCGGGAAGGTGTGGGCAAGCCACCCTCCGATAAGGAAAAGCCCCTCCTCAATATGCCGTGATCCGTAGATATCGACCATTTCCCCGTATTTATGAAGGATGATGCCGAAAAATCTCCTGCCGCGGTTTGCGCCGTGCTCCTCGATGTATTGCCTGAGGGCCTGTCTGTTGAAGGTCCTGGTCTGCTGATCAAGACAGAATTCGGGGTTTTCTATATTAAGATATACAACCAACAGTGCCATAAGACAGAAGGTATCCATGAGCAGATAGCTTGGGAGCATGTAGCGGATCACAAGGCCTATCAGGATGATAAGACTGGAGAACAGCAGACTCAGGGTCTCCTTTTTCCTGACATGGGCTCTGTCCCTTAGTATAAGGGCAATGAAGGATAATATAAGGTAGAACAGGGAGCAGGCATAGAGCAGAGGGTACATGGTCCCCGCGTGGTAGCCGCTTTCATCGATATAGAAGACGGATCCGGAAACAGGGGAGATAACGGTAAAGAAAAGGCACAGGATAAGCGGCAGCGCCGAAAAGAGAATGAAGCCCCTGTTCTGGAAGATAGCAAAACGCAGAGCGCTTACCGTAAATATGAATATTGCATGGGAGCGTATAAAGAAAAAGGCAAAAAAGAGCATATTTAAAAGGTATGTCAAAAAAAGCCCGAAGCGCGGGGGATCATTATCAACGGCGCTTGAAAGAATGTCAAGGATCAGCGCCAGGGTCTCTATCGCGATAAGCCGGATAAAAAGCCTGTTTCTGCGGATATCAAGGACCGGCAGCGAGAAATAGGAGACAAGGATTATAAAGAGTATAAGAAATGTCGGGAAAATAAAGCTGAAATTCCACATAGGCGCCTCCTCTCAGAACCTGAAACTGAGAAACCGGGGAAAGGCTTACGGTAAATTAATTGCCTTTACCCTGAATTATAAATCGAAACGGAGCCTGTGTCCATATGTTAAAGCCGGGGCAATCTTAATACCTCAAGGCTGTGTGGGATATGCTGATCATAAGCCCGCCGGGTTTATGAGGGTATTAAGCGATCACCCCGATCATTTGTATCTTAGCGAGGACCGAAATGAACACAGATTATGAGCTTAGGATAATAAAAAGCAGGCGAAAGACCATCGCGCTGCAGGTAAAGGATGATAGGACGGTCATCGTGAAGGCACCGTACCGTGTATCCATGAGCTTCATAAGGAGCTTTGCCTCCTCACATGAGAGGTGGATACAGAAAAGGCTTTCCGAGATGAAGGAGCGTATTGAGAATGCGGGAGAGCCTCTTTCACGGGAGGAGCTTTCAGAGCTTTACAGAAGGGCCCGTGCCCACATCCCCGGACGGGTCGGGTATTATGCGGAAAGGCTCGGTGTGAGCTATGGGAGGATCACGATACGAAAGCAGAGAACCCGCTGGGGAAGCTGCTCCTCAAAGGGCAATCTGAATTTCAACTGTCTCCTGATGCTGACTCCGCAGGAGGTTATAGACAGTGTGGTGGTGCATGAGCTGTGCCACAGGAAGGAGATGAACCATTCCGCAAGGTTCTATGAGGAGGTATTAAAGGTGTTTCCGCAGTATAATGTCTGGGACAGGTGGCTTAAGGAAAACGGCCCGGGTATACTTCTGAGGGGAGAAGGAAGCTGAAAAAGGATACGGAAGGATCAGAAAGGCACGGATCAAAGGGTGACAGGCTATGAACAAAGAGATATCTGAATTATTTATGTACGGAAGCCTTGATGAGAACAGCATCTTAAGCAGGCTGGGCGAGATCTTTGAGGTGATGGGAGAGGGGGATTACAATAAATCCCGTGTGGTAAGGGACATAAAGGTACAGCTGAAAAGGCTTCTGGTACTTGCCACGGATTACGGATTTGATAAAAATCTCTGGCATAATTACATTGCATTTTTCCTTATGACAAGTGAGAATCCATTTTCACTTGTGTGTGAAAAAAGCAGGATCACAGAGGGTACGGTCACGACCATCGTTAAGGAGGATCTTGCCAGGATAAGGAGGCTGTTTTTTTATGATTTTTCCGCTGTTGAAGAAGAGCTTGGAACAGACTGCTTCTCCATCCTGACCGATTATCATGCCGTGAAAAAAAACAGGAAGATATACAACTGGAGCGTAAGCGAGAAGGTACAGAGTCTGTCCGAGCGGCTTGAGGGCACAGAGGATGATGAGGACTTTTACAGAGCGGTAACAGATTTTTACCATGACTACGGAGTAGGTCTTTTCGGACTGAACAAGGCCTTCCGTATCGAGGAAACAATGTCCGGGGGGATCGAGTTTACCGCGATAAATAATATGGATGTGACGACACTTGACGACCTTGTGGGATATGAGCTGCAGAAGCAGAAGCTCATAGAAAATACCGAGGCCTTTGTAAGCGGAAGCAAGGCTAACAATGTGCTGCTTTTTGGTGACAGCGGGACCGGTAAGTCAACCAGCATCAAGGCCATAATCAATCAGTATTATGACAGGGGACTGAGAATGATAGAGATCTACAAGCATCAGTTCAGGCATCTGTCGGAGATAATATCAACGATCAAGAACAGGAATTATAAGTTCATCATTTATATGGACGACCTTTCCTTTGAGGAAAACGAGGTCGAATATAAATTTCTTAAGGCCGTCATCGAGGGAGGAGTGGAGACCCGTCCCGATAATATACTGATCTATGCCACATCCAACCGGCGGCATCTTATCAGGGAGACCTGGAATGATAAGAATGACAATACGGGCGAAGAGGATATCCATCATTCCGATACGGTTGAGGAGAAGCTGTCCCTGGTAAGCCGCTTCGGTATCACCATCGGCTATTCGAAGCCTGCCCCGAAGGAGTATGAGAATATAGTTGTGACCCTCGCAGAAAGGGCGGGGCTTCAGATTAATGAGGATGTCCTTAAGAAGGAGGCAATGAGGTGGGAAATGTCACACGGAGGCATTTCCGGCAGAACGGCACAGCAGTTTATCAATTACCTGATATATCAGCATGAGAAGGAGGCTTGACAATACACCGCGGACTGATGTATACTTCTTTTCTGTAAAGACAAAGGCGTCTTGGAGATGATCTCCGGGACGTTTTTTTTTGCGCGATAAAGCCGGAAAATGGCCGACGTGCTTGCACGATCGGGCACTTGACGGGCAACGCGTCAATCGGGCAGATGTTTTTGCTGCCCGATTGCGCGATAAAGCCGGAAAATGGTTTCAAAAACGGGACCGGAGCAGACAAGGAGGTATGGCATGTGTTCAATTCTGGGGTTCTGCGGACAGGACAGTGAATATGAAAGGATAAAGGAGGCTCTTAAGAAGACCGCCTCGAGAGGACCGGACGCCAGCCGGATAATCAACACGGATAACGGGTGGCTTGGCTTTAACCGTCTTTCTATAATGGGACTGACGGAAGCCGGTATGCAGCCCTTCCTGTACGGCGGCAAAAATACCCTGATGCCCTCCGTAACTTCCGATACGGAGGAGATAAGGATGGACGGCTCCTGTGAGATCGTTCTGGTCTGCAACGGTGAGATATACGGCTTCCGTCCGGTCAGGGAAGAGCTTATAAAAAAGGGCTACACCTTTGCGAGTGATTCCGACTGCGAGATACTCCCGGCCCTGTACCGGGAATACGGAGTGGAAATGTTTGGAATGCTGGATGCGGAATTTGCGCTGATACTCTATGACGCGGCGGAAAACAGTTATATCGCGGCCAGGGATCCGATAGGCATAAGGCCCCTTTACTACGGCGTTACAGGGGCGGGAACCTATGTGTTTGCATCGGAACCCAAAAACCTGGTCGGGCTTTCGGATAAAATATATCCGTTCCCTCCCGGGCACTATTTTAAGGACGGAAAATTCACGGAATACAGGGACATGTCACGGGTAGTTCGCGTAAATAACGATGACATGGATACAATATCCGTTAAGATACACGAGCTGCTGACGGAGGGAGTAAGAAAAAGGCTGGATTCCGATGCCCCGGTGGGCTTTCTGCTTTCGGGCGGACTTGATTCCTCCCTGGTCTGCGGGATCGCGGCGCGGCTTTCCGATAAGCCCCTTAAAACCTGGGCCATCGGAATGGATATAGATGCCATAGACTTAAAGTATGCGAAGGAGGTCGCCGATTATATACACTCAGAGCATCATGAGGTGATCATCTCAAAAAGGGATGTGCTTAACGCGCTGGAGCCGGTCATAGAGGCACTTGGGACCTACGATATCACGACCATCAGGGCATCTGTCGGAATGTACCTGGTCTGTAAGAGCATACATGAATCCTCAGACATCCGGGTCATAATGACAGGGGAGATCTCGGATGAGATATTCGGATATAAATATACGGACTTTGCTCCGAACGCCGCCGAATTTCAGAAGGAGGCCGAGAAGAGGATCCGTGAGCTCCATATGTACGACGTACTGCGGGCGGACCGCTGTATCAGCGTCAACTCCCTTGAGGCCCGTGTGCCCTTTGGAGATCTTGAATTTGTGGAATACTGCATGTCGATCGACCCGGAAAAAAAGCTGAACCGTTATGGTAAGGGAAAGTATCTTTTAAGGCGTGCCTTTGAAAAGGACGGGCTCATTCCGGAAAGCATACTCTGGAGAGAGAAGGCGGCATTCTCCGACGCGGTAGGTCATTCCCTGAAGGACGATCTCTGCGAGCTTGCCGAAGAAAGATATTCGGACGAGGAGTTCAGGGAGGGGATAAAACGGTATGAGCACGCAAGGCCCTTTACGAAGGAGTCGCTCATGTACCGTGATATCTTTGAGAGGTTCTATCCCGGTCAGTCACAGATGGTCAGTGATTTCTGGATGCCGAACAGGAGCTGGAAGGGCTGTGATGTGAACGATCCCTCCGCGAGGGTCCTCTCAAACTACGGTGCAAGCGGAGAATGAACAAACGGCAAAGGCATTAAAGACGGTGGATAAAGGCTATGATGTATGACAGAAAGCTGATCCTTGAGGATGGAAGTGAATACGCGGGTACAGGCTTCGGGGCCGGAGGGGACAGGGTATGCGAGATAGTTTTCAATACCTCAATGACCGGCTATCAGGAGATACTCTCTGATCCGTCTTACACGGATCAGGGGGTAGTGATGTCCTATCCGCTCATCGGCAATTACGGTATTACGGATGAGGATTTTGAGAGCAGGTTTATAGCGCCCTCTGCGCTCATTGTAAGGGATCTTGACGAGAATCCCTCAAATTTCAGGGCCACAAGGACCCTTTCGGAGCTGCTTTCGGAAAACGGCGTACCGGGTATTTACGGGGTGGATACGAGAAGGCTCATAAAAAGCATTAGGGATATTGGCACAAGAAGAGCGCTTGTGACGGATATCTCAACTAAGGCCTCAGACGGCCTTAGGATAATTACGGAAGCCAAGCCGCGACACGACGCGGTAAAACGGGTGAGTACGGTAAAACGGGTGTACAGCAGAACCTCAAACCCGAGATTTCAGGTGGCGGTAATAGACTGCGGGGTAAAAACAGGCATTATCCGTATGTTGAACCGGAATAAATGCAACGTTACGATAGTTCCCTATGATACAAAGGCCGAGGAGATCCTTTCGCTTTCTCCTGACGGTGTCCTTATCTCAAACGGGCCGGGAGACCCGATGGATGTTTTTGAGGTGACAAAGACACTGAGACAGCTGCGCGGAAGGCTTCCGATGTTCGGGATATGCCTGGGGCACCAGCTGTTGGCGCTGTCCTTTGGAGCAGAGACCTTTAAGCTTAAGTTCGGACACAGGGGCGGGAATCATCCGGTAAAGGACCTGAGAACGGGGAAAATAGTGATCACGAGCCAGAATCACAGCTATGCCGTAAACGAGAGGTCACTGGAGGGAACCGGGCTTAAGGTGTCTCATATCAATCTTCTGGACAACACCGTAGAGGGACTATACAGTGACGAGGACAGACTGTTTTCCGTACAGTTTCACCCGGAGAGCGCGCCGGGACCTGATGACAGTGCCTTTCTGTTCAGGCGTTTTACGGAGCTCATGGAAATGGGAAACGGCCGTTAGCATAGCCGGACGGTGAGGAGAAAACCGAGGCGGGGGAGATCATGCCAAAGCGAAAGGATATCAAAAAAATACTGGTTATAGGGTCTGGGCCGATAGTGATCGGACAGGCGGCGGAATTTGATTACGCGGGGACCCAGGGCGCGTTAGCGCTTAAGGAGGAGGGGTATGAGGTCATACTTGCAAACTCCAACCCCGCCACGATCATGACGGATCACGCCATTGCGGACAAGGTGTATATGGAGCCCCTTACCCTTGAATATATGGCAAGAATATGCCGCTATGAGCGGCCTGATGCCATATTGCCGGGTATCGGAGGACAGACCGGCCTTAATCTTTCACTGCAGCTTTTTGATAAGGGAGTCCTGTCGGAATGCGAGATCGAGCTGTTGGGCACCGATGCGGAGAGCATCCGCAGGGCTGAGGACCGTGAGAGCTTCAAGGAGCTTTGTGAAAAGCTTAACGAGCCTGTAGTTCCGTCTTACATAACAACAAGCATAGAGGAGGGGCTTGCCGCGGCGGAAAGGATCGGGTATCCGGTCATTTTGAGACCCGCCTTCACTCTCGGGGGGAGCGGCGGAGGCTTTGCCTTAAGCAGCACCGAAATGTACGCAAGGATGAAGCATGCGCTTTCCCTGTCTCCGGCTCATCAGGTGCTGGTGGAAAAAAGCATAAGGGGCTATAAGGAGATAGAGTATGAGGTTATAAGGGACGGGAATGACACAGTCGTCACGGTCTGCAATATGGAAAACCTGGACCCGGTGGGTATACACACAGGAGATTCCATTGTAGTGGCACCGAGCCAGACACTGACCAATAAGGAATACCATATGCTCAGGGACAGCGCCGTAAGGCTCATAAGGGAGCTGAAGGTAAAGGGCGGCTGCAATGTGCAGTTTGCACTTGATCCGGAATCCTTTGCTTATTACGTCATAGAGGTAAACCCCAGGGTCTCAAGATCCTCGGCACTGGCATCAAAGGCCACAGGCTATCCTATCGCAAGGGTCTCGGCAAAGATAGCCGTGGGCATGAATCTTGATGAGATACGGCTTATAAACACACCGGCCTGCTTTGAGCCGTCACTGGATTATGTCGTAACAAAGATGCCGCGCTTCCCCTTTGATAAATTCACACATGCCTCGAATGTCCTGTCTACGCAGATGAAGTCTACTGGTGAGATCATGGGCATCGGAAGGACGATGGAGGAAAGCCTTTTAAAGGCAATACGATCCCTGGAGGACGGGAAGAACCATATCCATCTGGAAAAGTTCGATCTTAATAAGCTGTCTGACAGGCCCTGGCCGGAAAACCGCAGGGAGGCTCTGGAAAAGCTCCTGAAATATATCGAGGAAGGAACGGACGACAGGATATATGCGATCTCTGAGCTTCTGTGGCTGGGAGCGGACCCTCAGACTATCTACACAAGGACCGGGATCGACATGTTCTTTCTCGACAAGATAAAAAAGATAGTGGATTTTGAAAAAAAGCTGCAGGAGACGGCTAAGGGCACGATGTGCGGGCAGATCGGCGCGGACAGGAAAGGCCCTTCAAAGGAGCTTCTGTCAGAGGCGAAGCGTATGGGATTTTCCGATCCGTATATCGCCGAGCTTACCGGATGCTCTGCCGGGGACATCAGACAGCTCAGGAAGGCCATGGGGATCTGTCCGGTTTATAAGATGATCGATACCTGTGCCGGGGAATTTGAAAGCTACGTGCCTTATTTCTATTCCACCTATGAGGAGGAAAACGAGTCGGTCGTTTCGGAAAACAAAAAGATACTGGTCCTGGGCTCGGGGCCGATACGGATAGGGCAGGGAGTGGAATTCGACTACTCTACGGTTCATGCCGTCAAGACCATACACAGTCTCGGATATGAGGCTATCGTTATAAACAATAATCCCGAAACGGTCTCGACGGATTATACCACGGCGGATAAGCTCTATTTTGAGCCTCTTACTCCGGAGGATATTTTAAATGTCATCGATCTGGAGAAGCCCCTGGGAGTGATCGTCTCTCTCGGGGGGCAGACAGCGGTGAACCTTGCGGAAGCCCTTGAGAACAACGGGGTAAGGATCATAGGAACAGGGTCGGATTCGATATTCCTTTCGGAGGACCGGGATGCTTTTGAGGATGTTCTCAAAAAGCTTGATATTCCGCGCCCGGAGGGCCTTGCCGTTACAGAGCTCAGGGAGGGTCTTGCCGCGGCGGAAAGGATAGGCTACCCTGTTCTGGTGCGTCCGAGCTTTGTCCTCGGCGGACGGGCGATGGAGATAGCTGCAAACGATGAGATGCTTTCAAAATACCTGAAAAATGCCCTGGCCGCGGCGCCTGACAAGCCGGTGCTGGTGGATCAGTATATTACCGGAAAAGAGGTGGAGGTGGACGCGATCTGTGACGGGAAGGAGGTCTTTTTGCCCGGCATCATGGAGCTCGTTGAGAGGACCGGCGTCCATTCGGGCGACAGTATAAGTGTGTACCCGCCCTATTCGATCTCCGAACAGGTTCAGGAGACCATCGCGGATTATACAAAAAGGCTCGGACTTGGACTTGGGATCGTAGGCCTGTACAACATCCAGTTTATAGTAGACAGTAAGGAGAAGGTGTATATCATAGAGGTCAATCCGAGAGCCTCAAGAAGCGTTCCCTTTCTTTCGAAATCCACCGGGGTCTCTCTTGTGGATATAGCGACAAGGGTAATGCTTGGCATCAGTCTGTCAGAGCAGGGCTTATCGGGGAAGGTGCTTTTAAGGAGAGGCTTCTGGTACGTCAAGGCTCCGGCCTTCTCCTTTGAAAAGCTGAACGGGATGGATGCCTATCTCTCACCGGAGATGAAATCGACGGGTGAGGCGATCGGATATGACATGAGCCTTAAGAGAGCGTTTTACAAGGCACTTAAGGCATCCGGGATAAAAATGAAGGAGTATGGGACCGTCATTGTGACTCTTGCCGATGAGGACAAGGAGGAGGCCCTGCCTCTGATAAGACGTTTTTATGACCTGGGCTTTAACATAGAGGCTACGGCGGGGACCGGAAGGTTTTTAAAGGAGCACGGGATAAGGACACGGATACGGGGCAAGCTCAGTGAAGGGAGCGACGAGATATTAAGATCCATCCGTGCCGGTTATGTAAGCTATATCATAAACACAAGGGCGATCCTTTCGGGCGTGCATTATGAGGACGGCGCCGCCATCAGGAGCGAGGCGATACAGAACGGTATCACGATGTTTACTTCCCTTGATACCGTAAGGATACTCCTGAGCATCCTGGAGGATATAGTGCCGGGCATATCCGTGATCTGAGGGCAGCCCAGACAGGGCAATCGCTTAATACCTCAAGGCTGTGTGGAATATGCTGATCATAAGAAAGCCCGTCTCTTCGCGGCTGCAACCTCACTAAACTCAGATCCGGACTTTTTATGATCTGCATATCCCGTCGGAGTTATGAGGGTATTAAGCGATTGCCCGGCAGTCCTGCACAAAATACTTGACAATAGACAGATTTGGAAGTAACATACACATTCGTAAGGACAACGGCGTCTTGGAGATGATCTCCGAGGCGCCGTTTTCGTTTCGCGGGAGCGAAAGAGAGGAGGGCGTTATGAAAGAAAAGAGTATACCGGAGATTTTCGGCTCAATGGTGTTTGACGACAGAGAGATGCGTGCCAGGCTCTCATCAGACGTATACAGGTCACTCAGGAGGACGATCGATGAGAATGAAAGGCTTGATCCGGAAGTGGCAAGCGCTGTGGCCTCAGCCATGCGGGAATGGGCGGCGGAGCGGGGGGCGACCCATTTCACACACTGGTTCCAGCCCCTTACGGGAGTGACGGCGGAGAAGCATGACAGCTTTATCACACCATCACCGGACGGAGGAGTGATCATGGAATTTTCGGGCAAGGAGCTCATAAAGGGAGAGCCCGATGCTTCCTCCTTCCCCTCGGGCGGGCTAAGGGCAACCTTTGAGGCAAGGGGCTATACGGCCTGGGACCCTACCTCCTATGCCTTTATCAAGGATCACACCCTGTGTATTCCGACTGCCTTCTGTTCCTATTCCGGCGACGCGCTGGATAAAAAGACCCCGCTGCTTCGTTCGATGCAGGCCCTGAACAGGCAGGCAAAAAGGATACTGAAGCTTTTCGGAAACGAGGCAAAATACGTCAGAACCAACGTGGGGCCCGAGCAGGAATATTTTCTTATCGATGAGAAGATGTATAACTTAAGACCCGACCTGGTGTATACAGGGCGTACCCTCTTCGGAGCGATGCCTCCTAAGGGCCAGGAGCTGGATGATCACTACTTTGGCGTGATAAAGCCAAGGGTCACGGCCTTTATGGAGGATCTTAACAGAGAGCTCTGGAAGCTTGGAATACTGGCAAAAACGGAGCACAATGAGGTCGCCCCGGCGCAGCATGAGCTGGCACCGATCTTTTCGACCACCAATGTGGCGACGGATAACAACCAGCTGATGATGGAAATGATGCAGAAGGTCGCAAGGAAGCACGGAATGGTGTGCCTGCTTCATGAAAAGCCCTTTGCCGGGGTGAACGGCTCCGGAAAGCATAACAACTGGTCTATGGCGACGGATACCGGCGCAAACCTTCTGTCTCCCGGCGAGACCCCCTATGAAAACGCGCAGTTTCTGTTGTTCCTGTGCGCGGTCATACAGGCGGTGGATGATTATCAGGATCTGTTAAGGCTGTCGGTGGCAACGGCAGGGAACGATCACAGACTTGGAGCAAACGAGGCGCCTCCGGCCATCATTTCCGTATTTCTGGGAGATGAGCTTTCGGCTGTATTAGACGCCATAAAGACCGATACACCCTATCAGGGAGCGGAAAAGGTGATAATGAAGCTGGGCGTCCATTCTCTTCCGAGATTTTCAAGGGACAACACGGACCGCAACAGGACCTCTCCCTTCGCCTTTACGGGAAATAAGTTTGAATTTCGTTCCCTCGGCTCAAGCAACAGCATCGCATGCTGCAACATGATGCTGAACGCGGCCGTTGCGGAAAGCTTAAGGCAGTATGCGGACAGGCTTGAGGGGGCGGAGGATTTTGAGACTGCGCTTCATGAGCTCATAAAGGAGACCGTTAAGAAGCATGAGAGGATATTGTTTAACGGAAACGGCTACGGAGAGGAATGGGTGAAGGAAGCCACAGAGGTAAGGGGCTTATCAAACCTTAAGACCACGGCAGATGCCATGCCTCATCTTCTGGATAAGAAGAATATGGATATGCTGATCGCCCATAAGGTGTTTACCGAAACGGAGCTGCACTCCAGATGTGAGATCATGCTGGAGAATTACTGTAAGAGCGTCAACATAGAGGGACACACCATGGTAGATATGGTGAGAAAGAATTACCTTCCCGCGATAGAGGGCTATATAGGAAGCCTTGCGAGGAATGTCTCTCTTTTGAAATCGGTAAGCGGCAGGATAAAATGCACCTATGAGATCACGACGGCGGAAAAGCTGTCTGAGCTTTCCGACAGTATCCTTGAGAAGACGGACGCTTTGGAAAAGGCCCTTCTTTCCTTGAAGAGCTGTGAGGACATCATAAAAACCTCCGTGGCGGTAAGGGACGAGGTCCTGCCTGCGATGGAGGAGCTGAGGAAGGATGTGGACGCGGCGGAGATCCTTACAAAGGAGGACTGCTGGCCCTTCCCAAGCTACGGGAAGCTTTTGTTCAGCGTATATTAAACGGATAAGATAACGGTCTTTTATAAAAGGGTCATCCCACAATGGCGTGGTACATTGCTGGGATGGCCTTTTATTGTGAAGGCAGTGGTGCCTTTGTGGTGACCCGGGAGGGCCCTGAGTGAAAGAGGAGGAGAAATATTATGACAGAGGAGATTATGGAAATTCTTAAAGGTGAGATCTTTTCGGTGTGGTTTCTTGCAGGAGCTGCCCTTGTGTTCTGGATGCAGGCCGGGTTTGCAATGTGTGAGGCCGGGTTTACCAGAGCAAAGAATGCGGGCAACATCATCATGAAGAATCTGATGGATTTCTGCATAGGGACTGTGATGTGGTTTATCTGCGGAGCATCCCTTATGCTTGGCCCCGATATCCTGAATGGCTTTGCGGGCGGCTTCAGCTTTGATGTGTTTACAGATTACGGAGGCTTTGATTACTCGGCCTTTGTGTTTAACCTTGTGTTCTGCGCCACCACGGCAACGATCGTTTCGGGGTCGATGGCGGAAAGGACAAAATTCTCAAGCTACTGTGTTTACTCGGCGGTGATCTCAGCCGTGATCTATCCAATAGAAGCCCACTGGACCTGGGGAGGCGGATTTCTTGCAAGGTGGGGTTTTCATGATTACGCGGGCTCCAACTGCATACATATGGTGGGCGGGATCTGTGCCTTTATCGGCGCATGGCTGCTGGGACCCAGGATAGGAAAATTTGAAAGAGACAGGAGCAATAAGGTGACGAAGGTCAACGCTTTTCCCGGCCATAACCTGGTCATCGCGGCCCTGGGTGTATTTATTCTCTGGCTTGGCTGGTATGGCTTTAACGGCGCCGCGGCGACCGATGTTCCGACCCTTGGCTCGGTATTCCTGACAACGACCGTTGCGCCTTCCGTAGCTACCGTAGTGTGTATGCTCTTTACCTGGATAAAATACGGAAAGCCTGATGTGTCGATGTGTCTTAACGCTTCCCTTGCGGGGCTTGTTGCCATCACCGCGCCCTGCGATGTGGCGGACTGTGCGGGAGCGGCCGTCATAGGGGCGGTCTCCGGCCTGCTCGTGGTATTCGGTGTGTGGTTCAACGATAATGTCACTCATGTAGACGATCCCGTGGGAGCGGTAGCGGTACATATGCTGAACGGTATCTGGGGTACCCTTGCAGTCGGGCTCTTTGCGACGGATACGGCTCCGGGCTTTGCGGTGGCAGGGATACAGGAGGGCCTGTTTTACGGAGGAGGCTTTGCCCAGCTCGGAAAGCAGCTTGGCGGGATGCTTGTCACAGCCTTATGGACGGTCGTTACCATCTATATAGCCTTCATGCTCATAAAGAACACGATAGGGCTTCGGGTCTCTGAGGAGGAGGAGCTTATAGGACTTGATGCGACGGAGCACGGACTGCCTTCCGCATATGCCGGCTTTTCCATCATGGATATTTCAAACACGATGACCATGGAGGTAAATGAAAATACAAATCTCGGCTCGGACAGCTACGAGGAAGCGTCAGAGGCACGGAAAAACGCGGCCGTAAGGGTGGTGCGGGCCGATGAGGCAGCGGTGCCGGAGATGGTAAGCGGCATTTCCAAGGTCGTCATTATAGCAAAGCTTTCCAGGTATGATGTGTTAAAGAGAGCAATGAACGACCTGGGCGTGACCGGCATGACCGTGACGCAGGTAATGGGCTGCGGAGTCCAGAAGGGAGCGGGTGAAAAATACCGTGGTGTAGAGATAGATACTACACTTCTTCCGAAGGTGAAGCTGGAGGTCGTGGTAAGCGCCATCCCTGTGGACAGGGTGGTTGAGACCGCGAAGAAGGCTTTGTATACCGGCCATATCGGGGACGGGAAAATCTTTGTATATCCGGTGAGCAGGGTAGTCAAGATAAGGACCGGAGAGGAGGGCTTTGCGGCGCTGCAGGATGTGGAATAGGTATTTTTCGTGAAAGGCGGCAGACAGGGAGCCGCATGTTTTCCTTGACATCTCTGCTTCGATAAGGTAATCTTATGAATCAGAAGCAAGGGCGCTTCGGGTGTTGTTTACTCGAGGTGCCCTTTTCTGTTATCGCAGGGCCGCCGAAAGGAAGATGTCATAAAAGCTGACCGGGCAGATGCGTGATCTTAGAGGCTTGCAGTTTTACGGAGGAAACATGGAATACACATTTGAAGAGGTAATGAAATACATCGAGGAGGAGGATGCCAAGTTTATCCGTCTGGCCTTCAGGGATGCCTTCGGGGTACAGAAGAATATTTCCGTGATGCCGACTGAGATAAAAAAGGCTTTTACTGAGGGGATTCCCATAAATGCAAGGGCGATAGCCGGCTTTGAAGACTGTCCGCACGCTGCTCTTTACCTGAAGCCGGATTCCTCAACGCTTGCGGTGCTTCCGTGGAGGCCGGACAGCGGAAGGGTACTGAGGATGTTCTGCGACCTCTGCACAAGGGAGGGGGAGGAGTATAAGTCTGATACCAGATACATCCTGAAGAATGCCATAAAAAAGGCGGAGCATGAGGGAGTCGAATTCCGCTTCGGTTCGGAAACGGAATTTTACCTGTTCCAGAAGGATGATGAGGGACGGCCCACAAAGATGCCCTATGACATGGCAGGATATATGGATATAGCGCCGCTTGACCGGTGTGAAAACATAAGAAGGGAGATAAGTCTTACGATCGAAAGGATGGGTCTTACACCTGAGCGGTCCCATCACGAAAGCGGCCCGGGACAGAATGAGATAGACTTTCATTACGGAAAGCCGTTAAAGGCCGCGGATCAGATGACCACCTTTAAGATGGTGGTAAATACGATAGCCGACCTGTACGGCCTTACAGCGGATTTTTCCCCGATGCCCCTTGAGAACAAGCCGGGAAACGGCTATCACATCAATATATATGCCGAAACCCGTGACGGCAAGGATATCGTGAGGCATGCCGCCGCGGGGATCCTTGAGAGGATACGAGATATCACGCTGTTCTTAAACCCCGCCGATGCCTCCTACAGCCGTTTCGGAAACGGTACCGCACCGGACAGGGTGAACTGGTCGGGTGCGGGTGAATCCGAGCTTCTGTATATAGAAGCCGCTAAGGAGAGGACAAGAGCGGAGTTAAGGTCCCCGGACGCGTCAAGCAACCCCTATCTTGTCTATGCGCTCTTAATATACGCGGGTCTTTCGGGAATAGAAAAACAGTCCGTGCTTCCGCCGGAAATGGATGAGAGCGGACCTCTCCTTCCGTGCTCCAGGAAGGAAGCGGCTGAGCTTGCAAGAAAGAGCGATTTTGTAAGGAGCATTCTGCCTGAGAGTATTCTGAGGGCGTATCTGGGCGGCTGACGGAGGAAGCAGACTATGGCGGAAAGAACAATCATACAACACTCCGTCCTGATCGTTTCTGCCTCCGGACAGCTTGATTCGGTCGTTAAAAAGAACCTTGCCGGGGACATGCTGATGTCTCTTGAAGGAAGGCGCAGCGCGGCAGCTGCCAGACAGAGCTTTCTTGAAAGATATTATGATCTGATCATCGTTGATTCGCCTCTTCCGGACGAATCCGGCACGGGGCTGGTCCTTGATATGAGTGAACAGAGCAATGCCTCCGTTCTCCTGATCACCGAACGGGACAGGTACGAGGAGGTTTTCGATATGGTGGCTCCGGCAGGGGTCTATGTGCTTCCGAGGCCTTTTCCAAGGGGGAGGTTAAGACAGGTGATCCGTTACCTTTTTGCCATCCGTGAAAGGCTTAAGAAACTTGAAAGGAAGCTTGAGCTCAGCGAGGAGAGGCTCCTTGAGGTCAGGGAGGTAAACAGGGCAAAGCTTATGCTTATAGAGAGAAAGCACATGACCGAGGATGAAGCCCACCGTTTTATCGGAAAATGGGCGATGGATCGGGGCATTTCCAGAAAAAGGGCTGCCGAAATGCTTATGGAGGAGTTATGAAACAGGAGATGAAGGATTTATTTGAACGGATAAAGAGAGAAGGCTTATATGATCCGTCGTTTGAGCATGATAACTGCGGGATAGGCGCGATCATCGATATTGAGGGCAGAAAGAGCCATAAGCTGGTATGCGACGCCTTATCCATTGTGGAGAACCTTGAACACAGGGCAGGGAAGGATGCCGAGGGAAAGACAGGCGACGGAGTCGGGATACTGACACAGATCCCTCACAGATTCTTTGTAAAGAAGCTTGAGGAGCAGGGGACAGAGCTTCCCGGGGAGCGGCAGTACGGCGTGGGAATGTTCTTCTTTCCGCAAAATGATCTGGATATGAGACAGGCGAGATCAATGTTTGAGATCATTGTACGAAAGGCCGGGCTTTCCGTGCTTGCCTGGAGGAAGGTGGATTCCGACCCGGGGGTCCTTGGCAGCAGGGCGAGGGAATGTATGCCTCAGATATACCAGGCGTTCATCAGCCGTCCGAAGGAGGTTGCGGATGACCTTGCCTATGACCGTATGCTGTATCTTATCAGGAGAGAATTTGAGCAGAGTAACGTCAACACCTGCGTCCCTTCGCTTTCCTGCCGCACGATCGTATACAAGGGCATGTTCCTGGTGGGGCAGCTTCGGACCTTTTTTACCGATCTTTCGGATGAGGCCTATGAATCGGCGATCGCAATGGTCCATTCCCGGTTTTCCACGAACACGGCGCCGAGCTGGAACAGAGCCCATCCCAACCGTCTGATAGTTCATAACGGCGAGATCAATACCATCAAGGGCAATGTCGATAAGATGTCAGCCAGAGAGGAGACCATGCACACCGATCTGTTTTCCGATGAGGATATGACAAAGGTCCTGCCCGTGATCTCCCAGAGCGGTTCCGATTCGGCCATGCTTGATAATACTCTGGAGTTTCTGATGATGAGCGGTCTTGAGCTGCCGCTTGCGGCCATGATCCTTATACCCGAGCCCTGGGATCACAACGAGACCCTGTCTCAGGAGGAAAGGGATTTTTACCAGTACTATGCGACGATGATGGAGCCCTGGGACGGACCGGCTTCCATCCTTTTTTCAGACGGAGATGTCATGGGAGCCATCCTTGACCGCAACGGCTTAAGGCCCTCCCGCTATTTTGTGACGGACGACGGAAGGCTGGTCCTTTCCTCAGAGACAGGCGTTCTTCCCGTTTCGGAGGAGCATATCATAATAAAGGAAAGGATACACCCGGGCAAGGTGCTCTTAGTCGATACGAAGCAGAAGCGGATCATCCGCGATGAGGAGCTTAAGGAACGCTACGCGAATGCAAGGCCCTTCGGAGAGTGGCTTAACAGCAGGCTTCTTAAGCTCTCGGAGCTTAAGATACCAAACCGCAGGGTGCCGTCCCTTACCGGTACTCAGAGGGCCAGGCTTCAGAAGGCCTTCGGCTACACCTGGGAGAACTGTCACAACAGCATCCTGAGCATGGCCTTAAACGGTACGGAGGCCATCGGCTCCATGGGGGCGGATACTCCGCTGGCAGTGCTTTCCGATCATTACCAGCCCCTTTTCTACTATTTCAAACAGCTGTTTGCGCAGGTGACAAATCCTCCGATCGATGCGCAGAGAGAGGAGATAGTGACCTCAAGGACCGTTTATGTCGGCAAAAACGGAAACCTTTTGGAGGAAAGGCCGGAAAACTGCCAGGTGCTTAAGATCAATAACCCGATCCTTACGGATCTTGATCTGCTGAAGATCGAGGACCTGAAAAGGGACGGCTTCAAGGTCTCGAAGGTGTCTATCCTGTTCTACAAAACCGCGCCGATAAAACGGGTCCTGCAGCATCTGTTCATGGAGGTGGACAAGGCCTATAAGGAGGGAGTGAACATCCTTATTCTCTCCGACAGGGGTGTGGATGAAAATCATGTGGCGCTGCCGTCCCTGCTTGCGGTGGCCGCGGTGCATAAGCATCTGGTGGATACAAAAAAATGCACGGCGATGTCCCTGATCCTTGAGTCGGCCGAACCGAGGGAGGTTCACCATTTTGCGACGCTTTTAGGCTACGGCGCCTGTGCGGTCAATCCTTACCTGGCCCATGCCACCATAGCACAGCTTTTGGAGAATGAGCTTCTTGACAAGGATTACTATGCGGCCGTAAAGGACTATGACGATGCCGTTCTTTCAGGTATCGTCAAGATTGCTTCAAAGATGGGGATATCAACGATACAGTCCTATCAGGGGAGCAAGATATTTGAAGCCGTCGGTATATCCCGGGAGGTCATAGACAGCTGCTTTACGGGAACTGTGAGCCGTGTGGGAGGGATCACCCTTAAGGATATCGGAGAGGCCGCGGACAGACAGCACAGCAGAGCCTTCGATCCGCTCGGACTGTCCGTGGATCTGGAGCTTGATCCGATGGGACGGCATAAGGAAAGAAGCCAGGGGGAGCATCACCGTTATAATCCGCGGACGATCCATATGCTGCAGTGTGCCGCAAGGGAGGGTGATTATGAAAAATTCAGGGAATACACCCGGCTCGTGGATGAGGAACGGACAGGCTTTCTGAGATCGCTTCTGGATTTTGCCTTTCCCGAAAAGGGGATCCACCTTTCCGAGGTGGAGAGTGAGGAGGAGATCGTAAAGCGGTTTAAAACAGGGGCCATGTCCTACGGCTCGATATCCGGGGAGGCTCATGAAGCACTGGCCGTTGCCATGAATCGCCTGCACGGAAAATCCAACAGCGGAGAGGGCGGGGAAAGTGAGGAGAGGATACTTTCCGCAGGAACCGAAAACGACAGGAGCTCCGCGATAAAACAGGTGGCAAGCGGCCGCTTCGGAGTGACAAGCAGATACCTTGTGAGTGCAAGGGAAATACAGATCAAGATGGCCCAGGGAGCCAAGCCCGGAGAAGGGGGGCATCTTCCGGGAAGGAAGGTGTATCCCTGGATCGCAAAAACACGTCATTCTACTCCGGGTGTCAGTCTGATATCTCCCCCGCCGCATCATGATATATATTCCATCGAGGACCTGGCTCAGCTCATCTATGACCTGAAAAACGCAAACAGGGATGCCAGGATATCCGTAAAGCTGGTCTCCGAGGCGGGAGTGGGAACGGTCGCGGCAGGCGTAGCAAAGGCAGGCGCGGGAGTGATCCTGATATCCGGCTATGACGGCGGGACGGGGGCAGCGCCGCTTTCCTCGATCCACAATGCGGGACTGCCCTGGGAGCTGGGACTTGCGGAGACACATCAGACGCTTATCTTAAACGGTCTTAGAAACCGGGTGGTAATAGAGACCGACGGAAAGCTGATGAGCGGCAGGGATGTGGCGATCGCCGCTATGCTTGGGGCAGAGGAATTCGGCTTTGCTACGGCCCCTCTCATCACCCTGGGCTGTGTAATGATGAGGGAATGCCAGTCCGATACCTGTCCGATGGGTGTTGCGACCCAGAACCCCAGGCTTCGGGAGCGCTTCTCGGGAAAGCCCGAATATGTGGAAAATTTTATGCGCTTCATAGCAAGGCAGCTTCGGGAGATAATGGCAGAGCTGGGGGTTCGCACGGTTTCGGAGCTTGTCGGAAGGACCGATCTGTTAAAGCTTAGGGAGAACCTATCGGAAAATGAAAGGAAGCTCGATCTGTCAAGAGTCCTCCTTGACATGTCGGGGGCCGACAGGAGGATGGCTGTTTTTCAGCCTGACCGGCTCTATGATTTCAGGCTGTCCGAGACAAAGGATGAAAGGATACTGCTTTCGTCAGATTCCGTTAAAAGCTCCATCAGGGAAGGAAAAAGCTCTGAGCTGTCCTTAACGCTTGGCAATACGGACAGAGCCTTCGGGACGCTTCTTGGGGCTGAGATCACCAGAAGCAATCCCGAGGGGCTTGCCGATGATACCATAAGGATAAACTGCAGGGGCTCAGGCGGTCAGAGCTTCGGAGCGTTCATACCCAGGGGCCTTACCATAAGGCTTGAGGGCGACAGCAACGATTATTTCGGTAAGGGCCTTTCGGGAGGAAAGCTTGTGATATCCGCGCCGAAGGAGGCGGGGTATGATCCGGGCAGTAATATCCTTATCGGAAACGTTGCTCTCTACGGAGCGACCTCGGGCTATGCCTTTGTTGCCGGCATGGCCGGGGAAAGGTTCGCGATCCGGAATTCCGGGGCAACGGCTGTTGTGGAGGGCGTAGGCGAGCACGGCTGTGAGTATATGACCGGAGGCGTTGTGGTGATATTAGGACCCACGGGCAAAAATTTTGCCGCGGGGATGAGCGGCGGGACAGCCTATGTCCTGGATGAGGAGAACAGACTGTACCGGAACCTGAACAGGCAGCTTGTGAGCATGGAGAGCCTTTCCCACAAGGCTGACATGGAGATCGTAAGGGCTCTGATAGAGGAGCATGTTAAGAATACCGGGTCGGGGAAGGGAAGAGAGATACTGGACAGCTTTGACGCTTTTGTTCCCTGCTTTAAAAAGGTCATTCCCACGGATTACAGGGAAATGCTAAGGCTCATCGCAAAGAACGAGGAGCAGGGCCTTGACACGGAAACGGCAAGGATAGAGGCTTTCAGGGAATTTGTACGGTAAGGAGGAGCCATGGGGAAAACAGCGGGTTTTCTTGAATATGAAAGAAAGGATGCAGAGGTGGTAACGGAGGCGGAGAGGTTAAAGAGCTTTCTGGAATTTCACGGAAGTCTTCAACCGGCGGAGCAGCAGAAGCAGGCCGCGAGATGTATGGACTGCGGGGTTCCCTTCTGCCAGGCGGGGACCATGCTTTCAGGAATGGCTTCGGGCTGTCCCCTGAAAAACCTGATCCCCGAGATCAATGACCTGGTGTACAGAGGAAGGATGGCAGAGGCCTACAGAAGGCTTTCGGTGACTCACAGCTTTCCGGAATTTACAAGCCGTGTATGCCCGGCATTGTGTGAGGCGGCCTGTACCTGCGGGCTCCACGATGCCCCGGTATCCACTAAGGAGAACGAAAAGGCGGTGATCGAGTATGCCTATGAGCATGGGCTCGTAAAGGAGGAGGAGCCGGCTGTCCGTACCGGAAAGAGGGTGGCGGTGATAGGCAGCGGTCCCTCGGGACTGGCGGCGGCACAGCTGTTGAACAGAAGAGGACACGAGGTCACGGTATACGAAAGGAGAGACAGGGTCGGGGGGCTTTTACGCTACGGGATCCCGAACATGAAGCTTGACAAGGCTCTGATAGACCGCAGGGTAAGGCTCATGGAGGAGGCAGGGATAAGGTTTCTGGTCAACTGCGATGTGGGCAGGAGCATCCCCGCGGAGGATATTATCAGGGAATATGACAGCGTTATCCTTGCGTGCGGGGCCTCATCCCCAAGAGACATAAACGCGCCCGGAAGAGACGCGAAGGGTATACGCTTTGCGGTGGATTTTCTGTCCGAGGTCACAAAGAGGCTCTTGGATGAGGGCTTTGATAAGCCTCCTTATGAGCTTGTAAGGGGTAAGGATGTGATCGTTGTGGGGGGCGGTGATACCGGCAACGATTGTGTGGCGACCTGCTTAAGGCTTGGTGCAAGGAGTATAACCCAGCTCGAAATGATGCAGAGCCCCCCAAAGGAAAGGCTTTCCTCTAATCCATGGCCGGAGTGGCCGAGGATACTGAAGGTGGATTACGGACAGGAGGAGGCCATCTGGAGGTTTGGTGCCGATCCCCGTGTATACCAGACTACGGTAAAGGAATTTATAAAGGATAAAAAAGGAAATCTGAAGCAGGCAGTACTTACATCGCTTTTACCGAAGAAGGATGAAAAGACCGGCAGAGTGACCATGGTGCCTAAGGAGAACTCCGAACGCACGGTGCCGGCACAGCTGGTGCTTATAGCCGCGGGGTTTACAGGGAGCGAGAGCTATGTCACAAAGGCCTTCGGAGTGGAGACTGACGCAAGATCCAATGTAAAGACAAAGCCCGGGGATTATGCGTCCTCAAGGGAGAAGGTGTTCACCGCGGGCGACATGCACAGGGGACAGTCCCTGGTGGTATGGGCTGTTTCGGAGGGAAGAAACGCGGCCAGGGCGGTGGACGAGGCATTGATGGGCTATACAAATCTGCGCTAGGCATTAGTGAACGGTTCCGGTCCGTTTGCCGGAAAATGGGAGGACAGGCATGACAAGGATCAATAACAATTTTCTGAAGCTTCCTGGAAGCTATCTGTTTTCGACCATAGGGAAAAAGATCAGGGAATATGAGGCGGCCCATCCCGGAAAAAGGGTGATAAGGCTGGGCATAGGCGACGTGACACAGCCGATCGCTCCCGAGATAATAGGGGCCCTGCATACAGCCGTTGACGAAATGGGAAGGTCTGAGACCTTTAAGGGCTATGCTCCGGATCTGGGGTATGAGTTCTTAAGGAGCGTGATAGCAGAAAAGGATTACAGAGCAAGAGGCTGTGATATATCGGCTGATGAGATCTTCATATCCGACGGCGCAAAATGCGACTGCGCAAACATACAGGAGGTTTTCGGGACCGATAACAGGATAGGAGTGCAGGACCCGGTGTATCCGGTTTACGTCGATTCAAACGTCATAGCCGGAAGGACGGGCCTTTATGATGAAAAAAAGGGGTGCTTTAATGATGTCATCTACATGCCCTGCACCCGGGAAACGGGCTTTGCGCCGGTGATCCCAAAGGAAAGGCCTGATCTCATCTATCTGTGCTTTCCCAACAATCCTACGGGGGCCGTTATTAAAAGGGAGGAGCTTCAGAGCTGGGTGGACTACGCATGTGAAAACGGCTCGGTCATTCTGTACGATGCCGCGTATGAGGCTTACATCACTGAAGAGAACGTGCCACACAGCATATTTGAATGTGAGGGCGCGAGGGAATGCGCGATAGAATTCCGCTCGTTTTCAAAAACCGCCGGGTTTACCGGGCTGAGGCTGGGCTTTACCGTCATTCCGAGATCCCTTAAGGCAGAGGGCGTCAGTATATGGGAGCTTTGGGCCAGACGGCACGGAACCATGTATAACGGAGCGCCTTATATTGTACAGAGAGCGGGTGAGGCGGTCTATTCGGAGGCGGGAAGAAAGCAGGTAAGGGAACAGATAGCATGGTATATGGAAAACGCGGGGATCATATCGGAGGGACTTAAAGAGGCGGGCTTTACGGTTTACGGAGGAGTGAACGCGCCGTATATATGGTTGAAGACACCAAAAAACATGACCAGCTGGGAATTCTTTGATGCCCTCCTTGAAAGGGCAAATGTTGCGGGCACCCCGGGCTCGGGCTTTGGGCCCCACGGAGAGAATTATTTCAGGCTGACTGCCTTCGGAGGAAGAGAGAATACCATAGAGGCAGTTGAACGGATAAAAAAGGCGTTTTAGGAAAGCGGGACCACGATGACAAAATATATTTTCGTAACGGGCGGTGTAGTATCCGGGCTTGGCAAGGGGATCACCGCAGCCTCTCTGGGAAGGCTTTTAAAGGCCAGGGGCCTGAAGGTCGCGGCACAGAAGCTTGACCCGTATATTAATGTTGATCCGGGCACGATGAGTCCCTATCAGCACGGAGAGGTATTTGTGACCGAGGACGGGGCGGAGACCGATCTGGATCTGGGGCACTATGAACGCTTCATAGATGAGGACCTGAACAGGTTTTCCAACCTTACCTCGGGGAAGGTATACTGGAATGTTTTAAATAAGGAAAGAAGAGGAGAATATCTGGGCTCCACCGTGCAGGTCATACCGCATATCACAAACGAGATCAAGGATTTTGTTTACCGGGTAGGGAGGGAAACGGATGCGGACGTGGTGATCACCGAGATCGGAGGCACCATCGGAGATATCGAATCACAGCCCTTTCTTGAGGCGGTAAGACAGATCGCACTTGAAGGGGGAAGAGAAAACAGTCTGTTCATCCATGTAACTCTGGTGCCTTATCTTCATGGCTCAAACGAGCATAAATCCAAGCCTACGCAGCATTCCGTGAGGGAGCTTCAGGGCATGGGGATACATCCGGATATCATAGTGCTCCGCTGCAACGAGCCTCTGGAGAAGGAGCTGCTTAAAAAAATATCCATGTTCTGCAACGTGAAGGAGGACTGTGTGATCGAGAACCGGACGCTTGACAGTCTCTATAAGGCGCCGCTTATGCTTGAGGACTCAGGCTTTTCCGGAGTGGTATGCAGGGAGCTTTCGATAGAGGCTCCGCCGCCTAAGCTTCTTGAATGGAAGACTATGGTGGAGGGTATCGGCCGAATGGACAGAGAGGTCACGATCGGCCTTACGGGAAAATATGTCAGGCTTCATGACGCTTATCTTTCCGTGGCGGAAGCTCTTTCACACGCGGGCTTTGCGCTGGGCGCAAGGGTAAATATAGACTGGATAGATGCCGAGGAGCTTACTGAGGAAAATTACAGGAAAACACTTGACAGGGTGGACGGTATCCTTGTACCCGGGGGCTTTGGCGACAGGGGAGTCGAGGGTATGATCCTTGCCGCAAGGTATGCCAGGGAAGCAGGGAAACCGTATTTCGGGATCTGCCTCGGGATGCAGATCGCTGTCATTGAGTTTGCAAGGAATGTGGCCGGGATAGCCGATGCCTGCTCCGGCGAGTCCTTCGGTAACGCGGAGCATAAGGTTATAGATCTTATGCCCGGGCAGTCTAAGGAGACGGATATGGGAGGCACCCTGCGGCTTGGGAGCTATCCCTGCAGGATAGTGCCGGGCACTCTGATGGAGAGGTGCTACGGTAAGCCTGATATAAGTGAACGGCACAGACACCGTTACGAGTTCAACAACGATTACCGTGAGACGCTTCAAAGAGCGGGGCTTGTCATCTCGGGTCTTTCTCCGGACTGCTCCCTGGTCGAAACGGTGGAGCTTGCGGACCATCCGTTCTTTTTGGGTGTTCAGTATCACCCTGAGTTCAAATCGCGTCCGAACAGGGCGCATCCCCTCTTTAAGGAATTTGTAAGAGCAGCGCTTACTCTGTCTTAGATCGATAAGAGCTTTACATAACAATTATAATGTGCTAAAATCGAGAACGGTTCTCAAATTAGACTTGTTTTTTTACAGGGTGGACATGTAAACCGGCCGCGCGGTGGGCGTGCCCGGGAAAAGGGAGCAGAGGATGGCACTTATAAGCGTTGAAGGGCTGGCAACGGGTTACGAATCCCGCCTGTTAAAGGATGATATAAGCTTTACCGTTGAGGAGGGAAGCTATCTCTGCATAGTCGGCGAAAACGGATCAGGCAAAACAACTCTTATGAAAACACTTCTGAATCTAATAGAGCCTGTTTCGGGCCAGATACGGATGAACGGCCTTACCCATAAGGAGATAGGCTATCTTCCCCAGCAGACGGATGTGCAGAGGGATTTTCCTGCCTCGGTAAAGGAGATAGTCCTGTCCGGCTGCCAGGGAAGATGCGGAATGCGCCCTTTTTACAGCCGGGCCGAAAAAAAGCTTGCCGCAGACAACATGGAAAGAATGGGTATCACAGAGCTTAAGGACAAATGCTACAGGGAACTTTCCGGCGGACAGCAGCAGAGGGTGCTTTTGGCAAGGGCATTATGCGCGGCAAAAAAGGTGCTTCTGCTTGACGAGCCGGTGACAGGGCTCGACCCCAGGGCAGCTATGGAAATGTATGAGGTGATAAGCGGCTTAAACCGTGAGGGCATGACCATCATCATGATCTCTCATGATATAGAGGCCGCCCTGAAATACGCGACGCATATCCTCCACATGGGAAGCAATATTTTCTTCGGCACCAGGGAGGAATATGTAAACAGTGACACGGGCCGGTTTTTTCTCAGGGAAGGGGGAGTACAGGCATGATCAATACGCTTATTGAATATCTCCGTTTTCCCTTTGTACGTTATGCCATCATAGTAGGGGTGCTTATTGCCCTCTGCTCCGCGCTTCTGGGAGTGACCCTTGTACTCAAGCGGTTCTCGTTCATAGGAGACGGGCTTTCACACGTGGCCTTCGGGGCGATGGCCATAGCAGGCGTACTGAATATATCCAATGAAATGCTCCTGGTCCTTCCGGTCACGGTGGTCAGTGCCGTACTGCTCCTTAAAACAGGGAATAACACAAGGATAAAGGGGGATGCGGCGATAGCGATGATATCCGTGGGAGCGCTTGCCTTCGGATACCTTCTGATGAATATATTCTCGACCTCATCCAATCTTTCCGGGGATGTATGCAGTACTCTTTTCGGCTCCACCTCCATACTCACGCTCACGACAAGGGAGGTTGTTCTGTGCGCGGTGCTGTCCATAGCTTCCATCATCATATTCATCCTGTTTTACAACAGGATATTTGCCGTTACCTTCGATGAGAGCTTTGCGAAGGCGGCCGGTCTGAATACAGAGGGCATAAATCTTCTGATAGCAGTGATCATAGCGGTCATAATAGTGCTTGCGATGAACCTTGTAGGCTCTCTTCTCATCTCGGCGCTGGTCATTTTCCCGGCCCTATCCGCGATGAGGATATTCAAAAGCTTTAAGAAGGTCACCATAAGCTCGGCAGTGCTTTCTGTAGTGTGCGCTCTGTCGGGGATACTGGTCTCCATACTGGCGGGCACGCCCACCGGTTCAACGATAGTGGCTGCGGATGTGGTCTGCTTTGCCTTGTGCTGTGCGGCGGGAGTACTGCGCGGTAAAATATAATATAACCGAAAACATCATCCGGGGCTCTTTTGGATCTCGGGGATGCCGATTAAACAGATCGAAAAAGCGGTGTCCGAAAAGTGAGATTTGATTTTGCTAAAATGACTTATAAGAGAAAGATTTTTTGAAGGCCTGTCTTGACAGAAGCCGGGAGGATGATATAATTGATTAGGGTAAGAAAGGCGTTATTTTTTTTGAACGAGAGCGAAACGTTTCGCTTGCATATTTATACGCCGGAGGCGGAAAGCGCATACCGTGCTTTTTCCCCTGCCGGATCAACAGGAGAGCATTATGAGTGAGCTGCTGCTTGGCATAGATATCGGAACATCGGCCTGTAAGGTTGCCGTCTTTGATAAGGACGGAAACGTAGCGGCCCAGGAAAACGAGGCTTATAAGGTATACTATCCGAAAAACGGATGGGCGGAGCAGGCTCCGGAGGAATGGTGGGAGGCGATCTGCTCAGCTGTAAGGAGAGTGCTTGAGGCACCGGAGGTTTCGGCTGAGGATATTAAGGCCATAGGGATAGACGGCCAGAGCTGGTCGGCAATTCCGATAGACAGAGAGCGAAACGTTTTGTGCAACACTCCGATATGGATGGACACCAGGGCCAGGGATATCTGCGACAGGGTAAAGCGGGAGGTCGGAGAGGACAGGATCTTTGAGCTTGCGGGAAATGATTTCCTTCCCTCCTATGTCACTCCTAAGCTTTTATGGTATAAGCAGGAGAGGCCCGAGGTATTTGAAAGGGCTTATAAATATCTTCAGAGCAACAGCTATATAGGAATGAAGCTCACAGGAGAGCTCAGCCAGGATATTTCACAATGCTACGGTCTTCATTTCTTTAATATGAAGGAGCTTTGCTATGACGGTGATATGGCGGAAAGGCTGGGGCTTTCCGTGGATATGGTTCCCGATCCCGTACCCTGCGATCAGGTCATCGGAGAGGTAAGCAGGGAAGCCGCGGCAAAGACAGGGCTTAAGGAAGGCACGCCGGTGGTGGCGGGCGGTCTTGACGCGGCCTGCGGGACTCTGGGAGCAGGGGTCTACAGAGTGGGCCAGACACAGGAGCAGGGAGGCCAGGCCGGAGGGATGAGCATCTGCACCGACAGGGCCCTGGCTCATAAAAGGCTTATCCTCGGCGCCCATGTTGTGCCGGGACTGTGGCTTTTGCAGGGAGGAACCGTCGGCGGCGGCGGTACCCTTAAATGGTTCAGGCAGGAATTCGGGGGAGAGCTGTCCTTTGACGCTCTGACCGGTGAGGCTGAAAAGGTCCCTGCAGGCGCGGAGGGAGTGATATTCCTTCCTTATATGGCAGGTGAACGCTCGCCTGTCTGGGATCCGGATGCAAAGGGAGTCTTTTACGGCCTTTCCTTTGACAAAACAAGGGGACACATGATAAGGGCTCTGCTTGAAGGAGTGGCGTACTCCCTTGAACACAATCTGAGAACCGCCGAAAGCGCGGGAGTAAGGGTCGAGAGCTTAAACGCCATGGGAGGCTCATCAAATTCCGTCCTCTGGACACAGATAAAGGCTGACGTAACCGGAAAGACCATCCATGTGCCGGCCTCGGATACCGCGACCACCCTTGGAGCGGCTATCCTTGCGGGTGTGGGCTGCGGGATATATAAGGACTATGAGGAGGCGGTAGGTAAAACCATAAGGATCACGAGGACTCAAACGCCCGATCCCGGAAACAGAGCCGTCTACGACAGGAGGATGGAGCTTTATTTAAGACTTTATGAGGACCTGAAGGACACCTTCAGGGAATTTGCGGAATAAAAACATTTTTTAAAAGGAGATATTGTTGAAATGAAAGCCGGAGTAGTACACGCAAAAAATGATATCAGGTATGAGGACATCAAAAAGCCGGAGGTGGTCCCGGGAAAGGTCCTTGTAAAGGTCAAGTATACGGGGATCTGCGGTTCGGATGTTCCGAGGGTGAACGGCGATGCCTGTCATTACTATCCGAATGTCCTCGGACATGAGTTTTCAGGGACGGTAGAGGAGGTCGGAGAGGGAGTGTCCTCCGTAAAGCCCGGAGACAGGGTAGCGGGAATACCTCTGGTACCCTGCATGAAGTGTCCGGATTGCCAGAAGGGTAATTATTCTCTCTGCAAAAAATACAGCTTCATAGGCTCGAGGGAGTTCGGAAGCTTTGCGGAATATGTGGTCGTACCCGAAAAGAACGTTGTAAAGTTTGATGAATCAATAGATTTTGATCAGGGAGCCTTTTTTGAGCCCGCTACCGTAGCTCTTCACGGTCTCAGAAGAGTGCCCTATGAGGGCGGCAGGACCGTAGCCATCCTCGGAGGGGGCACCATCGGAATGATGACCATGCAGTGGGCGAAGATCTTCGGAGCAAAAAAGGTGGTGGTGTTTGATATAGTAGAGGAGAGACTTGACCTTGCAAGAAGGCTCGGAGCGGATTACGGGATCAATTCGGGCAGGGAAGGCTTTATGGACGAGGTGAATGAAATCACCGACGGCAGAGGCTTTGATTATGTTTACGAGACTGCCGGGAATACCATCACCATGAAGCTTGCATTTAAGCTTGCCGCAAACAAGGCTCAGGTATGCTTTATAGGAACACCGACGAGAGAGCTTTCGTTTACGGTGGATGAGTGGGAGAACATGAACCGTAAGGAATTTACGCTGACCGGCTCCTGGATGAGCTATTCGGCACCCTTCCCCGGGGACGAATGGGAGCTAGCCGCGTATTATTTCAAGACAGGGCAGCTTAAATTTGACGATTCCTTCATATTTAAGAAGATCCCTCTGTCACAGATCGCCGAGGCCTTTGAGATGTTTAAGACGCCCGGCACCGTAAAGGGCAAGATACTTATAGACAGCGAAGCTTAAGATATCATATTGACTTGTAAGGAGGAAAGAAAAATGGGAGTTGATGCAAGTAAGGTTCCGCAGATCACTTTGAATACCGGTGATAAGGTTCCCTGCATAGGCATGGGTACCTTCGGCTCGGACAGGTTCACGCCGGATCAGGTTTCGAATGCGGTTGCGGGCGCAATACGCGCGGGCTACAGGATGTTTGACTGTGCGGCATGCTACGGCAACGAGGATCAGATAGGAAGGGTCTTCAAGGCCGCCTTTGACGAAGGCGTTGTAGAGAGAAAGGATCTCTACATCATGACGAAGGTGTGGAATGATATGCACAGGGAGGTTGAGAAATCCTGCAGAAAGAGCATTGAGGATCTTCAGTGCGATTATATCGATCTTTTCTTTATACACTGGCCTTTCCCCAACTATCATGCACCCGGATGCGATGTGGATTCGAGAAACCCTGACAGCAAGCCCTTCTCTGTTGCCGAGTTCATGGATACCTACAGACAGATAGAGGCTCTGGTGGATAAGGGCCTGGTACGTCACATCGGCATCTCAAATATGACTATACCCAAGCTGAACGCGGTAATGGACAAATTCAGGATCAAGCCCGTCGCCTGTGAGATGGAGCTTCATCCCTGCTTCCAGCAGCAGGAGCTTTTCGATTATCTTAAAGCCCATGATATCCAGCCTATCGGCTTTATGCCCCTTGGCTCTCCGCAGAGACCGGAAAGGGATATCGTTGCTACCGACATAGCGGATATGCAGGTTCCGGAATTTAAGGCCATCGCTGAAAAGCACGGCGTTCACCCTGCGATAATAGCGCTTAAGTGGGCGGTTCAGAGAGGACAGATACCTATCCCGTTCTCCATTCATGAGATGGAATACACAAGCAACATAGAGTCAACGCTCACCGAGCCCCTTACCGATGAGGAAATGGCCGTGATAGCGACTCTTGAAAAGAACAACCGTCTGGTAAAGGGACAGGTGTTCCTGTGGCCCGGCGCCGATGACTGGCACGCCCTCTGGGATGAGAACGGCGTTATTACAGACTGCCCCGATGCATAAAAGAACATGAGGTTTAGAAGCAATTTTTCCGCACAACTGGGAAAAAGAAAAGTTCAGAAGGAAAAATTGCGTCAGTCAAATTATCCGAATGGTTTTGTAAGCTTATGGCATGATAATAAAGCAGGATAATTTGACCCCTGAGAAAGACGCAATTTTTCCACACAACTGGGAAAAAAGAAAAGTTCAGAAGGAAAAATTGCGTCAGTCAAATTATCCGAATGGCTTTGTAAGCTTATGGCATGATAATAAAGCAGGATAATTTGACCCCTGAGAAAGAGTAAAGGAGCCGGAAACTGCCGACTGCCCAATGTAAAAAACAGAAGAATATAAAAATTTCCGCCTGTGCAGCTGCACAGGCGGAGCAATACAACATACAGGAGAATCAGAAAATGGATGCAATGAGATCGATCTTAGCCAAAAGAAAGGAGGGCATGACCTTTGCGGGCATTCCTTCGTACTGTACGGCCAATGATCTTGTGATAGAGGCCTGTCTGAAGCAGGCAAAGAGATTTGACGATTATATTCTGCTTGAGGCCACCGCGAACCAGGTCAATCAGTTCGGCGGCTATACCGGAATGAAGCCTGCCGACTACCGGGATTTTGTATACAGGATCGCAGACAAGGTCGGCTTCCCAAAGGATAAGATCATTCTTGGCGGAGATCATTTAGGGCCGCTTACCTGGGTGGACGAGCCGGAAAAGGATGCTATGGAAAAGGCCGTTGAGCTTGTGAAGCTCTTCGTATCGGCCGGATATAAAAAGATACATCTGGATACCAGCATGAGAGTCGGTGATGATCCCACAGACAAGCCTCTGAGCGATGAAACGATAGCAAGAAGGGGCGCCGTACTTTACGAGGCCTGTGAGGAGGCATATCAGGAGCTTCTTAAGGAGAATCCCGACGAGCAGAGGCCTGCCTTCATTATAGGAAGCGAGGTTCCTATCCCGGGAGGCGCACAGGAGGTCGAGGATTCCCTTGCGGTCACAAAGCCTGAGGCTGTTGCAAAGACCCTTAAGACCTATGAGGAGCAGTTTGAAAAGCGCGGGATAAAGGATGCGTTTGGGAACATAATAGGGATAGTGGTCCAGCCCGGGGTCGAATTCGGCGACGCCGATTTCTTCAGGTATGACAGGGCGGAGGCAAGAGAACTGACAAGGGCCGTAAAGAAATACGATAATATCGTTCTTGAGGGTCATTCTACAGATTATCAGCCCGCCGAAGCCCTTAAGGAAATGGTTGAGGACGGAATTGCCATACTTAAGGTGGGACCGGCACTTACCTTTGCTCTCAGGGAGGGCCTCTTCGCCCTTTCCATGATGGAAAAGATCCTGGTGCCCGAGGACAGGCAGGCTAGGTTTATAGAGGTCATGGAAGAGACCATGATGAAGAACCCCAAGGACTGGCAGAAGCATTATCACGGAACAGAGGAGGAAAAGGCCCTTAAGAGAAAATACAGCTTTTCCGACAGATGCAGGTATTACTTCGCGCAGCCCGAGATGCAGAAGGCAATAAACAGGCTGTTTGAAAACATGTCGGGGGTACAGATACCCTTGAGCATGCTGCATCAGTATATGCCCTACCAGTACATCAAGGTTAGGGATGGAGTCCTTTCAATGGATCCCAGAGAGCTTGCGGAGGATTTCGTCGTACATGTGACGGAGGATTATAATTACGCGACCAAGCTCAATTACAGCATCGCGGACATTCATATAAAGTAAGAAGATATATTTTTCCTATGTTTTAGTTGCACAGCAGATGAGTTTACGCTATAATCCTTTTGTGTGATTTGAACAAAAAGTAACACTTGTTTTGGCCGTTTTATGCAAAACGCACAAATACTCGAAGAATGTAAAGCATTTCTTCGAAAGGGGGTAAATAGATTGAATAAGATCAAGCAGAATCCTTTTGTCAGAAAGGTGGGTTTTAACAGGGTCATTTTGTTTTGCGTGCTGATCCTCATGTATACCGCCTTCTGTATCCTCGTTCCGGGCTTTTTTGGAAAGGCCAGGATAATGAGCGTTCTTAATTACGTTTATTTCCTTGGCTTTCTGTCACTGGGCGTGACCTTTGTGATCGCCACCGGCGGCATCGACTTTTCCATAGGCCCCGTAATGTTCTGCTGCGCGCTGATCTCGGGGTATACGATGATCTTCAGGGGTGCTCCCGTTATCGTTTCCCTGATAATGAGCATTATCATAGGCTTCCTCTTCGGGCTTTTTAACGGATATCTGGTTGCCTACTGGACGATCCCTCCCTTCATAGTATCCATGGCTTCGATGAATATTGCCAAGGGTATTGCGGCGGTGTACACAAAGACTCAGTCCGTGAGCTGGCCCCTGTCGACCGATCCGGTCAACGGCTGGTTCAGAAGCCTTGTGAGCGCCGGGGGCTTCCCCGTGGGGCTTTTGATATTCCTGATCGCTGCGGTGATCTGCATGGTGATCCTCAACAACACCAAGCCCGGAAGATATATCCTCTGTCTCGGCAGCAACCGCGAAGCGGTAAGGCTGTCCGGCGTGGACACCAAGAAGTGGGAAATGCTTGCCTATGTGATATGCGGAACTCTGGTCGGGATAGCGGCCATATTCTTCGTAGGAGCCTATACCACGGTTCAGCCGGGATACGGCGACCAGTATAACAACGAGGCCATAGCGGGCTGCGTAATGGGTGGAACCTCAATGGCCGGCGGTCTTGCCTCCATAGGCGGAACGGTTATCGGCGTGTTCATAATCTCCCTGCTGCAGGAGGGTATCCTTGCACTGGGATTTGCAAAGGATATACAGCTTATCGTTACGGGTATCATAGTTATTGTCGTCGTATATGCCGATGTTATGGCAAGGCGCAGGAAGAACTAAAGGGCTGAACCGTTACGGAAGGCCTGAACAGGAAGGTACCCGCAGGTACGAAAACTACTACTGAGAGGAGCGGACAAATGAGTGAAGCTATCCTGACAATGGAGAATATCGATAAATCATTTCCCGGTGTGCATGCTCTTGACCATGTTCACTTTGATGTGAGAAGCGGCGAGGTGCACGCTCTCATGGGAGAGAACGGGGCAGGGAAGTCTACCCTGATGAAGGTGCTCACCGGTATCTATTCCAAGGATTCGGGGACGATAACCTTTGAAGGAAGGGAGATCGAATTTCATAATACCAGAGAGGCTCAGGATGCCGGTATAGTTATAGTGCATCAGGAGCTTAACATGGTGGGCGATCTGACCGTTGCCCAGAATATCTTTATCGGACGTGAGTTCATGAAGGGCTTCAGGATCGATGACAAAAAGATGATAGATGAGTCCAACAAGCTTTTTGCCGAGCTTAAGATCGAGATAGATCCAAGAGCCAAGATGAGCGATCTTACGGTGGGCAAGCAGCAGATGTGCGAGATCGCAAAGGCCATCTCACATAAGGCCAAGGTCATCATCTTTGACGAGCCCTCGGCGGCCCTTACGGAGAAGGAGATCGAGGATCTGTTCGTCATAATAAGGGATTTAAGGGCCAAGGGGCTTGCGATAGTTTATATCTCACACCGTATGGACGAGATAAAGGTGATAACCGACAGGGTCACGGTAATGAGGGACGGCGGCTATGTAGGCACTCTTATTACAAGCGAGTGCAGCAAGGAGGATATCATCAACATGATGGTCGGCCGTGTCATCTATGAGGATCCCAAGACCGAGAGCCATGTTCCCAAGGATGCTCCGGTCGTGCTTAAGGTAGAGCACCTTAACGCCGGAAGGATGGTCCAGGATGTCAGCTTCGAATTACGAAAGGGTGAGATACTCGGCTTTTCCGGGCTTATGGGTGCCGGCAGGACAGAGACCGCAAGGGCTCTTTTCGGGGCTGATCCGAAGACCAGCGGAGACATATATGTCAACGGACAGAAGGTAACGATCAATTCTCCCCAGGATGCGGTTAAGCACGGGATAGGCTATCTTTCCGAGGACAGAAAAAGATACGGGATCGTGGTCCAGAAATCCATTACGGAAAATTCCACTATGGCGTCCCTTGAAAACTACATGAACGGAGCCTTCATCAATAAGGCCGAGGAAAAGAAAATAACCGAGAAATACATCAAAGAGCTTGCCACAAAGACACCGAGCCCCGACACTCTGGTGGTCAATCTTTCGGGCGGCAACCAGCAGAAGGTGGTTATCGCCAAATGGCTGGTAAGAAACTGCGATATCCTTATCTTTGACGAGCCTACCAGAGGTATAGATGTAGGCGCGAAGAACGAGATATATAAGCTTATGAACAGGCTCGCCTCTGAGGGCAAATCCATTATAATGATCTCATCGGAGATGACAGAGATCCTTCGTATGAGCGACCGCATAGTTATAATGTGCGAGGGCAAGAAGACGGGTGAGCTGGATATTTCCGAGGCGACTCAGGAAAAGATCATGGATAAGGCAACGCGCGATATCGCATAGGGGGTTTCTTATAATGACAAAGAAAAAATCGATTTTATCAGATCAGAGAGTTATCGTTCTTTTAGTTATCCTGGCGCTGGTGGTCATTTATATGATCTTCAGCAAAGAGTTCAGACAGTACTCATCGATCCTGTCGATGCTGGATTTCTCATACTATGATGTCCTCATGGCGATAGGTGTCACCTTCCCGCTTATCACCGCGGGGGTAGACCTTTCAATAGGTACTGGAATGGTCTGCTATGCGCTTATCGCGGGAAGGCTCATAAGGGATCATAACGTTCCCGTTGTTGTGGCAATGCTTATCTGCATACTGTTGGGGTGCATCGTAGGGCTTGTGAACGGTATCCTTATCGGCGTGATGGGTCTTCCTCCGTTTCTTGCGACGCTTTGTACCTGTATGATAACCCGAGGCATAAGCTCCATGATAATGGCTACACCCTGGCCCACGACGAAGCAGCCCGGAGGGTGGTTCCACTCGATATTCAAGCTTACCTTCGGAACCGGGAGACAGGCCACCAAGATACCGATAGGCTTTGTGCTGGTGGTGGTGCTTGTCCTGGTCATGGAATTTGTCCTTAATCATACCAAGTTCGGACGTTATACCATCGCCATAGGGAGCAACAAGGAGGCTATCACTCTTTCGGGTGTGAATGTAAAGTTCTATCATGTAATGGATTATGTTATCTGCGGAATGTTCGCGGGTATCGCGGCCATAGCCTATGCGGCGGTGGTTCCTACGGTACAGCCGGGTACCGGAGCGGGTCTTGAGCTTGACGCCATAGGAGGTGTATTTGTAGGAGGAGTTTCCGCTACCGGAGGTTACGGTTCGGTGCTCGGAACCCTTGCGGGAGTCTTTGTCATCGTCCTTCTTAAGACGGGACTTCCCTATGTGGGCCTTCAGGCCAACTGGCAGCAGATAATCACCGGTGCGGTCCTTATAGGTGCGGTCATCATCGATGTTATCAAGAGGAGAAGGCTGGCCAAGGAGCAGTGATATGATATGCGGCGCATAAGCGCTTCATATAAAGAATTAATTTTAAAAAGGAGAGAAAAGTATGAAAAAGAAATTACTTGCTACGTTACTTAGCGCGACGTTAGTGGCATCGATGCTTGCAGGCTGCGGCGCAGCGGCACCGGCATCGGCACCGGCTGAGGCACCTGCGGCGGAAGAGGCAGCTGAGGCTCCCGCAGAGGAAGAGGCTCCCGCAGAGGAAGCAGCTCCCGCAGAAGAGGCAGCGGAAGAGGCAGAGGCTCCTGCGGCAGCAGGCGGATCAGGCGAGTTCACCAGCGGAACACAGTTTGATGGTGTAGTAGCCAAGGAAGCTTACGAGTTCCCTGTAGACGTTAAGTCATTCCAGTCAACCTACTGGCAGGCAGCTCTTACAGGTATGGACATGGCAGCCGCAGAGCTTGGCGTTACCTACAATGCTCATGGCCCCAACTCCGAATCAGACATAGCTGATCAGGTAAATATGCTTAATTCTGACATTAACAGCAATCCTCCCGGAATCGCTCTTGCAGCATGCGATACGACATCTGTTCTTGATTCCTTAAAGGACTGCGCAGACAAGGGTATCCCTGTTATCGCTTTCGATACAGGTGTTGCTGATGCTCCCGAGGGCTCCATCGTAGCTACCATCGCTACTGATAATGTCCAGGCCGGTGAGGTTGCTGCCGAGAATATGTATAAGGCACTTAAGGATGTCATCGCTTCCGCTGAGGCTCAGGTAAGGATCGGTGAGGTAAACCAGGATGCTACGGCTCTTAACATCCAGCAGAGAGGCATGGGCTTCATCAACAAGATCGTTGATCTTATCGTTGCAGACGGAAAGACCGTTGCTGTTGTTGGTAACGAGTTATATGTAAACAAGGCTAAGGAAGCTCACAGCGATCTTGCTGACGAGGCTTCAGCTGATGTTGTTATCGAAGTTGCTGTTCCTGCACAGACTACTGTTGAGCTTTGCTCCACAGCTGCACAGGCTATCATGAGTAAGTCAGATACGATCGGTATCTTCGGTTCCAACCAGACCGCGGCAGAAGGTGTTCTTGCAGCTGATGCAAACCTTTCAATCCTTGGCTCTGATCCTGCAAACGGCGACGTTATCGGTATCGGATTTGATGCCGGCTCAATAATCAAGGGCGCTATCGAGGATGGCACGATGTATGGTGCTGTTACCCAGTCTCCTCTGATGATGGGTTATTATACACTTTATGGTCTTACAATGGCTGCTAACGGCGATACCGTTGAGGATTTCCCGACAGCAGGTTATTGGTATGACGCTTCCAACATGAACGATTCCACGATCGCTCCTAACCTTTATGACTAAGCTTGAAATTTCTTCCGGAAATTTCAAGCAAACCCAAGCTTCTGAAAGAAGCGAAGGGTAAGTTTGAAATTTCTTCCGGAAATTTCCGGCAAACCCAAGCTTCTGAAAGAAGCGAAGGGTAAGTTTGAAATTTCTTCCGGAAATTTCAAGCAAACCCAAGCTTCTGAAAGAAGCGAAGGGTAAGCTTGAAATATCTGCGGAATTTCAGAGACAGGCGTAAATGCTATAATTATGATATGTAAGGGACGGGGATTATTCCCTGTCCCTTTTTGAGAAGGAGGATAAGCTATGTTAAAGGGTATTCCCAAAATTCTTTCACCCGAGCTTCTGATGGTGCTTAATGAGATGGGTCACAGCGACAGGATAATGATCGGCGACGGTAATTTCCCGGCCGAATCCATGGGCAAGGACGCTATCGTGATCCGCTGCGACGGGCACGGGGTTCCGGAGCTTCTGGATGCGATCCTCAAGGTATTCCCGCTTGATACTTATGTAGAGCATCCGGTAAACCTGATGGAGGTTATGCCTGGAGATAAGGTAGAGACCCCTATCTGGGACACCTATAAGGATATAGTTAAAAAGTATGATGAAAGAGGAGAGAAGGCATTCGGACATATAGAGCGCTTTAAGTTTTATGAGGAGACTCAGAAGTGCTATGCGATAGTTGCAACCGGGGAGTCGGCTCTCTATGCAAATATAATGCTTCAGAAGGGTGTTGTGGTTGACTGAGCAGGTCAATGACTTACGCGGTCATACCTGCTGCGATCCTGCGCATAAGCGGTTTACAGTGAACGCCGGCATTTAACGCGTTCGCTGTAAATATCAGGATCGTTCCCCGCGCCTGATGCAAAGGTATTGAATAACCGTTTCCAACAGGGCTTTTTAATGACAGGAAAGTGAATATATGCTTGAAAATTTTGACGCAGTATACGACGACAGGTCGGTTATGCTGAAAAGGCTTAAAAAGAAAAGATACGAGGAGAACATGAACCGCTTTCGGGAGGTTCACGGTCATTTTTTCAGGGAAATGATGACAGTTATGGAGGAAGCAGAGGACAAGGCTGCCGCTTCACGGGAAATTTCCGGGATCATACTGGACGAGGGCATAAAGAAGGTAAAGCGTTTCGGAAGGGTGCCGGGATATGAGGAGGTCAACCTTACCTTTTTCATGATATATTATATTTTCCCGGCCATCCTTCTTGAGGAAAGCCGGTACAATACTATGGTGGCCGATGCTCTTCAGGCTGGCTTTAATGAAAGGTTCAAAAACAGCAATATAAGGTACGCTGACTATCAGACGATACATGACGGCTTTAACGAAAAGATCCTGGGGATATTCTGATCCCCTGTGTCTTCATACCCCTGCCTTCGGCTGAGCGGTGAGTAGAAACGGTATTTTCCTGCCCGCGGCTGTCTGGCGGTCAGCAATGAAGAAACGGAGGTTTGAGATTATGGAAAAGTATTTTCTGGCCATTGATATCGGTGCTTCGAGCGGAAGGCATATTCTGGGGAGCATCAAAAACGGAAAAATGGAGCTTGAGGAGGTGTACAGGTTCTGGAACGGAATGGATAAGGTGGACGGGACCTGGGTGTGGAACCTTGACAGGCTGGTAAGCGAGATAATAACCGGGATGAAGAAGTGCGGGGAGCTTGGAAAGATACCCGAAAGTGTGGGGGTCGATACCTGGGGAGTCGATTTCGTTCTTCTTGACGAAAAGGATGAGATCATCGGAAAGCCTGTAGGCTACAGGGACCACCGGACCGACGGAATGGACAGGGAGGTATATAAGATCATAAGCGAGGAGGAGCTGTATAAAAGGACCGGCATACAGAAGGCGATCTATAATACGGTCTATCAGCTCATGGCGGTCAAATTGCAGAATCCGGGAGACATGGAAAAGGCAAAGGCAATGCTGATGCTTCC